>MTLE01005681.1_pt1 | contig 10251 bp, 5 predicted proteins | sample 1982461 | NCBI WGS metagenome assembly MTLE01 (sample SAMN05712605, study PRJNA340218) | biofilm metagenome | isolation source: sample SPL anode biofilm adapted to -200 mV | place: USA | collected 2012-02-03 | reverse complement strand
GGTTTGCCCGCCATGGCCGCGATGTCGCTCAAGCACCGGCCGAGCGCTTTGTGGCCGACGCGCTCCGGCGCCGTGTCCGCCAGGTAATGCACACCTTCCACCACGGCATCCGTCTTGAGCAGCACATGCTGGCCGGGGATGCCGAGGTCGACCACCGCGCAATCATCGCCCGGGCCGACCCGGGTGGCGGCGTTGGTGGGCAGACCGCGCGTGAGCAGTTGAATAAGCTCGAACTCTTTCATGGGTTGCCGCTAAACCACGAGGTGTGGAGTAAAATCACGTTCACCAAATTGAAGGTTCCGTGAGCCACGATGGGCACCATAAGATCCCCGGTTTCCTCGTAGAGCAAGGTGAGTATGAACGCCACCACGGAGAGGGGGATGAGGGCCATCCAATTGAAATGAATCGCGCCAAACAGCAGCGAGGTGCCAATGAGCGCTAGGCGCGGGTAACCTAAATGCTTGACCACCGGATAAAGAATGCCACGAAATAGCAATTCTTCCGCGATGGGCGCCAGGAGAATCGCGGTGCCGCTATACAGGATTTGCTTGGCCCAAGAGTGGGTTTCTTGCAGCAGCTTGACGGGCACCTGCGGGGCGGCCTTGAAACCGAAAGCGTCGAAGAGGACATTGATTAGCCAGCCCATCGGCAAGGCGATCAACGTCAAAGCCAAGCCCGCGCCAAGCGCCAGTTTCAGCCCCCGGTTCCAGCCAGCGGTGCCCAAGCCGAAAGCCGCTTGGGCGTCGATCTTATTCACCCGCAGGAGCCAGATGGACCAGCCGATGACCGCCCCTTGAAAACCTAAAGCCCCGATCACAAAACTGGCGGTGTCCAGCCAATCGTCCGGCTTGCCTTTCAAAGCCACCATGGCGAGGTCATTGAGCGCCATGGCCAGCATGTAGCTCATAAATAGAAAGAGCAGCATGCGCAGCACGGTTTCCAAGGCCCAAGGCCTTTCCGTGACGAGTTGCTTGAGGTTTAACTTGTCCAAAATATGCATGTTGTTTGGGCTGAATAGCTTCAGCTATTCGGTCCGGACTGCCCAGCCGTCTTCCGCTTAAAATAGGGGTAATCGCCACAGCCTGACAAGCCAGGTATTTAACTTTATGGACCAGACGGATGGCCGGTTTGCGCGCCTAATAGCGTGGTTCCTGGCTGCCCTGATCTGCCTCCAGGCCGTGGCTGGTAACCCGGAAGAAAGCGAGCAATGTGCTTTGCCTTGAATGGAATCGAAAATGCTGCATGATGGACAACACGCATATGCAAAACCTGGGCCAAAGGAAGCCGTTTCGTCTTTTCCATGGGGTTGTGGGCTGGGCCGCGATGTTCGCCGCCGCGCATTCCCTGACCGCGCAAGTCGTCATTAACGAAATCCACTATCACCCCCCCGACAAAACGGAGAAGTCCCAATTCGTCGAGCTTTATAACGCCGGCGACAGCGCCACCAATTTGGCTGGCTGGGCGCTCGGGGGCGATGTGGCATTCACCTTTCCCGCCGGTTCCACCTTGGCGGCTGGGGGGTATGCGGTGATCGCCCAGGACCCCGCGGCCTTGAAGAAAAAGTACAACGTGACCGCCACCGGGCAATTCACGGGGCGCCTTTCCGCCCGCAACGGGGTGGTGCGGTTGCTCGATGCCACTGGCCAGGCGGCCAACGAGGTGGATTATCAAACCGGTTTTCCCTGGCCTACGGTGGGGGATTTGCCCGGCTATTCCATCGAGCTGATTAACCCCGCGCTGGATAATTCACTGGGAGGCAGTTGGCGCGCGTCGACGCAAAATTCCAGCTCTTCCGGCGGCAGCGTGAGCCTGATCGCCTCCAATTCGGTTTGGCATTATTTCAAGGGCACCGCTGAGCCGCCCGCCGATTGGCGGCAACTCGCTTTTGATGACAGCGCCTGGCTCACTGGCAGCGCGCCCATTGGCTACGATCGTTCGGAATACATGGGCACTTCGCTGGACGACATGCGGGGCAATTACACCAGCGTGTATTTCCGCAAAACCTTTGTGGTTGCCGATCCAGGCGCCGTAGCCACCCTGGCGATGCAGATCAAGTTCGACGACGGCTTTAATATTTGGATCAACGGCCAGCATCTGCTGAATCAGTACGCGCCCTCCGATGCGCCCGCTTTTGACGACTTGGCCAACACGACCCGTGAGTCCGGCTCGTATGATACGTATGCTTTCGCCAATGCCGGCCAATATTTAAACGCGGGCACGAACGTGATCGCCGTTCACCTGCTCAATATGTCGCTGACCGAAAGCAGCGATTGCTTCCTGGACCTTTCACTTACCGCCCTGAGCGGCGCCGCTGCCGGGGATGGCCCGACCCCAGGCCGCCGCAACGCCGTTTACGCCACCAACGCGCCCCCGCAAATCCGCCAGGTCGCGCATCATCCCGAAACGCCCGCCAGCGGGCAAGAAGTGCGGATCACCGCCAAAGTGGCCGATCCCCAAGAAGTCGCGTCCGTGACCCTGGCATACCAAATAGTGGACCCGGGCAATTATATCGAAAAGACCGATGCCGCCTATGAGGCCAATTGGACCCAGATGGCGATGAATGATGATGGCTTGGCGGGCGATGAAGTGGCGGGCGACCAAGTTTACACGGCCATTTTGCCGGCGGAGTTGCAAGTGCATCGCCGCCTGGTGCGCTATCGCGTCAGCGCCCAGGACACACTCGGAGTCGCGGTGACCGTGCCGTATGCGGACGATCCGCAGCCGAACTTCGCCTATTTCGTGTACGATGGCGTGCCCGCCTGGCGGGGGGCCATCGAGCCGGGCAGTTCGGTGCAAGCCCGCGCCGCGGTGGTGGAGTACGACACCAACGTGATGAGCCGCCTTCCCGTGTATCACCTCATTTCCAAAAAAACATCTGTCGAGAATTCCACCTGGCACGAGCGCTATGGGGGCGATCTTTACAAATGGAGCGGCACGCTGGTTTACGATGGCAAGGTGTACGATCACATCCACTACCGCGCCCGCGGTGGCGGTTGGCGCTATGCCATGGTGAAGAATATGTGGAAGTTCGACTTCAACCGGGGCCACGATTTCCAGGCGCGGGACGATTACGGCGACAAGTACGCCACCAAATGGACCAAGCTCAACCTCGGGGCCTGCATCCAGCAGGGGGATTATTACCACCGGGGCGAGCAGGGCATGTTCGAAGCCGTGGGCTGGCGCCTGTTCAATATGGCCGGCATTGAGGCGAGCAAGTGCAACTGGATCCAATTCCGCGTGATCGATAGCGCTGAAGAGGCTAGCGGCACCGACCAGTACGAGGGGGATTTCTGGGGGTTGTACCTGGCGCTCGAGCAAATGGACGGCCGCATGCTCGACGAGCACGGCTTGCCCGATGGCAACCTCTACAAAATGGAGTGGGGCTGGGGCACGCTCAATAATCAAGGCGCCAACTCGGTCACGGATAGCTCGGATTTGAGCGCTTTCATGTCCGGCTACCAGGGCTCGCCCACGGACGCGTGGTGGATGTCGAATTTTGACCGCGCCCGCTATTACAACTTCCGCACCATCATCGAGGCGATCCATCATTACGACATCGATGAGGGCGCCGGGAAAAACTATTTCTATTACCGCAATCCCGAGACCGGCCTGTGGAGCATTCACCCCTGGGATTTGGATTTAACTTGGGCGGATAACATGTACGGCGGCGGCGTCTCGCCGTTCAAAAACCGGGTGCTCAATCGCGCCGCGTTCAGCCTGGAGTATCGCAACCGCATCCGCGAACTGCGCGATTTGCTGTTTAATGCGGAGCAAACAGGCCGGCTGATCGACGAGTGCGCGGCGATGATTTATGACAGCTCGGGCGGGCCCTGCATCGCCGGGGCCGATCGCGCCATGTGGGATTACAACCCCAAGATGAGCAGTTCCGCGTACAGCTCCTCGTTGAGCAAGGCCGGCAAGGGGATGTTTTACCAATTCCCCACGCAAACGGGCATCACCAAGAGTTTCCTGGGCACGATTCAGTTGATGAAGAAATACGTCGATAAGCGCGGCGCGGTGCTGGATTCCATGGCCAACGACACCGCCATTCCCGCGACGCCCGTGGTGGCCAGCCTCGCCCCCACGAATTTCCCGGCCAATCAGCTGCAATTCCAGTGTTCCGCGTACTCGGGCGCGGGCGCGTTTGCCGCCATGCAATGGCGCTTGGCGGAAGTCACGCCGGCCACCCAATTGCCCGGCGGCCCGGGCGCGACGCCGTTCAAGTATGAGATTAACGCGCTGGCGGACTCGGGTGAGCTAACCACGTTCCAAGAGCAATGGACAGCCCCGGCCAGCGTCGTCAAAGTGGCCCATATATACCGCGTGCGCGCGCGGTTCAAGGATGCCACGGGCCGCTGGGGCCATTGGTCCAGCCCGGTGGAGTTCACAGTGGGTGAACCCGACACGGCCGCCCAATTGGCGCAAGACCTGAAACTCACCGAGATCATGTACCATAGCCCGCAAGGCTCGGATTATGATTTTCTCGAATTGCATAATGCCAGCAGCACGCGCGCGCTGAGTCTGGAAGGGGCAAGTTTCGTCAAAGGAATCGACTACATCTTTGGCCCGAATGCGGTGATTCCGCCCGATGGTTATTTGGTATTAATCAAGAATACTAACACGGCGGCTTTTGGGGATTATTATTCCGTGCCCACCGGCGCGGTGGTGGTGGGGCCGTATGACGGCAATTTGGACAACGGCGGCGAAGGGCTCACGCTCAAGAGCCTTCGCAATGGCACGGTGATTATGGATTTCACTTATCGCGATGCCCGGGGCTGGCCGGCGGCGGCGGATGGCACGGGCCACTCGCTGGTGCCCGTGGCCGGGATGGCCACGAACAGCGGTTCCTTGGCCTATGGCGGCAATTGGCGCGCCAGCGCTTATTTCAAGGGTTCGCCCGGCGCGGCGGACCCCGAACCGGCGGGCAACCTGCGGCTCAACGAAGTCGCGTTGGGTTTGGACGCGGCGACGCAAGGCTGGGTGGAATTGTATAATCCAGCGGCGACCACCGTGGCATTCGATAATTGCTTCCTAAGCGATGACCCGGCGGACCTGTTCAAATGGCCGTTGCCCAGCGGATCGTTGGCGCCGGGGCAATGGTTCCGGCTGGGAGCCAGCAACGGACTCGCCTTGCCCGTGGCGGGAGGAACCCTTTACCTTTCGTGTTTCCCCGGCGGCACCCAAAACCGGCTGATGGACACGCTGGATTGCAAAACCCAGCTGGCAGGCACCACCTGGGGCTGTAACCCCGACGGCAGCGATTATCCGCAATTGCTCCAGCCCACGCCGGGCGCGGCCAACGTGCCGCAAACACCGGCGGTCCTCATCTCGCAAATCATGTTTCGTCCGGTCCTGCAAGGCGCGACTAACTTGGTGCCGGAGGGGGGCTTTGTCACGCTGCGCAATCCGGGCAGTTCAGCGGTCACCTTGAGCGGTGCCGGGGGCGCCTGGCGTTTGGATGGCGACATATCTTATATGTTCCCCACCAACGCGGTGCTGGCGGCGGGGGCGTCCTTGTGTGTCGTCGGCTTTGATCCGGCGGACACCACGCAGCTGGCCGCTTTCAAAACCCAATATGGCCTAGGCACCCAAACTCTCAATCTAATGGGGCCCTATAACGGTGCGCTCAATTTTGAAGGCGGACGCATCACGCTGGAGAGCCCGTTGGTGGGGAACGCGGGGCAGGCTGTGGGCTGGGCGATCGTGGACGAGGCGATTTACTCGGCGGCGTGGCCTTGGCCTGCGGCTTTGGCACAGCCGGGAATGGCTTTGCAACGCATAAGTCTCGCTGGTTCAGGCGCCGACCCCGCTAGGTGGGCACTGGCCACGCCTTCATTTGGCGAAACCACCCCGCCCACTTTACAACTGCAAATCATTGCGGCGGCCAGTGAGTTTCGTCTCCGCGCCACCGGGGCCACGGCGGGCCAGATTGTTATTGAACGCTCCGCCAATTGCGCCGATTGGACGCCGGTGTTTACGAATGCCGTGGCTGATGGCATAGTGGAGTACGGGGAAGCCGTGGCGGCGGAGCTGGGCGGGCAGTATTACCGGGCTCGCTGGCTGCCTTGACGGCACTAAACTTGCTGCTAATACCGTTGCCTGTGGGGCAGGGTTTATGCCTGCCGGCCGGCGGAGCCGTTTGCGGCGCCGCCGCTGAAAGTCTGCCTCGCGGGCACCATTATTTTGGGGTGGCCGGCTAATAAGTGTTTGCATGATGACAGGGTTAAATTTGAGGCGCGATTTCGCCCATGATTGGCGAAAAACCATGGTTTTTGGGACTGTTTTAGTGCTGGGCAATTTGGTTTTGTGCCCAGGCGTTTGGGGCGGAGTGCGCCTGAATGAGGTGCTGGCGCGCAATCAAACGCTGGCCTATGCGGGCGGGAATCCCGATTTTATCGAGCTTTACAACGACGGCCAGGCTGCCGTTGATTTATCCGGTTATCTCCTCAACACTGCCGCTCAAACCACCAACGCTTGGGCGTTTCCCGCGGGGATCACCTTGCCGGCGGGCAGTTACCGCGTGGTGTGGTGCGATAGCGGGCAAGCGGCCTCCACCACGGCGGGCGATGATCTGCAATTAGGCGCCAGCTTGAGTGGGGACAGTGGTTCGGTGTATTTGTTTGCCCCGGCCGGGCAAGTGTTGGATTCGTTGGATTACGGTTTCCAGATCAAAGACCTCTCCATCGGCCGGGTCAACGCCAGTTGGGCCTTGCTAGTTTCGCCTACTCCCGGAGCGGCCAACACCGCCGCCGCCGCGCTGGGAAATGCCTCCACGCTGCGCATCAATGAATGGCTGGCCGCGCCCGAAACCGGTTCCGATTGGTTTGAGGTGTACAACGCCACCTCCCAGCCAGTGGCTATGGCGGGAAGCGTCTTCACGTGCACCTCGGCTTCCAGCACTGCGGTTTTCACGGTGCCGCCGTTGTGTTTTATTGGTCCTAACTCTTGGGTGCAATGGCTGGCGGATAAGAAGCCAGGCAACGGCGCGAACCATGCTAGCTTTGCCTTGAGCAAAGAGGGAGTGACTTTAGCCCTGGCCACAGCGTCGGGGGCGGCGATTGACCAGATTCAATTTGGCGCGCAAACGCCCGGCGTTTCCGAGGGCCGATTGCCGGACGGCGGCGCGTCCATTGTCCCGTTTCCCACCACGTTGACGCCCGGCGACCGCAATTACCTGCCATTGACCAATGTCTGGGTGAACGAATTGCTGGCGCACACCGACCCGCCGCTGGAGGACGCGGTGGAACTGTATAATCCCACGAGCGCGGACCTGAATATTGGCGGCTGGTTCTTGAGTAATTCCTCCGAGAATATCAAGAAATACCGGATTCCCGACGGCACGGTCATCAAGGCGGGCGGCTTTTATGTGCTTTACGAATACCAATTCAAGGGCACGGATAATTTCACTTTCAACTCCGCGCACGGGGATCAGGTTTATTTGAGCAGCGGCGACGCCGCCGGGAATTTCACTGGCTACCGGCTGGATCATGCCTTCAGCGCTTCTGCCAATGGGGTGTCGTTTGGGCGATTCGTTACCAGCACCGGAACGGAATTTGTGCCGCTGAGCCGGCCCACTTTTGGCGTGGATAATCCCAAAAGCCTGGCGGAGTTTCGCACGGGCACCGGGGCCGCCAACGCCAGCCCACTCATTGGCCCCTTAGTGATCAGCGAGATCATGGCCTATCCGCCGTTGTTGATTTCCGGGACAAATTCCGTGGATGACGTGCAGACCGAGTATGTTGAACTTTTTAACATTTCGGCGGGCAATTATGCGTTGTACGACGTCAATTTTCCCACCAACACTTGGAAGGTGGGCGGGGGCATTCAGTACACGTTTCCCACCGGCCAGCGGCTAGCCTCGGGGGCGTCCTTGTTGCTCGTCAATTTTAACCCAGACACCGACGCGGCGGCTTTGGCCGCTTTCCGCGCGCGCTATCCCAATTTGCCCGCGAGCACGAAACTATACGGCCCCTACAGTGGCAAGCTCGGCAACAACAGCGATGTGATCGAATTGTACAAGCCGGATCCGGTCCAGTTGCCGCCGCACCCCGACGCGGGGTTTGTGCCCTACGTGCTGGTGGAGCGCGTAGCGTATGAAACGGCCGTTCCCTGGCCCACGGCGGCGGCGGGCACCGGGCAATCGTTGCACCGGGCCAACCCGCGCTTGTTTGGCAATGATCCGGCCAATTGGCGCGCCGCCAGCCCCACACCTGGCCAGGCCGAAGCCACGCTGCTGGTGGTGTCGGTGGCCCTTCGCAACGGCGCCGCCGTCTTGAGTTTTCCTGCCGAAGCCGGCCAGGCGTATCGCGCGGTGGTGGCCGATTCTTTGCTCAATCCCGTTTGGAATGTGCTCACGAATATCCCCGCTGCCACCATATCCGGCACCAGGGAAGCGCTCGACCCCCTCACGGCGGGAACACGGGCGCGGTTTTACCAAATTATGACCGTGCCCTGAAATGTGGCGGACTCGATTTGCATCCCGCAATATATGGCTTAAATTAAGGCAAGGAAACTAGGGCTTGCTCCAGTAAACAGTTAACACGGAAGGAGTCTTATGAAAACTAGCCAGCAAGCAGTGCCTCAGCCCAAGCCGTTCACCCCGGGCCTTAGCGCCGCCGCCGTGCGCCAGCACGCCTACGAACTGTTCCAGGATAAACTCCCGGATCAACCGTTAACGCTCGATAATTGGGTCATGGCCGAAAAAGATTTGGTGAAGATGCGCGATACGGAGAATTGCGGGTGACCGATCTGGCGGCCCGTGCCGGTGCGGTTTCGGCCGCAACTGGACGTTGACTTTGGGCCAGCTCGGTGCAGTTTGGAGGCATGAAACGTCCCAAGCTGTTCCGTGTGTCCGGAGGCCTAGCCGCCTTGGCCCTTGCGCTGAGTCTCAACCTCGTGGCCGCCGTCCAAGCCGGCGGCGCGAAACCGGAACGCCCGTTCCTCAAAACCGAACTGATCTTCCCCCTTGAGCCGTGGCATAATCATGCCTCCTGCCTCGTGGAAACGCCCCGGGGGGATTTGCTCGCTTGCTGGTTCCACGGTTCCGGGGAGCGCACCGCCGATGACGTCAAGATCGAGGGCGCGCGCCTGCGCAAACACGCTAAAGCGTGGAGTAGCCGGTTCGTGATGGCCGACACGCCGGGATATCCGGACACCAACTGCGCGTTGGGCGTGGACCCGCGCGGCCGGTTGTGGTTGTTCTACGTGGCGGTGCTGGCCAACCAATGGGAAAGTTCGCTCCTGAAATACCGGATCGCCCGGCATTACTCCGCCGATGGCCCGCCGCAATGGGAGACCTCCGAGGTGCTGCATGTGACTCCGGACCCCGCGCAATTCGAGCGCGCCGCCACCAATTGGCTGGCCGAATTCAAGACCCGTTTGGCCACCATGGACGCTTCGACCTTTCGCGACCAGCCCCGCTTGGAACGCGAGTTGGAAGAGGCGCGCCATAAGGCGGGCGACAAGTTGTACCAGCGCTTGGGCTGGATTCCCCGCGCGCACCCGTTCTTCTACCAAAACCGCCGCCTGATCCTGCCGCTCTATTCGGATACTTACTCGTTTTCGCTGATGGCGATCACCGATGATTGGGGGCAGACCTGGCGCACCAGCAGCCTGCTCATCGAAGCGGGCAACGTGCAACCCAGCATCGTCGAACGCCAGGATGGCTCGCTGTACACGCTCATGCGCGATAACGGCCTGCCCCCGGGCCGGTTGTTCCAAAGCGAATCGCGTGACGGCGGGGAAACTTGGGGGCCGGTGACGAAGTCCGCCTTGCTCAACCCGGGTTCCGGTGCGGAGGTGATTCGCTTGCGCAATGGCCATTGGCTCTTGATCGGCAATGACACTGAGGACGGGCGCCACAGTCTCGCCGTGACCATCTCGCCGGATGAAGGCCGCACCTGGCCCTGGCAGCGTCATTTGGAATTTAATCCCCCCGGGCCGAAAGCGGGCCGTTTTCATTATCCCGCCGTGATTCAGGCGCGCGATGGTTCCTTGCACGCCACCTATAGTTATCATTTGCCGCCGGATACCTCCGTCCCCGGCGGCAAGGAAAGAAAATCCATCAAGCACGCGCATTTCAATGAAGCCTGGGTGCTGGCGGGAGATGCGGCCGGGCATTGAGGGCCAGCATTTCTGGTGACATGTTTTAAAGTTTTAGACGTGTGGGATTTTATGGAACCCCAACGCCGGGTGAGGGCACCCGGCCTACATTAACGGACGGCTTCTGCAGGCCGGGTGCCCTCACCCGGC
>MTLE01003036.1_pt1 | contig 10252 bp, 10 predicted proteins | sample 1982461 | NCBI WGS metagenome assembly MTLE01 (sample SAMN05712605, study PRJNA340218) | biofilm metagenome | isolation source: sample SPL anode biofilm adapted to -200 mV | place: USA | collected 2012-02-03 | reverse complement strand
CGCTCGGGGTCGATGGCGCGGATCGCTTTGGCCGCGCGCTCCGCCAAGGCCTGCCAGTCGTCGCAATCGGCGGCCACGTAATCTTCAACGGGTTCGTTCACCAGATCATAACCCCAGACAGCTTTTGCGCCGCGGTATTTGCGGGCCATGCGCTGCCAGACCTCGACAAATTTATCCTGTGCCGCGCGGTCCGAGAATAGCCCGCCGTCCGAGCCCGCGTAACCGCCGCTCGTGCCTTTGCCCCCGGGGGGAGAGTGGAGATCGATCAACACGTAAACCCCGAGGCGCTCGCACGCGGGCAGCAAGGCGTCCAGCCGCGCCAGCTCCCGGTCCAGCCACGCGTCGTAATCCGCCAACGCCAGCGATTTCCCAGGCTGTTCGCTGCGCACCAATTGCCAGCGGATCAAATTCGCGTTCCAATCTTTGGCCAGGACGCTCAGGCTCGCTTCGTTCAACGACGCCGGGCTGATCATGGCCCCGCGCAACCGGGGCACCGCGTGGCCGGTGTAACCGTGGCCGTCGAACCCGCCCGCCAGTGGCGCGCGCGGCGTTTTGGCCACGGTGATTTTCACTTGGTCAAACCACGCCTGGCCGCTGACGCGTTCCAAGCCCAGGTGCAGCGTGGCGCGCGTGGCGTCCGCCGGGATGCGCAGCGAATACGAGGCGGCGCGCCAATCGAACGTGCCCGTGCCCAGTTCCGCCTGCGGATAGCTTTTGCCGCCGGGCGCCTCGATGGACACCATGAATTTGAGGCCGTTCCACGACTCGGGCTTGGCGGAGACGCCTTGCGCTCTCACCATGGCCGTGGCTGCCAGCAGGCAACCGCGCACGGATTCGACCGGCAAGGGCAGGGAAATCATGGTGGAACTGTTAGTATCGGAATTGGCGATCGCCACCGCGTGGGTGCTTTGATAGCCCGCGTCTAAGCTGGCCTTGCCGGACCAGACCGCCAGCGGTTGCGTCCCATCGAAATTTTGTTCCACCACCACTTGGCCTTTGGCCACTGGGGCGGCCTCCGCTGGGATGGCAAGTGAAGTTAACGCCAAACACAAAGTCAAAGTTGGATAGCCTGGGGCTAGCCGGCGCAATAGGGTGCTCATGCCGGCCAGTATAGGACAGGCGGCCATTTTCCGGCCATGAGAATTTTGGGGCCAAATTAAGGTGGCGTTTTGGTTTCCGGCACAATGCGGTCCGGTGAAAAAATCTCCCGTTTTTGCCCGCGCCCGGAAAAACTCGAAAACAGGGTTGCCTCGCGGCTTCGCCTTGGGTTATACCGCTGCCATGAAAAAAGCCCATTTGGCGATTTGCACGCTGGCAGCATTAATGTTTTTAAGTGCAATCCAGGCCGCCGCGCAAGAGCGGGTCTTGCGCGCCCGCACTCCAATTCGCATTCCCGATCTTCCGGGATACAAAACCCTGAAATGCGATTTTCACATTCATACGGTTTTTTCCGACGGATTGGTATGGCCCACCGTGCGGGTGGAGGAGGCTTGGCGGGAGGGCTTGGATGTGATTGCCATTACGGACCACATCGAATACCACCCGCATAAGGCGGATATGACCAACGATCTTAACCGCTCCTTTGAGATCGCCCGGCCTTTGGGAAAGGATTTGGACCTCTCGGTGCTCCGTGGTTCCGAGATCACCCGCGCCATGCCGCCCGGGCACTTGAACGCGATTTTTCTGACGAATTCCGCGCCGCTGGAAACCAAATACTGGACCAACGCCGTGCAAGTCGCGCACCAGCAAGGCGCGTTCATTTTTTGGAATCACCCGGGCTGGGATGCGCAGACCACCAACGGCTTGGTGCTCTGGTATCCCGAGCACACGCAATTGCTGGCCGCCGGCCAGTTGCACGGCATCGAGATCGTTAATACTCGCGATTATTACCCCGAGGCGCACAAGTGGGCGATCGAGAAAAAACTTACGCTGCTCGGCAACTCGGACATTCATAGCCCCATCCATTTCGACTATGCTCTAGCGAACAGCGACCACCGGCCCCTGACGCTGGTGTTTGCCAAAGACCGCTCGGCGGCAGCCATCAAGGAAGCCCTGTTCGCGCGCCGCACCGTGGTTTACTCGGGCAGCCACTTGTACGGCGAAGAACAATACTTGCGGCCATTGTTCGAGAAATCCATCGCGTTCAACCGCGCTTCCGTGAAACTGAAACCCAAAGGCTCGGCGGTGGTGCAACTGGCGAACAATTCGGGCTTGGATTTCGAATTGACCCTCGCGGCCAATCCCGCCGGGTTAGAGGCGCCCTCCCGGCTCGTTTTGCCCGCGGGGAAAACCGTGCTGATGCGGCTCCGCAGCACCGGGAAAGCCGGCGCTCCCACTCCTCCCCGGCTGGCCTATAACGCCGCCAACCTGTGGGTGGCCCCCAACACCCCGCTCACGGTGATCCTGCCGCTCAAAATCTCGGTGGCCCCGCCTCCCAAGCCCGCCGCCAAGTAAAACTCGCCGCCGCGGGTGCGTGGTGTGGCTGGGGGCTGCACCCTTTGTGGTTCATTTGCGGTATGGGCAAAACCCAAACTGTCTGGTAGATTGCGGGGAGAAGGAAGTTATGACCACTTTGGAGACCAACGCGACGATGGCGGTTTTCCTGGATTTGGAAAACATCGCCCTGGGCACGCACGATGCCCATTATCCGCGGTTCGACATCCGCAAAGTGCTCGAGCGCCTGCTGCTCAAGGGCCACATTGTGGTTAAAAAAGCGTACTGCGATTTCGAGCGCTACAAAGAATTCAAACGCGACCTGCACGAGACGGCCTTTGAGCTGATCGAAATCCCGCACTTGCGCCAGTCAGGGAAAAACTCGGCCGACATCCGCCTGGTCGTTGATGCCCTCGACTTGTGTTATACCAAGGGGCACGTCGACACTTTTGTCATCCTCAGCGGTGATTCGGATTTCTCGCCTTTGGTCAGCAAATTGCGCGAAAACGATAAAACCGTGATCGGCGTCGGCGTGAAAAATTCCACTTCGGACTTGTTCCTCAATAATTGCGATCAATTCCTGTATTACGACGACCTGGTGCGGGCCATGAATGAAAAGGGGCATCATCACGCTGGCAGGCAAGCCGCTGAGCCCGCCAAGCCAGGCAAGGAAAACAAAGCGGTGATCCCGAGCCTGGCCCCCCAAAAAGCCCTCGAAATCTTGGAGGAAACCTTGGAGGCGATTGTCGAAGATCGCGACGAGGACGAATTGATTTGGGGCTCGATGATCAAGCAGGCCATCAAGCGCCGCAACCCGGGTTTCAACGAGCGCGCCTACGGCTTCCGTTCCTTCAACGCCATGCTGTTAGCCGCCGAAAAAGAAGGCATTCTGAACCTGGAACCGGACACCCGCTCCGGCGGCTACACGGTGGAACCGGGGGAATGACCGCCTTGGCCAGCCGCCTAGCCACCGCCTTGCCGGCAGAACGCGCAAGGGGCGGCCAGGCTGGATGGTGGCGGGTTATTCGGCTTCCAGCTGCTCCGAGCTAAACCGCAGTTCCTGGCAGGCGTGGATGAAAGAGGCCGCTGACCAGGCTTGGAAACATTTGCCCATCGGGCGGCCCGTGCGGCTATGCACCCATTCGTTGAACTCCCATTCCTGGTTTTTGCCCAGCCGGTTCACTTGGGCGAGTTTTACCAACTCCCGGCAGGCGACGTCGTACAAGCCCAGCCGGTGGATAAACCGCACCCACATGCCCCCAATGAACGGCCAGATGCCGCCGTTGTGGTAGTGGCCCGGCAGGTTAAGCAAGTTCACCGTGTAGTACGCGCGCCAATCGGGGTCGCCGGATTGCACTGGCGGGTAGAGATTAGCCACGGGGTAGGGGTCGTTGACGCCGACCCCCCACATGAATTTAAAGGCCGTGCGCGCGCGGTCCACATCCAGCACGTTCGACAAGAAAGCCTGGATATTTCCCAGCACGTCACACCGCCAGTTAAAGCCAAATGGGGTTAGCTCGGCCAGCAAGTAGCGCGTATCGCCCAGGGAAAACTGGCGGTCGGAGAAATCCACCGGGGCGGCGGTGGCGGAGGTTTTGGTGGAAGGCCAGAAATCGGCCAGCAGTTTGCCGCGAATGAGCTGCGAGCGGCGCAGATAGGCTTGGGCCTCGTCGAACTGGCCGCCAAATTCGAGCAAGCGCGCGTAGGCGACGTTGGCGCGGTACCACAGCACTTCGTCGTAGAGGATGTGGTAGCTGCGGCCGAACAAATCGGTCCAATCCCCGGCTTCCGGCACTTCGAGCAGGCCGTCGTTGTTGCTGTCCAAAGCCCCCAGCCAATTCATCACGCGTTGCAGCCGGCCGGCATATTCCGCGAGCAAATCGAGCGCTTGATGTTTGCGCACGTAGAGGTAAAACGCGATGATGGCCCAGAGGCCGCTATCGATGGCGCAAATGCCCCCCACGCCGCCATAGTCGGGCGCCAGCCCCTCCAGGCGCACGTTGGCGGGCACCTGGCCGTTGGGCGCCAGGCGGTCGAAGAGCGTGCGCAGCGTGGCCTCTTGCGCGGCGCGCACCGCCGGATCGGCCAGGTCAATCGTGCCGGAGATGACGATGGCGCCGTCGCGCGCCCAGACGCTGCGGTAATTGACGTCCGTGCCTGTCACCTCATTGTCCTCCAGCGAGCAGGCGGTAAAGCCGCTGGGCGTGATGTTTTTGCGAATCGCGATCAGCGCCTGCTGGTAACCCGTGTTGATGAGGTCGCGCTCGGCGGTGGTTAAGGATCCCAGCGCCACGTCGCTGAACAGCATGCGCAGCGTGGAGTCCATCTCTTTGGCTTGCAGCCGCGAGGCCTCCAACCCGGGCTGGGCCGCCGCCGCGATGACGCCAAAATGCCGCAACCCTTCGAGGACGCCGTCGGCCATCACTTGGGTGGCGTTGAAAGTCGGCACGGGCACGACGGCTTCGATTAACTCCGGCTGGGCGTTTTCCACAATAATGCCCTGCACCCCAGGCAATAGGAATAAGCTGCTGTCATTGCCGGTGTCGCCGGCCACGAGCGCGTTTTCCAGCGGGATTTTGATGCGTTCGCACAGCCAGCGCAATGCGCCGCCCTTGCTGGCTTGCTTGGGCAGCACGTCCAAATCGCGCGCGCTGGAATAGATGACGCACACCTCCAGCCCGGCTTCGGCCAGGATCCGCTCCAGATTTGCGATCGTTTCCGGCGTGGCTTGGTGCAGATACCAGCTCGATTTGTAGGGATGCAGGAATTCCGGCGGCTGGCGCTTCACGCCGGGGAACGCGCCCACAATTTCCTCAATTTTTGCCAAGTCCCAGCCCTGGGTGAATTGGCGGTTGAACTCGTTCACCGGGCGTTTGCGTTTGCCATCGTAAATTTGAGTGCCGACGCCGCCGATGATGTAATCGGGCCAGGGCAGAAGATGCTCGGCCAGCAAATCGATGACATTTTGAACGAACCGCCCCGTGGCGTAGCACAGCACCGGGCGGCTGCCTTTAGGCAAGGCTTCCCACGCGTTTTTGAACCGGCGGGTCGCTTCGGGGTTGCCGAGCAAGGTGCCGTCCAGATCCGAGCAAAACAGGCGAATATTAGGTGGATTCATATCGGGTGCCGCCAAAAATTAGTCGGAATCCCGCCAGGGATCTTCCCACTCGCCATCGTAATACAGGGTTTTGCTGGTTTCCCGGTGTTCCACCGCCGCGAGCAGCTGGTGGGCGATGCCGGACCAGGTGAACAGGCTGCACATCTTGTGCGCGCCCATCCGTGCCAGCCGCGCCCGCAGCCGCGGATGGCGGAAAATTTTGACCATGGTGATGCCGATATCCTCCTTGTCAAAGGGGTCGGCGAATAGCGCGTGCCGGCCAAAAGTAAGAGCCCGGCACAATCCGCCGTGGACGGTCACCACGGTGGGGGTTCCGCAGGCCATGGCCTCCACCGCCGCCATGCCGAAGGGCTCGTAGCGGCTGGACAGCACAAAAGCATCCGCCGCGCGGTAATTATCCGCCAGCTGATCGTCGGGAATAAAACCCAGGAAACGCACGCGCTCCACCAGGTTGAGCCGCGCGATTTGCGCCCGCAATTCGTCCAGGATTTCTCCTTCCACCGGGGTAAGGTTTTCGCCGCCAGCCGCGATGCATAAGACGGCTTGCGGCTCGCGCTTGGCCACCAATTCAAAACCCTCGATCAATAGATCGTACCCTTTATTTCGGGCCAGCCGGCCTACCGCCAGGATGATTTTTCCGCTCCAGCCCAGCCGCTGGCGGATGCTTTCGCGCGAAGCTTCGCTGACCGCGTAATACCGGTTGTCATCATAACCGGGAGGGATCATGCGGCAGCGGCCCGCGGGAATCTGGTAATCTTTCACCAGCAAGTCCATCTGCTGGGGCGAAGTGGCCACGACCAATTCCGCCGAGTTGTAGAGCAGATGCTCGTGATGAATCCGCTTGGTGAAATTGTATTTTTGATCAAACATTCGCTCACTGTCGGGGTAGTCTTTCTCCATTTGTCGCTTTTTCCAAACCCCCAGCGAATGCGGGGTATGCACATGCAAAGTTTGCAGGCTTTCACCCAACCGCTGGCTGGCCACCCCCGCGTCCCAATAGTGGCTGTTGATAAATTGATATGTTAATTGATGTTTGCCGATGAAACGCAACGCATGCTCCGCCCACTCCCCCAGTTTCTCATGCAAATATTCCTTGGCCAGGAATTCCCTTCCGCCGCAGGGCATGCGAATGATGCGCACCCGCTCGGCCACCGCTTCCAGTTGCGGCTGATCCTCAAACTGGCGAGTCCAGATATCCACTTCATACCCTAGCTGGGCGAGCTTCTTGGAGAGTTCGAGCACATAGACCACCTGCCCGCCAGTGTCCGCCGCACCCAAAGGTGGTTGCGCGGCAACATACCCGTGAGTTGAAACCATGGCGATGCGGGGCAAGCCGCTCCTAGAGTTAAGAATAACATCACTCATACCTCCAATTTATAGCCCAAGCGAGTGAGAACAAGCCTCGAATCCAGAATATTCGCTCACCAACGCTTTTCAGGCTGGGCAGGACGCAAAAAGCTGCCTCCCGACGGAGTCGGCAGCGCCTTAAGGCTATACGGCGGCGAAAGCCCCTAAAGTGAGTGCAAAGTGCTTGGGTGAAGCTGAACGAATGGGGCAATGGCTGTAGTTAACCGAGTGGTTTGGCCGGGGAAAAGTCTCCAATCCGCGCCCGGCGGGGATTGTCGTAGCTGTCCCCGATATGGGAAACTAGGCGGCAGGGTTCGCAGCGAAAATCAAAGGCGTAAAAAGGTTTGTCGGGACGGGCATCGGGTGCGGTTTTCCACGATCCCCCACAAAGCGGGCAAGGACGATCCGCCTCACCCTTCGTCCGCCCCCAATAGCGCATGAGATAATAATAAGTGGGGCGGCCGGTGGCGGACTCGATTTCACGGCAAAGCCGGCGGCCTTGCTCGGCCAATTCACTGCGTGGTTCCGCCAATTGACGGTACGTCGCGATTTCTAATTTTCCGCACCCGAGCCAAATGTTGTCCAGCTCGCGATAACTGCTCCGCCACGCATAAAGGCCATCTTTGGTTTCGACCGGAACCGGCAGGCGGTACACGGGGACGGGCCGGCGGCCATCGCTGCGGCACACAGGGGAATCGTTATCGAAAGCGTGCGTGAACAAATAAAGAAAAGGCACGCCTTTCCAGGTGCTGATGGGGGCTTTTGCTTGTTCGTCTAAAAAGGTCCAGACCGGTTTTTGGCCAAAAGCCGCGGTGACTTTTTTCAAATCTTCCTGGCCCCATTTTGAATGATAACGCAGTTGGCAGGCATCGCGTCCCGCCAGCAAGACATGCGCGCTCAGAACTCCCTTATGCCACGCCAAAAAATAATCGCGGCCGCACAATTGGCCGACGCGCAGTAGAGCTGCCAGGTAACTGTGCGCGAGGTCTTCCAATTTATCGGATGCAGCGCGGTTGCCACGCCCGAAGGTTATTTTGGCGAGGAACATAAGGGGATTGTGGCGCGTTCTCTAAAGTTGCAGAGCTTTATTTTGAGCCGTTTTTGGATGGCGATTTGCCCCGCATGGCAACTTTTTTGGTTTTCTTGGGCGCCGCGATTTTCCAACCCCATTCCTTCGCCATTTGGCGCACATAACGCTTTTGACGGCGAAGATCTGCGGTGGCATTGAATTGAGAACGGGTTTTGGGAGGATCGGCCGCATCAGCGGTGGCGATTTTTACTAGCACTTCGTCACCGGGTTTCACTAATTGATCGATCCATTCCCAATTCTCGTGAGTTGGGTTATGCAGTCCACCAATGCGTAGATGGTGTTTGCCACCTTTAGGTTTATCGCGGCTTACCCAATAAATCGTTGTGTCCAAGACTCCGGATAAACCGATTCCCGCCACCGTGATCTTTTTGCCGTTCAAATAAACCTCAAAGACAGTCATCGTTTTTGTATAGATGGTTGGACATTTATCGGCTCTTGCCTGAGTGCTCCGAGAATACCTGCCTTGCCGCTTATTTATCCACCATTTTTGTATGGAATTCGAGCCAATACTCGCCCCGATGCCGCTGCCAATGAATGGCGAAGTAAAACGGCGGCGCCTGATGAAATTGATAACCCTCGCGCTCTAGACGTCGGGTTGGAATATCCGCGTGGGATGCCAATTCATCGGGGGTAGCGGGCGTCAGCTTCGCTTGGAACGACTCCGCGTCCGCCGGTTGAAATTCAAACGTTCCGTAGCCCGCGTTAACGTCTAGGTCGTGTTCTTCCCGAATGTTCGTGGTGGAGGGAGGCAGGATCGCGGGAATCCAGCCTTTCGCGATCGTTTCTTGGGCGTCGCGCAGGGTGGGATAGTTGGAGCTTATGGCCTCATCACAACCGTAATAGGTCAGTACCCCGCACACGGGAAGCAGCGCCCATGTCCACCGCCCCAGTTGAGGATTAATGGTCATGTTTTGCTCGGCTCACCCGCCGGAAGGCGTAACCCGACAATACCAGCATTCCAACGAAGACGCATTCCAGTTTAATCATGTCCGCGCGATCCTGGCGTTTTGCTTCCTCCAACGCCTTCCAATTGGCTTCGCTACGGTCAATATATAAATTCCGATGGGCTTCGAAGCTCCGAGTCGAGTCGTACAAGGGTGGGCAAGAAACCATAAAAAACACGATTCCGCCCATGAATAGGATCAACAAAATGCGTGCGAGTTTCATGGGGTAATTGACAGCCACAGCCGAAGGTTCATGGCCCTTCCCAATGGCGAAATATTAACGGTTCGTCTTAGCATTAAGGCTATTGGTGGAAGCGGGATTCATGTTGGTTGGGACGCGCCATTGCAACGTCCACTTTCCATTATTATCCGCCACCACGCCGGCCAAATTGCGGGGATCCACCATGTCGCGATTATGATCTTTGTTGGCCAATCCCAAATTTTTGAGATTATTGGTAGATTTGATGCGTTCCTGTTTCGGGCGCATCAACCGTGCCGACAGCAACGCCAGGGCCACACTCAGTAGAATAACACCAGTAAGAAAGTATCGTCTCATAGATAGCTTTTAGGGTTAAAACGCTTAACGCAAGAGTCGTTGTGGTTCACCGCCAACGATTAAAAACAGCATGTTCATCTGTGGATCGGTTTCCTTGGGAGAACTCACCCTTCCAAGACCGGCCTATAATCTCCTGATATTCGCCTCGGCGCATCCGCGCATTTCCGCCGGGTTTTACGATAGCTGGATAGGACATAGGACTCCAGATTATAATGAACAAATTGAGTGACAGTCATGTCTTTTTACATATAAAATATGCGCTCACAGCAGGCCATCATAACCCAGACACCGCACACATCTGTTTTTGTATGAAACAATTGAAATCGCTCATCGGGTGGTTGATCGTGGCGATTATTTGGGCCGTTCCCGCGCGCGCGGAAGAAATCGGATTCACGGTCCAAGTGATTGATGGCCAAGAAAAGCCACTAACCGGGGCTACGGTGGAGTTTTACCGAAGGGATTCTTCGCATACGCCGATTTCAGGCGATATCAAATTATTCGCAAGCCGGGTTGTTGGCAGCGATGGCACCGTTTCGATGGCTGTTGAGCCTCAAGAAATGTTAGCGCTCGCCCGCCAGCCGGGTTTGGCCACGGCCTGGCGCTCTTGGTGGCAGGGAGACCGGGACGGGCAGGTGCTAACCCTATCGCTTGGACCGCCCACCACGGTTGAAGGCGCCGTCGTCGATGCCCAGGGTAACCCGGTGGCGGACGCGGAGGTTTTCGCCGAAGCCGCTCTCTGCCAGTTTCCGATCCGTAATGGCGGC
>MTLE01004267.1_pt1 | contig 10254 bp, 5 predicted proteins | sample 1982461 | NCBI WGS metagenome assembly MTLE01 (sample SAMN05712605, study PRJNA340218) | biofilm metagenome | isolation source: sample SPL anode biofilm adapted to -200 mV | place: USA | collected 2012-02-03 | reverse complement strand
GCCAATATCGGCTTGGTTCACAGGCTTGCCGGGATTGCCTGTTGCGCAACTCCTGCGGAGGCTGTTTGGCGGTATCGCACGCGCACGGGCTAAATCCACTCGTCGATCGTGATCCCTATTGCTGCCTGGATGCCTCCATGCCAGCGGAATTGGACTTTTCTATTTACCCATCCATCCCGCACTGTGGAGGAATAAGGTTGCATAAATGAACGGGTTTGTTGAACTGATGGCGGCTGGGTTTTTTTGCGCGTTTTTTATTGGCTTGCCGCTTGGCTGGTTGCCGCATGAAAGCCAGCCTGCGGATTCTAAGTTCCCGCTGGTTATCTTGGGGGGCTAGCTGTGGCTTGGAAATGCCAACCGAATGCACGATATGCAGTTAAAGATTCTATTAGTTGATGATCATCTGATGATGCTTAGGGGGATGAGACTGATTCTAGCCCAGGCCTACGACAATAAATCAGCTGTGGCGGAAGCTTCCACCGCTGGCGCCGCTTGGGAAAAAACCCTCGAATTCAAGCCGGACCTAATCCTCATGGACATTCATTTGCCGGATGGGGACGGCATCGAATTATCCAGGCGCATCCTCAAGGATTTCCCGCGCACCAAAATCATTATTCTCTCGGCGGAATTCCGCTTGTCTTTGATTAATGAAGCCCTGAAGACCGGGATCATGGGCTACCTCCTAAAAGAAAATGCCCCCGACGAATTGGTTAAAGCCATCGCCGCCGTCATGACTGGGCAAAACTATTTATGCTCGGAAGCGAACGCGTTGGTGCTGGATGATTACAAAAAGCAATTGAAAGGCGCGCCTTTGAAACCGGCGCTATCCGGCCGGGAGTTGGAGGTTTTGCGCATGATTGCGGAAGGCCTGCGAATGAAGGAAATCGCCGACCGGTTGCGCGTGGGGGTGAAAACGGCGGAAACCTATCGCCGGCGATTGCTCAAAAAACTGGGCTGCGCCGGCACCGCCGAATTGGTCCGTTACGCCCTGCGGGAGGGGATTATCTCCGCTTAAAACCTACCCGGAGGCACGCGGGCAGTCTTTGATCGGTTTTCGTTTCCCTGCGTTAGCAGCCACGAAAATCCGCTGCGCAGGCATGGCGCCACTTGCATGGCCGCTGCTTTTCGTGCCCGTACAATTCCCACCAATCCTCAGAATTCAGCGCGCAAAAAAACCGTCGATCTCCTTGGCTTGTCCGCGAATCCCTGACACCTCCTGACAGGGTATGGAGCCACTTCCTAGAACGCATTCCACGGACACTGATTGTCGCCATTTTATGATATTAAATCATATGCATATTGTGTCGATAGCATAAGTGGGAGTAACCCGTATCCCAACATGGGATGTGTCGGTCCATTGAACGGCTCAGGCAAGGGAAATCCTTTGAAAAAGTTGGGGCCTAGCCGTTCGATGGCAAAAAGCAGATGATCTGATCCATCAGAACGGCCATGGGACATCTGGTTGAAGGCGAGGCAAAACAAATGGCGTTATGCATACATCATGGATTTTCGGAAACGGCAGCATGACGAAGGCGCGAGATCATGAGGATGCCACCGCACAATCTCCGGGAAATCAGGCAGGCGCTCGACGCTATCGGGAACGAGGTCTTTATCATTAGCCTTTCGGGGGGCAATCTCCAGGCAGCGTGTATTCCATGCCTGGCAAAAGTCACAGGTTTGGTGAAGTCCTAGATCAATCCATTCACTCCGAATCTCGCAATATAATGCCCCCATCCTATCCGTTCAACCGCAACCAATCCGCCGTTTTTAAGCCAATACAACCCTAAAAAGTAGCGATATGAAACTTGGAACCAAACTCTATCTCGGATTCTCCAGCTTGGTGGCTATTGCCCTGATCCTCGGCGCCTTAGCCATTTGGAACATGTCCCGGGTCAAACGTGATGCCAATACCATGGCAACAGATTATATGCCTTCGGTGTTAGCCGCGAATGACGTTGAGCGAGATTCGCTCAACACTATGTATGCCATGCGCGGCTATGCCTATACCGAACAAGCTGACTTTTTGACCCAAGGCCGGACGCACCTGGCAGAAGTAAAAAAGGGTCTAAACGAAGCCAAAACGCTAGCCGCTAAATCGGGTAATACGCTGGCTTTTCTCAAACAAGCCGCGGACAAAGCGGAAGCCAAAACGTTGGAATACGAGCAATTGGCCAATCAGACCGTGACGGTCACGGAAGCGTTGAATAAAGACCGCGCCGCGATGGATAAAGCCGCGCAAGACTACATGACAGAGTGCAGCAGTTATCTGGCCGACCAGGAAAAAATGCTGCTGGCGGCTATCACCACCAAAAACCAAGCGGGGACAGGGGGGATTAATGTGGCCGAAGTGGAGGATCGCGCACTCAAGATCAAACTAGCCAACGATGTGGTTAATTTAGGCAATGCGATTCGCGTTGGCAATTTCAAAGCCCAAGCCACCCGTGATCCCGCGCACTTTCAAGAAACCCAGAAAATGTTTTCCCAAGTGAATCAGAAACTGGATGAAATCAAAGCAATCACCAAACAGGCGATCAATCTGAAGCAAGTCGAAAACTGCCGTATTGCTGGCCAAGCCTATAATGACGCTATGGCCAGTTTTTTGAAAAACTGGCTGGCCCGTGAGGAATTGGGCCGGAAACGGACCGCGACTGGCGAGGCGGTGCTGGCGGAGGCCAAGAACACGGCTTCGGGCAGCGCGGAAACCACTTCCAAGCTGGCCAGCAGCGCGGCGTCGAGCCTATCCACCGCAGCCACTACGATGGTTGTTGGCCTCTCCATCGGCCTGGTGGTTGGCGTCCTCCTAGCCTTCTTCCTAACCCGCTCCATCACGGTGCCGATCAAACGGGTCGCGGACACGCTTTCGTTGGGGGCTGAGCAAACCGCCAGTGCCGCGGGCCAAGTGTCCTCCTCCAGCCAATCTCTGGCGGAAGGGGCGAGTGAACAAGCCGCCTCCTTGGAGGAGACCAGTAGCTCCTTGGAAGAAATGTCGAGCATGACCAAACGCAACGCCGAAAGCGCCCACAAAGTCAAAGAGCTGGGAAGCCAGGCACGCTCCGCGGGCGATGTGGCGTTGAAGGACATGCAAGCGATGGGGGTGGCCATGGATGACATCAAAAAATCCAGCGACGACATTGCCAAGATCATCAAGACGATCGACGAGATCGCTTTCCAGACCAACATTCTGGCGTTGAACGCGGCGGTGGAAGCCGCTCGCGCCGGGGAGGCGGGCGCCGGTTTTGCAGTCGTGGCCGATGAAGTGCGGAGCTTGGCGCAACGTTGCGCCCAGGCAGCCAAGGACACCGCCGTCAAAATCGAAGATTCCGTCCAGAAGAGCGCCAACGGCGTGCAAATCAGCACCAAGGTGGCCAAAAGCCTCGAAGAAATTGTGGGCAAAGCCCGGCAAGTGGACGAACTGGCCTCCGAAGTCGCGGCTTCCTCGCAAGAGCAAAGCCAAGGCATTGAACAAGTCAATACCGCGGTGACGCAAATGGATAAAGTGACCCAGAGCAACGCGGCCAATGCCGAAGAGAGCGCCAGCGCCGCGGAGGAACTCAATGCCCAGGCGGATAATCTCAAGGATGCGGTCCATGACTTGCTTTGCCTGGTGGATGGAGAGGGGAAATCCGCCACTAAAACCCACCGCCAGCCAGCCGCCAAAAAAGGGCCGCGCGCCGAAGCCAGCCAGCCCATGGTGGCGCCAGCTTCCGAGGCCAAGTTTGACCCGCCAAAAAACGGGCGGTTTAACCACGGTGAAACCGCTCCCCATCCGATGAAAAGCGAGGCGGTAATGGCGGGAGAATTCCGCGATTTTTAAATCCACCGCCGAACCCGAATGTAAAAAGAATCCTGGCCATCTCACCCGCCGGGCCGTGTCCACCACCGGCCCGGTATCTCTAAAGCCTGACATATGCCTGCCTCGGTATTGTTAGTGGATGATGACAAAGCAATCGCGCATTGCGTCGAAAAAGTGCTCGGCAAAGCGGGATATCACGTGGTTCGAGCCAAAACCGGCGTGGAATGCCTGGCGGCTTTGCGGGCGGGATTTCGCGGGCTGCTGCTTATGGATATCATGATGCCGGCCATGGACGGCTGGTCCACCGTTCGTGCAGCAGCCCATGAAGGATTGTTGGAAGGCAATCTGGTTTGCATGCTGACAGCCATCGATAATCCGGGGCGCGCCGGGGAGGATGTTCAGGAGCATATTCACCATTACCTGCCCAAGCCATTCGACAATGACGATTTGATCCACGTGGTTTCGGAGGCCATGGAGTATTTGAATTATTGCGAGCAGGCGCGGGAATAAAACCCAGCGGGAACCCTTGGCTGGCATCCTTGCCCTTGTGGCTTGCGCACGTGGGCTGGCCTTATCCCCCATTCCGAAATCGGCATGAATGGGATTGTGAAGAACTTGAATGCTCGAGGCTGTGCCTTGGCAAAGTTGTTATCCCAGGAGATTCCGGCAAAAACGCGCAAAGCCTTGCACGACGGGAAACACGATTAGGCATGATCCAAGCAATCGCGGATGGCTTTGGACAAAACCCCGGTTTCATATGGTTTTTGCAGGTGCCTGAGGTTCCTTGCCGCGAGTTTTCCCCGCCGGGCGATCTCGTCGTTATATCCGCTGGAAAGGATCACCTTAAGGCCGGGTTTTTCTTGGGTGAATATCTCTGCCAAATCGAAGCCCGCCAGGCTTCCGGGGATCACCATGTCCGACAACAGCAAATCAATCTGGGCGGCATGTTTGCCCCATAGCTTAACCGCTTCCTGGCCGTTGCTGGCCTCCAGCACATGGTAGCCCAGGTGCCTCAAGGATATCGCCAGCGCCTGCCGCAAGTTTGCCTCATCCTCCACGATCAGAATCGTTTCATGGCCTTGGCTACGTTCCGCCGGTTCGGCCGTTGGCGCCGCGGCTTTTGCTTTGTTCGTGGTGGGGAAATAGATTTTGAAGGTAGTGCCTTGGGCAAGGCAACTTTCCACCTCGATCCACCCCTGATGCTGGGTGACAATGCCATAAACCGTCGCCAATCCCAGACCAGTGCCGCAGCCCGGCTCCTTGGTGGTAAAGAACGGCTCAAAAATGCGCGCGCGCGTGGCTTCATCCATGCCACAGCCTGTATCGGCAACCAAGAGGCACACGAAAAGCCCCGGCTGAACGTCGGGGAATCCTTTGACTTGTCCAGCGTCAATCTGGGCCGCCTCCGTGCCGATGGTGATCAAGCCGCCTTTGGGCATGGCGTCGCGCGCGTTCACCACCAGATTCATCAGCACCTGCTCGACCATGCCAGGATCGGCTTCCATGGCCGGCAAATTCTCCTGGGGGTTGAATTGCAAACTAATGTGTTCCCCTATCAACCGCCCGAGCATTTTGAGCAAATTGGCCACGACGTCATTCAAATTCAGGACTTTGGCTTCCAGCGCGGTGCGGCGGCTGAAAACGAGCAATTGCCGGATCAGGCCCGCGCCGCGTTTGGCATCCGCCAACAACTCCCGCAGCGCTTCGCGCGTATCGGTGTCCAGCCCGGGGTTATCTTTCAAGAGACTCAAGTGCATCATCACCGAGGTTAGGATGTTGCTAAAATCGTGCGCCACACCGCCCGCCAACTGGCCGATGGATTCCATTTTTTGCGCTTGGTGGAATTGCGCTTCGAGCCGGGCTTTCTCGGCCTCCGCCTGCTTGCGCTTGGTGATGTCTTGCACCGTGGCGATTACGCCAATGATCTCGCCCTTCGAGTTTCGCAAGGCAGACCGGGTGTCGGAAGCCCAGCCGGAGCGGCCCGTCAGGGGAACGTGGTATGGAAATTCCAGATTGTTGGCGAGTTCACCCCGGAGCACTTTCTCCAGCGATTCCATCATTCCGGTTTCTCGGAGAAACGGAAAAACCTCCCAGGGCAGGCGGCCCAGGACCTCAGAGGCGGACATGCCAGTTATCTGCTCCATGGTGGGGTTCCACACTTGATATCTCAAATGGCAGTCGTAAACGATCACTCCTTCGCGAACATCATGAATGATCTGTTGATTGAACTGGCTGGATTCGCGCAAGGCTTCTTCGGCCCGCTGCCGCTGGGTTATGTCCACGAAAATGCAGGCAAACTGATTGATGGCGGGGCGGAAAGCGGCAACCTCGAAACTTTTGCCGAGGTCTTGGGAGCTGTGCACAAAATACATGGGCTCGCCGGTTAATGCGACTTTGCCATAGATGTTTATCCAATGGGGTTCAATGCCGGGCAGGACCTCGGTTACAGTTTTGCCTATAAGGTCGCTGCCATTGAGGCCGGTTAGGCGTTCAAATGCCGGATTAACCTTAAGAAACCGGTAATCAACCGGCCGCCCCTGCGCGTCGCAGATAATTTCGTGCAGCGCAAAGCCGCCCAGCATCTCGCGAAACAAGGTGCGGTATTGATCCTCGCTTTTGCGCAAGGCTTCTTCCGCCTGCATCCGCTCGGCAATGAACCGGGCTTGCTGGAGGTTTTGATAGGCGCTGGAGGAAAGCTGGTTCGCCACGGTAAAAAGCGCTTGTGCGGCCTGCTGGAACCGCGCCAGAGGCATCACCGGCACCTGCTGCCATGCCTGAATCATAGCCTCCTCGTCCGCCCCAATGGCGCGGGCGCAGGCCTGAAGTTCTTCATCGCTATAAGATCCGTCACGCACTTGCCCGATGAGCCAATTGGCCAAGTGGCGCCCACCGACCGTGATGCTGGTGCCTGCATCCCACAAGCCGCAGCTCAAACACCGCTGGATGATGGGGCCATCCGGATGGTGGCGCCCAAGCTGCGCGTCGGATCGGCGGCAGTTTAGGCGGCCCGCCTCCGTGCGGCGGATGATGCCTTCGCAAAGTTGGCAAAAATTGCTCGGCTTGGTGATCGGCTCCCCATCGGGGCGAGTGATGATGGAGGCCACCCCCATAGCCGCCGCGAATTCATCTTGAATGCGTTGAATATCGGCGAGCTCAAAGAGCTCCTCAAAAGCAATGTTTTCCGATTGATTTAGCGGACGAGTAAGCGCCACTAGCCGGGTTTTAAGGGCCGCTTCCAGCTGTTTGCGCTCAGTGATATCGCGCAAGCTGCCGATCACCGTTTCGGGTTTGCCCTGCTCATTGCGTTGCAGTTGCGCGGATAAGGCGCACGGAATGACAGTGTTATCCCGATTGCGAAAAGCAACTTCCGAATCCGTTACCCAGCCTTGCTTGAAGAGGGCCCGCAGAAAAACTTCGCGGTCTTCGGGATGAGCATAAAGGCTGGTTATTTTTTGGCCAATCAGATCCTCGCGATGGTATTGCCCACGGGTTAGCTTTTCAATCGATGGGCTGACCTCCAGAATGAGGCCATCGATGGTTGTCTCATAATAGACGTCTTGGATATTCTCAAAAATCCGTCGATATTTCGCCTCGCTGGCGCGCCGCGACTCCTCGGCGTGTTTGCGCGCGGTGATATCTTCGATGACGCCGAGCACGGTCGTTTCCGCCGCCTCATATTCCGCCAGGGAGTGGATATCCACAATGGCCCCATCGGAGGAGCGGGCAATCTGGAATTCGACATCGTAAGGCTTGCCTCGTTCGATCAGATCGCGGAGCGCCTGATCCAGCAGCGGGCGATGGCACGGAAGCGGAAAGGATTGCACCTTGGGCAAGGGCATCGGCTCTTCATCCCCCACCCCATAAATCCGGCGGGCTTCCGGCGAAACCCACGTTTCGCCAGTTCTCATATTGACCGCCCAGCCGCCCACGCGGCTGATGCGTTGCGTGCGCAGCAGCCATTGACTCAAGCGTTTTATCTCCCGTTCGGCCTGCTTGCGATCCGTGATGTCCTGGCCAATGCCAACTAGCCCGGCAACCTTACCCTGAGCGTCAAAAAATGGTATTTTTGAAGATAACAGCCACTTCGTTTCGCCGGACGCCTGGATAAAGGCGTCTTCGACCCCAGTAACCGGCTGGCCGGTTTGCAGCACGCATTGATCCACCGCGTAGTGCTTTTCGGCCTGCTCTTTCGGAAATAGCTGGGAATCATCTTTATTCAGCAGATCCGCTTCCGAGGCCACTCCAATGTTCCGGACATCCGCCAAATTCGCGACAATTTTCCTGGCCTGCGCATCTTTGGCGTAAACCGGAAATGGAATGTGATCAATAATTGTGCGGAACAATGCGCGCTCATTGCGGAGGGTCTTTTCGAGGCGTTTGGACTGGGTAACATCGCGCACGAAACAAAAAAAACGCCCACCAGAGGCGGGCAGGTGTTTAACGCTCAGTTCGACTTCGAATTGATGGCCATCCTTATGGCGGTGCTGGCGTTCAAATCGGGCGCCACCCGATTCTTTGATGTACCGCATTTGCGTCACAATTTCGCCCGGGGAATCACTGGCTGACAGGTCGGCAATGGACATTTGGCACAGCTCTTCCCGGTTAAAACCGCACATTCGGGAATAAGCCTCATTAACTTCCAGCAACCGCCCCTGTTCATCGACCAGACAAAACCCATCCATTGCTGCGCGCAGGATGGCAGCCTGTTCGTCCCGCGCATGGCACAGCTGGCACTCCACTTGGCGCCGCTGGATCGCCTGCTTGATGGCCACCCGCAATTCGATAGCTTTGGGTGGCTGAGTAATAAAGCCGTAAGGTTGTGCGTCTTGAGCCTGGGCAAGCAGGGATTCCTCCAGCTGGGCCGCCAGAAATATCACTGGGACAGAAAATTGCTCATAGAGGAGTCGAGCCGTCGCAATCCCATCCAGCCGTCCCGCCAAATGCAGATCCACCAGCGCCAGTTCGGGCCGCAGTTCACCCGCGAGACTCAAGGCCTCATCTCCCGCGCCGGCCCGCCCCACCCGCTCATAACCCAACTGGTTCAATTGACCAAGGAGATCCCAAGCGGTGATGGCCTCACCTTCTGCAATCAGGATGCGTGTCCCACACATAAAAGAATAACTTGGCTCATTGTGCCATTAAAGGGGGAGGCAAGCAATTCCAATTCAAGAGTCGCGTCGCGCGCAAGCCTGTGGGTTTAAGCGCTCTAAAACATCCAAGCAAGCCCACCAACCCGAAGGAGCCGGCCATTTCTTAGGAGGAGTGAATGGCAAGCCTTTCGCCCGCCATCAGTATGCGTCCGAAAGGAAAAGCTTGCGGCGGCGGGAGAAAATAGAAATATAAAACCACCAGCACAATTCGAGTTAACGGCGGGATGCTTTTTCCTTGAGGGAATTTGCGGTGTGCCCGCCAGTGTCGTGTGAAAGAGGTTTTTTCAAAAAACAACGCGGATTCCGCAAGCCAGGTGCCGCCGGGAGATTTGCCCCGGCGCCGCCAGGAAATTCGCCGGCAATTGGCCCGGTTGAACCTAGCCACGATCATAGCTTTATTGATTTCCTTCGGGCTGGCGCTGGCGGCGGCCTTCCACGCCCACGAGTCACGGCAGGCCAATGAGCGAACCCGGGAGCAATTGTGGCGGGCCCAATACGCCCGGGCGATGGCTTTGCGGCTAAGCGGCAAGGTGGGGCGCCGCCAGGAAAGTTTGCACGCGATCGCCCAGGCGGTCAGCCTTCGCGGCTCCCCCGAATTGCGTGATGAAGCCATAGCCACCCTGGCTTTGATCGACACGCAGCCCGGAGCTTTTTGGCGGCCCTTGCCTTCGCGGATCATCACCGTGGGCTGCGCCCCGGATTTGGAAAACTATGCCCTGGGTGACACGCGGGGAACGGTGGAAATATTCCCGGGGCGGTCGGAGCTCCCACAGGGCCAGTTTGCGGTTCCCGGCCGCGCCGTCATGTCCATCGAATTTTCCCCGAGCGGCCGCTATGTGGCGGTCCGGTTCCACGGGGGCGCGCTCCGTGTGTGGGATATGGAGCGGCAACAGATGGCCTTTGAATTGGAATCACCCCTGGCGGATTTTCATGAGCATAGCGTCCAATTTCAGCCCCAAGAATCTTGCCTGGTGGTAGCCGAGGCGGAAGGTTCCTTGCGGGTGTTCAACTTGGGTGCCTGGGCGGAACTAGAGCCCGTCCCCACCCCAGAATGCCCGGCAGCCCAGCAATTCAGCCAGGATGGCACCCAGCTTGCCGTAGCCACCGGCGGCCAAATCCAAATCTGGGATTTTGGCGCGCGGCGTATGGTTCAATCCCTGGTGGTCAGCAATTCCATAACCGATCTAGCGTGGCATCCGCACGGGCAGATACTGGCGGCAGCGCATAGTGACGGCACCCTTACGTTACTGGACCGGCGCTGGGGCCAGGGCACTCAAATCCGGGCTCATACCATGGTGGTCACCCGGGTCA
>MTLE01001307.1_pt3 | contig 10257 bp, 2 predicted proteins | sample 1982461 | NCBI WGS metagenome assembly MTLE01 (sample SAMN05712605, study PRJNA340218) | biofilm metagenome | isolation source: sample SPL anode biofilm adapted to -200 mV | place: USA | collected 2012-02-03 | reverse complement strand
ATGCCATTTTGGTTGGCATCCTGGAAAGTATACCAGCCCGAGAACAAGGGGGATACCCCTCCCGCCAATTGGTTGGTTAGGGGAGCGGGCGTGGTATAATAGGGCACGGGGAGGAAATTCACCACGTATTCACCGTAGGGCACTCGGGTGAAACTGGTGTGCCAGCCTTCACCTGACAAATTCACCGGCCCGGTAATGGTGTATTTGGCCTGCGACAAATTATTGGTCACCGCGATATTGCCATAGTAGATATTCGTCACGGTGATTGAGACGTCATCAATCAACCAGCCGGGGCGGGCCATGGACTCCGCATCGTAAAGCACGTAGTACCAGCTCAGCCAAACCACTTGGCCGGCGTATCCGCTCAAATCAACGGTTTGCTGCTCCCAGCCACTGGAGGTGCCAGTAATGTTCATCAGGGGCTGCCAGGAAACGCCCACATTGGTGGAAATCTGCAACTGGCCCAACTCATGATAAAAATCCGTCCATTCGGCTACCGGTTTAAAAGCGTAATCTTGCCAAAAACCAAGCGTAATGGTGTTTCCCCCTTCCAAATAGAGGGCGGGACTGACGAGCCGGTAATCGGCGGAACCAATGAAACTTTCCTTCAGGCTGCTGCCCCAGGCATTCACGCCCGAATGCGCCTCGTATTGACGCCCATTTTGGGGCGTGCCCAGTTCCCAAGCCCCGGGCTCAAACTCATTCCAATTGGCGGCGCCGGCTTCCAAATCATCCTGCCAAGGGATGGGTGCCGCCGCCGCCGTGCGAAATGAATATAACGAGCCACTGTTATTATCGATCGTTTGATTTCCAGCGGCATCGCGGCTCACCACTTGATAATAGTAGTTTCGATCGGGCACTAACCCATACAGCGCCACCGAATGATCCGTGGACTTGAGGGAAACATACGCCGTGCGGCCTAGCAAGGCCGTCTCTCCAAATTGCACTAAACCGTCCGTCACCTTAGTGGTGGTCCAGTTTACATTGGCACTTTGGTAGGAACTGCCCGCGGAAACACCGCTAATAACTGGCGCTTCGGTATCGATTTGCGCGGTGACGCGTAAATTATCCCCCCCATTTACCGGAGTGTATTCCACCCAAAGCGTGCCCTGATGCTGGCCGCGCAATTTGCCACTGACCGGGCCGCCTTCGTCCCGCACGAGGGAAACAAAACCCCGAAACACGCTCGGGTGAGTCGTTTCGGCAAGGGTTACCGCCAATCCGTTAGTGTCGATATCGCTGTAGGTGTTGACCACAATCTGGCCGGCGCCCAACCGGCTGTAATCCACCACTTCAATCGTCACATAAGCGGGCAAAGTATAATCCGGGCTATTAAGGGCAATCGACTGGGCGCCATCTGAATCGGGCACTAAGAAGGCGATAACCCTGCGCAACAGCAAGGCCCGATAATTAATGCCGGCTTGCGATTCGGACACCGCTTCCAATGGGATGGACATGAAAACCACCCGGCCAGTGCCGTCTTGCCCCGAGGCTGGATAGTGAAGGGCGACGGCGGAATTATCCCCTTTCAACAAAAAACCGGTGGCGTCGGTAGACGCCACTATGGGATTGGATAAATCGGCATTCTGCAAATATTCCGGCTTGGGGAATATGGAAAAATCTAGATTTAGACTCACCGCGTCGCCAATGGCGTCACCACTCACGCCGTTCACGGCATAACTGCCTTCCTGATTGTCACCCGAAAACGACTGCACATGTAGAATGTCAGCCACAAATGTATTGTTAGCCCCCAAGCGGTCGAGCAGTTCCATGGAGGCGATAAACAGCGAGCCGCCCGCGGCCAAATACTGTCTCAAGGCAGTTTGATCCTCTGGCGATAGGGTATTAGCAATGGCGGCGAAACTATCGTTGAGCCGCCAAATCACGGCCGAATATCGTTTCAGCTCATCGAGCGTTGGCGAGCGCCCCTCAGCGGTGACGTCCCATACTTGGAAATTCACTTGAGCGTCGGCCAGTGCGTTCGTATAGCCCGATAAAGGCAAATCATCCGTCCAGCCATCGGATTGGTAGGCATTAACCAGCAATACCGAAGCTTGCGATGGAGCCACGAAACTATAGTACGAGCCCCCATTGTTGTTGGTGCAAGAGTTCCCCGCTTGATCCGTCGAAACCAGCCAAAAATAATAAGTATTGCCCGCCACCAGCTTCGGAAAGGCGCATTGGTGGCTCAACCCCTGCCCAGTCTGGGCAACCCAATTGAAAACCGCTTGATTGGTGCCATAATACACGGTGCCCGAGGCCAGTTCGTCGGTCAGCCACGTCACCATCACCGATCCCTGCTGGTTGGTCACCGCAATCTGGCTGGTGGCGGGAGATTGCAGGTCCACCTTTGCGTACGCTATTCGTTCCCCAGGGGGATCCTCGTCCTCGTATTTGGCGCGAATCAGGTCTCCGTGGGCCACATGCAGCAAGCCGTCATCGGCCAAAGGCATCCGGGCGAGTTCCACCTTCCCGGTATACACCCCTTCCTCCCCGGTGGGAGTTAACGCCACCAGCACGGGATTGGGCTGGCTTGAGCTGTAAACCTGCACATTAACGGAGCCAGGCTCCGGCAAGTCGTCTTCCCATAATTTAATCTGGATGGTGGCAGGGGCGGTATAGAACGCCTGGTTCATCGCGATAATTCCATAATCGTCGGCCACCAGCGCGCCAGTGATGGCCAGCGCGAAATCCTGGTCGGCCGCGGGCGTGGTGCTAACCGCATCCATCGGCACATTGCGCGCCCGCACCCGCACCACATATTCACCGGCCATCGGGGAAGCCAGGCGCACCGCTTCCACATTGTTCAGGTTATCGCGGGTCGAGGTGTTGGCGACCGATTCCCCATTTTCAAATTGGTTTCCCAGGTAGAGGTTCCCATTGGGATCTACGACTTCCAGGTCCAAATCATTGACCAGCGCGGGAATGGCCAGCGGTGTGCCCGGCACATCCGTGTAGGCTAACGTAATGCGCAAAGGAGCCTTGGCCCCACTCACGCGGATGCGTTTTTCATAGGTCTGCCCGGTCGCCAGACGCTCGGTTTGGTCGACCCAGCGGTTCTTCCAATAATCCGCCAGCAAAGGGGCAAGATTAGCCCGCCCCCAGCCTTGCTGGTTGTCCGGGGCGGTGGGGAGGCCGGACGTTTCCCCCAAATCGGTGGCCAAGTTGATCAAAGCGGCTTTGACCAAAGCGGGCGAGGGCGTCTCGTCATCATTGAGGCTGCGGTAGTATTGCACGAACAACGCCGCCGCTCCCGAAAGGGCGGCTCCCGCTTGGCTAGTGCCGCTGTCATACTGGTAATTATCCGAAATGGTTTTCTCGGAAATGGGGGCGGACGGCGCTCGTGCCGAGGCAATCCAGGTGCCGGGCGCCACCAGATCGGGTTTGATGCGCCCATCAGCCGCCGGCCCACGGCTAGAAAAGTCAGCCAACGCATCCGGCCCACCATTGAAGATGGAAAAATTGGTCCGGACGTTTTGGGAAGCGCCCACCGCAATCACGTTTTTAGCCACCGCCGGGCTGTTGATAGATTGAGCCACGCCCACATTGCCAGCCGCAAACACCAGGAGGTACGGCTGCAAACCGTCGGTTTCCGAATCCGCGTCGCGCACCAGCGAATCATATTCATACGCCCGCAAATCGTAGACTCCGGCATTGGTATCCACTCCCCAGCTGTTGCATCCGATCACCGCTCCCGCGCGAACCGCCTCCCGCGCCAGCTGGGCGTTGCTAAGGTTCTGCACCAGCCGCCCTTCAGCGTCGAAAATGCGCTGCACCACCAAGTGCGCGGCGGGCGCCATCCCCAAGCCATATAAAGCCCCGTTTTCGTCTTTTTCGCCCGTGGCTCCATTGCCGCCAATAATGCCGCTGATATGCGTGCCATGGCCTAAATCATCCGCCGCGCTGGCGAGCCCCCCATACGGGATGAAAGCATCGATCCGGCCTGATAAATCGGGATGCATGGCATCGGTTTGACCACCGCTCAAGCCGCTATCGGCAACCGCTACGACTACCCCGGAACCATCATAACCCGCCGCATGCATAGCCACGGAGCCCCCCATAGTAACATTGGTGCCGTCCACAATTTTAATCGCCGACTCGTCGCAAAGCCGGGGTGCGGTGGCCGGTTCAATCCACAAAACCGATGCCGATTGCGCCAGGGCGGCTACTTGCGCCGCAGTCGCGGTGGCATCCAACACCAGGCCGTATTGGTAACGAGCGGTGCTGGTGAGGGAAGTGAGCGGCAGTTGGGAAATTTCCGCCGCGGTCAAGCTTGCCGGCGCCAAAATCCGAACGGCCTGGAGCGTTTCGCCCAACAGGGACGCTTTCGCCATGCGGCTGGGCAATTTATATTCCGGCCGATAAAAACCTACATAATGAACCCCTGTAAGTGCCCGCACCGCATAGGCCTGGTCCGCTTTCGCGCGCACCACAAAGGCGTCATCGGGCAAATAAGCCAGCAATTCCACCCCGGAAGCCGTGAGCGATTCGCGCGTCTTGGCCTCGATCAGCCCTTGGAATTGGATAATAAAAAGCTGCGCGGACTGGCTTCCGGAATAGGCTGTTGGTGACGCCGAAATCGGCGGGTTATCGGGAGTGGCGACCAACTGGTTACGGAGACGCAACCATTTGGTTTCACCTGACGCTGCGCAAGCAAAGAAGAGCCACACACTGCATACCCAAACCCAATGGGTCAAAGATGAGTGTCTGCCTTCCTTGCTTAACGTTACTTCGCTCACTATTTGCGCTGATTAAACCAGTGCGAAAGATACGTAGCAATATATATGCCATGAGCATACCCCACCATGCTCGCTCGCTCGATGATGGGCGCCACTATCGCCGCATTTTGGCTTTCCATCAAGCTCGGCATCAAAGATTTTTCGCGGCCGCCGGAGGTTGGATTTGCACCCCATGTTAAACCCTCAACGTTCCCCGATGGCGGCACACAATATTCTACATATTCAATTTGTTATCAATTACTTACAAATATAATCCTGCCTCCTTCTTAGCTCGCACCCAGGTGACTCGGGCGGGATTTCAAACCGGAAAATCTAAGCTAACATCCTCAAGGGAAAGATTTTGCTAGGGATTTTTCGCCTTTTCCAGGAAGGAAATAAGCTCACTAGGGTTAATCATGATTCCTGGCTCGGACTTGCCAATAGCTTGGCTATGCGTGATCGTCCGACCCGTTTTTAAGACTGCGGCCATAAATTCCCCAGGTTTGAGTTGCGGTTTTACTTCGCACGCCAGCGCATACAATCCAGCTAAGTATGGAACCGCCGCCACCCGGCTGCCTTTAACGGTATATACGTAATCGTTGGTGCCGGTGCAATGTGCCACGGTGCGCGAACTGGCTGGAGCAAACAAGCAAGGCAGAGTTTGGTTTTTGTTCACGGATGCCGGGCCTTCGTCGAGTTTAATTTGCGAAACCCGATAAGCCTTCTCATCGTCCGGCGCTGCCATGGGGTCTCGTTCCAGGCCTTGAAAGGCAAACCCAGTGGCCTCATCGGCTCCATTGGCGATAACCCATATCCCCGCTTGCTGCGCTCGTTGAATCGACTTTTGATAATTGGGCCAAGCCCTGGACTTCGGGTTGCAGCCCACCGCAATGGCGATCACCCGGATTTTCGGTTCAACCACCGGCCACTGGTTGACTTCGATTACCCGGTCAATGGTCGCCGCCAGCCAATCGACATCGGCATCCGCCGCAAAACCATCGCTGCCCATCGTGTAAGTGCCGGCCCAATAATAGAGGCTGGCGCCGGGAGCCACGCCCGCGCTTTTCCCCGCCGCCAGCGAAGCCATGAAACACCCCGAAACCGAGGCGGAAGATTCGACCCGGACATGCTCTTCGTACAACTTAAGCCGGTCTTTGTACTCGCGGTGTTCCACCAGCAGGGCTTGATCGATCAACGCGATCCCAACTCCTTTGCCGGTAATTCCACGCGCCTGCAATTGCCGGATGCCCAATCCGGGATTAGCCCCATTCTGGATGATTTTGCGGGGATTGAATTCGGCGGGAAGACTGCTGGGCCATTGGGTTTTGAAGTCAAAATCCGCCTGCAATAAATCGCTTTGTTTGCCCGCCAAATCGAGCCCGGTTAAATCGACCGCCCGCAAATCCAAAGGAGCGCGGTTAGTTACCCTCGGATCAGCCGTAGGCCACTCCAGCATGGGCATGGGCAGCAGCGGCACCGCGGCCGGCACGCGCACGATTCCCAAGCGGTTGCTCACCATTTGCCGTTCATCGTATAGGATGTTGGAGGTCTCCGCTTTGCGCACCAATTCGTTTGATTCCGGCAAAGGCGCGAACAGGGTGTCTTCCAAGCGGGGATTGGGATTCACTTTAAGCACTTTGAGAATCTGGTTTTCCTGCCGGATCTGGTGCGGGAATAGAATGCCAAACTCCGTGCTGTAGTCTTCAATCGCCGTATCGTTCACCCGGACCAGCAATCCGGTGGCAGTATCGAACCCGAATTTCACCACGCCCCCAAACCGGGTGGCCGCGCGAAAGGTATTTACCTCGGCGCCACCCATTTTTTCGCGGTCCCCGGCTTGAAAATGGGAGAACAAATCATTCAGGCGCAGCCAAACCGGCGGTTCCAGCCCGACCATCATCGCATACAAATCCAGCAGGTCCTTCTCTTGCGTCAGTTTGCGCGAGGAAGCCGCGTCCATCCGCCACCAAATACCCCGCTCATCGCGCACTTGGCGCGCCTCCAAACCATGGCGGCCATAAACCATAAAGGCCAGCTTGCCGTCCGCGCGGTAAAAAACCTCCATCTGGAATAATTGCGGACCCGTTTGGCCGGCGATTTTCAAATGCGCGGTTTGGATTTTGCCCACCAAATCGGCCCCGCCGATCGCTTGCAAATGGCGGTCAATGAGCTGCGCCAATTGCTGCGAAATGGCCGGCGTGCCTTGCGCCCTGCTGGCAGGGGCTAACCCAGCGCTAACCACCCATAATATGCTAAGCAAAACCGCAAATCGTTTCATTCCAAACCTAATTAAACCGCCTGCTCCTCCGCCAACCAGGGAGGCATATGATTCCCGCACTCAGGCCGATCCGGTCATCGGGCGGCCCACCCATTCGACTATGTCGGAATCTCCCGCCGGATGCAAACCTGGGTTTTCGACCCAAATTCGATGCCAAAAGTTCAAAAGCGCGTTGGCAAACCGCAAGTCCCAGTTCATAATTCGGCTATGAGAATGAATCATGCGAACCTCAGCTGGCCGGCCACCTCCCGGCGCGCCTTTATTAAAACCGCCGCCGCCGCTTGCGGCAGCCTCTATTTGACGGGCGGCTTGGCCAGCTTGGCCGCGGAAAGCGCTCCCCCGCTAACCGTCGCCTGCCGGGATGCCCATTTGAAGACCACCGGCGAACCCGATTGCTGGGCGGCGTTGAAAGCCCTGGGCGCCACCGGTGTCGAAGTAGTCGTAAACGACAAGCTCGAATGCCCCCTGCTCTACCATCCCACGAAAAAATATTCCGTGGCCGATGCTGCGGGGATTGAAACCCTGCAAAAGGAATTGCGGACGCAAAAGATTCGCGTCACGGCTTTCTGCATGAATAACCGCTTCGATGAGCGGTTGGAGCACGAACTGGCGTGGGTTAAGTCCTTATTGCCCGCCGCCCAAACCATGGGGGTCAAAGCCATCCGGCTGGATGTCGTGCCTCACGCCATCGCCAAAGATAAATTCCTGCCGTTTGCGGTCTCCACCTGCCAATCCTTATGCGCCATGGCCGAAGGCACGGAGGTTCATTACGGCATCGAAAACCACGGCAATACGACCAATGACCCGGTTTTCTTGGAAGCGCTGTTTAAACAAGTGGGCTCGCCTCGCCTCGGCCTGACGCTCGATCCGAATAATTTTTATTGGTTCGGCCATCCCTTGGAAAAAGTTTACGCCATCATCGGCCAGTTTGCCGACCGCTGTTTCCACACCCATTGCAAGAATATCAAATATCCGGCGGATAAACGGGAAGCCAAACGGTCCATGGGTTGGGAATATGACAAATACAACATCGCCCTGCCCGATGGCGATATCGATTACCCTCGCATCCTCACCCTATTGAAAAAGGCCAAATATCCAGGCGACCTCTGCTTGGAAAATGAATGCCTGGAGCATTATCCCAAAACGGAACACGCTGCCGTGCTCAAGCGCGAGACCGCCTTCTTGCGCCAGTTAGCCGGGGCGTAGATTCCTCTTGTCCGCGCGAAGCGCCCCCGAGCGAGGACTGTGAAAACGCGCCACCGACGCAGAGCTTTGTCTGGCGTGCCGCGTTTTTTCTGCTCCAATGAGGGCGATGATTGCGCGCGTCAGGCTAGACATCGCCACCGGCCAGGAGTTCGATTACGCCATTCCCGAGGAATGGCGCGATCTCGTGGAAGTGGGTAGCCGGGTAAAGGTCCCTTTGGGGCCGCGCCAAGTCATGGGGTGCGTCCTCGCGCTCAGTGAAACCTCGGCGCACGCGCAATTGCGGCCCATTTTGAAGCTATTGGGTCACCAAGCCTTGGTGACGCCCTCCGTGCTCAATCTGGCCCGCTGGATCAGCGAGTATTATTGCTGCCCGCTGGAATTCGCCCTCAAAAGTGTCCTGCCGCAAGCGGTCCGCAAGGAGCAGGAAGGCTGGAAACGGCAACTGCGCGTCCGCGTGCAGGCAATCGATCCGCAAGCTTGCGGCCTGACCAAACGCCAGGCGGAGATTTGGCAAATCGTCAACGAGCGCCAGGAATTGCCGCTGCAAGAGCTCTTGGAACTGGCCCACGCCACCGCGGAAACATTGCGGCGCATGGAAGCGCGCGGCGCGGTAACCATCAGCGCCGCCATCACCGAACGCGATCCTTACGCCCGCGAACATTTGCTTCCCACCCAACCGCTGCCGCTGAATGGCGAGCAGGAAAAAGCCCTGGCGCAAATCATCGCCGCCATGGACGCCGCACGCTCCTCGGCCGACGGCACTAACATTCCCAAACCCAAACCGGCCCCGGCGTTTCTGTTGCACGGCGTAACCGGCAGCGGCAAGACGGAGGTGTATTTACAAGCCATCGCCCACGCGTTGGAGCAAGGCGGCGGGGCCATTGTATTAGTGCCGGAGATCGCTTTGACCCCGCAAACGGTGGAGCGTTTCAAAGCGCGTTTCTGCGCCGGCAAATTGCAGACTCAAGTGGCCGTGTTGCACAGCCATTTGTCCGACGGCGAACGCCACGACGAATGGCACAAGATCCGCCAGGGCCGCGCCCGCATTGTCATCGGCGCCCGCTCCGCCATTTTCGCGCCCGTCACCCCGCTCAGCCTGGTCGTCGTGGATGAAGAGCACGAGCATTCGTACAAGCAAGAGGAAGCTCCGCGTTATCACGCCCGCGATGTGGCGGTTATGCGTGGCCATTTGGAAGGCGCCGTCGTGGTGCTGGGCTCCGCCACGCCTTCGCTAGAAAGTTACCACAACGCCCAGCATGGGAAATATCGCTTGCTGGAAATGCCCTCGCGCGCGGACGACAAGAAGATGCCCGTGGTGCGCGTGGTCGATATGCGCCAGGAAACGCACGTGCAAAAAGGCACGCCCATTTTTTCGCGCCGCCTAGCGGAGGCCATGCGCCAGCGCATCGAAAAACATGAGCAAACGATGCTGTTCCTCAACCGCCGGGGCTACTCTTCTTCCCTGCAATGCCCCAAGTGCGGTTACGTGGCCGGCTGCCCCAATTGCAGCGTGGCTTTGACCTACCATCGGCAAGCGCAAAAACTCAGCTGCCACATTTGCGGCTACGAATCCCAAGTGCCCAAAGCCTGCCCCACGGAAACTTGCCGCAACCCCGAAATCCGCTACTCCGGCCTGGGCACGGAAAAGGTGGAGGAGACCTTGGGCAAAATGTTTCCGCAGGCTCGCATCCGGCGCATGGACTCCGACTCGATGAAACGGAAGGAAGATTACCGCCATATTCTGGGCGATTTTCGGTCCGGCAAAATCGACATTCTCATCGGCACGCAGATGATCGCCAAAGGGCTGCACTTCCCCAACGTGACGCTGGTGGGGATTATTTACGCCGATCTCAGCCTGCACATTCCCGATTTTCGTTCCAGCGAACGCACCTTTCAATTGCTCACGCAAGTGGCGGGCCGCGCGGGCCGCGGCGATGTCGAAGGGGAAGTGGTCGTGCAAGCGTTCACGCCGTTTCACCCGGCCATTCAATACGCCCGGCAACACGATTTCCTCGGTTTTTACGAGCAAGAAATCGAGTTTCGCCAGCAACTGGA
>MTLE01010741.1_pt2 | contig 10260 bp, 8 predicted proteins | sample 1982461 | NCBI WGS metagenome assembly MTLE01 (sample SAMN05712605, study PRJNA340218) | biofilm metagenome | isolation source: sample SPL anode biofilm adapted to -200 mV | place: USA | collected 2012-02-03 | reverse complement strand
ATTGATTACACCTTTAATCATCTGTTTGCCACCTACAGCGTTCTGGCGCCAATCCTTCTGAAAATCAAAAAGGTTTGTCCCTCCATTACGTATATCCATTCCGCTGTCAACTAAAGACATAACAGAAGTAGGTATCTCAAGATAAGCGTTCATACGGGCTTTTATTTCAGAATGAACACTAGGAACATTTTCCTTCATTATCTGTTTTTTGATCTCCCCGCTTACTTTTCCCTCAATACTTTTTTCAGCGGCCTTTGTTAATTGTTTTTCCGCTATGGGATATCCAAGAGCAAAGCCATCTTTTATCATCTTGCTTCCATTGGAACTTACAGTTCCATAATCATATAAATCTTTATTTTCTTTTTTCAAATTTTCAACAAAAACAGTAGAATCATAATCTAAGGCATAGAGATTCATTCCTGTTCCCAATGTATTAAAAAAGTTATTTTTAAAAGTTTTATTTATCGCCCGGACCCCCGGCTTTGTCAACGTATAAATTTTTTTAACAGCTTCCTTTTTCTCTTTCGCGTTCAGAGGAGAAGAAACTTTTTTAGCTGCCAGACTATCAGTTTTTGTTGGTTTAAACATATTTGTGTCAGAGTGAATTTTAGCCGGGAGGGAAGCGGCTCGGTTTTTTTCTATTTCAAGATCCCGTTCATTTTTTCCATATACCCTCGTGGTATAACTATTGAGCTCCTTTTCAACATTTTTAGAAGATGACAGTGAAGTGTTTAAGTTTTCAAGTCGAATAAAAGATGCACCAATAGTTGAAGAAAATAAAGCTTCCTGCGATAAACTCAGAATTTTTGAAGAATATTTGCCTTTTGGTGTATTAGGATCTATTCCCAATTTTCTAACAAGGGAATCGGAATTTTTTTCCGCAAATCTCTTGAAATCACTGCCTACTGTAAGCAATCTTTCTCCAAAAGTTCGTTCCGAATCAATTTTCGCCTGGTTTTGGTCATCCTTTGCAAGAACACCCTGTTGATATTTTCTTTTTTCAGCTTCCGTTTTGAAATTAAGGCGTGGCTTTAAATTTTTCTTAACAGATTCCGTTCCTTTATTTGCTGTTTTTATCATTTTTTTTGCTGAGTTTGATTTTGCAGCTTTAGAGGAAAAAGTAACCGAAGAAGATCTGCACGATGAATGGGATCCATGGGTATAAGAAATTTTGCCCGTTTTAGCCGCTGCTTGCCTGATTTGAATTTTATCTGCAGTCGCGCCGGCATTCTTATTTATATATTTTCCCATATGATTCATAATCTGGCTTTGAGGAAGCATATAGTTATAGTCATAGAGATTTCTAATAATTTCATTGGAAGACATCGGGCATTCTCCTTAGAACATTTATTGTATGAAGTGTTAAAATTATTAAATACTATTTACGTTCCTATTGTAAATGATAAATTCATATAAAATATGTGATGCCGATCACATATAGAACTCAGCTTCCCTTTTTTATTTCATTAATATTGACATATTCAATCATCTCACATTTCTCCAGATATGACATAAATGTATGTAGCCTATCTATACCATCCTTACAGTTAAAGTGGCTGTCAAATTTTTCTGCTATTTCCGTAATTGTACTGTGTCCATCGCAAAGCAGCCATGCAAAAGTACCTTCTCTGTCAAGCTTCACGCGGACCGTTGGGCTTTTTAAAAAAGGGTCGATGATTTTTTTTGCTAAATTATTAAAAAAACGAGGTTGAAATATTGCTACTCTTTCATCATCTATATTTTCCCACTCCCGTTTGCGACGAGGGATAAGTTTATAAAAATTAACCTTTTTAGCCATAATTTTCTCCAAAAAAAATAACTTAATATTTATTTAAATCGATATTTGTCACTCAAAAGCCGAAATGAGATGAGTTATTTCATTTTTATCTGACAAGACAATCCCTATAACATCAAAACGGCACTTTTTATCCAGCATATTCTGAGATTGCAGATAATAAAGAGCCGTTTTGCGTATTTTATTTTGTTTAAAACAGGTTACCGCTTCTTGCGGGAGACCGAAACGCAGATCTTTTCTTGCTTTTACTTCAACAAAAACAATTTCTTTTCCATCGAGGGCAATTATATCTATTTCGCCGTATATATTGCGATAATTTAATGCCATAATCTTGCAACCAAGTTTTTGAAGATATTCTGCGGCTAAAAGCTCTCCGCTTTTTCCTGTTACAAGATTGTCCTTTTTCATTTTTTGTAAGAAGGTTTTTCCATAAAGAAAATTTTTCCGCTTTTTTTCGGAAGGATAAACGAAATTTTTCCGTCTTCCTCTCTTATTCTCTTATCACCATCAAGTTTATCTACAGCGATCTCATCTTTACTAACACTGAATCCTACAGATGAATCGAGTTCCCCGTTATTTACGATTACAACAGCCGAATTGCCTTTATAGTTACGGGAAAATCCATATACCGAGAATTTATCATCAATGATCACCGGTTTATAATCCCCAAGCTGAAGAACTTCTGATGAGGTTCGCAGAGCAATAAGCTTTTTATACCAAGCAAAAAGCTCTTTGTCGGGAACGACTTCATCACCTTTTTGGCGTTTTGTCCCATCGGGCAAATAAACTTCATCGGCATAAGCTATATCATCCCAAAGCATAGGCTTGCGGCAGCACGGATCATTAGCACCCCACATGCCTACTTCTGTGCCGTAATAAATCATGGGAGAACCTGGATATGTCATCTGGAAAAGAGCTATGAGCTTAAGAGTCTCATAACCGGCCGCATCAGGTTTTCTTACATCCACCTTGCCATTGGAAGTCTGAACAAATGCTGAGTAATCCCGCCAGCATCTGTAATCTATCTTATCATGATTGACTATATGGGTTGTTGTCCTTGCTGTATCATGGCTATCCATAAGATTTTGCATTCCATAAGTAAATTCCGGAGCAAAAGCTTCACGAAGATTTTTTAATTCCTTGTCAAATTCGGAAGAAGTTATTTTTCGACCATTTTTCCCTACAAAAAATTCAGTAAGTGCAAAGGCGAAGTTATAATTCATAACAGCAGTAAATTCATCTCCGCGAAGGTAGGGTTCATTTTCCTGTGGTGTATCCATTATTTCCGCAGTCATATAAGCATCAGGATTTATGCTTTTAACATGCTTGCACCATTGCTTCCAGAACGAATGAGGCACACAATAAGCCACATCAAGGCGCCATCCGTCTATTCCGTCCTCTACATTGCCGTTCCCGTCAGGATCCATCCATCGGCGGGTAAGATTGAAAATATAATTTTTAGGTTTTTCGGCAAGGCCAAACCTTTCAGTTCTGTTCCATTCAGGAAGTTCTCTATATCCGAACCAGCATTTATAATCAAATTTCTCTCCTGTTTTTGCATTATCACAGCTCTTAACCATAAACCAATCTTTATAAATAGACTTTTCCTGATTCTTTACAACATCTTCAAAAAGAGGGTTACGCATGCCTATATGATTGAACACACCGTCAAATATCACTTTAATACCACGTTTATGGCATTCTTTTATGAGCTTGAGGGCAAGTTTGTCAGCACTTGTCCATTGCCAAGAGGAAGGGTCTGCAGAGCTTTCTTTGGCAATGAGCTTGCGGTCGCCTTCCGGGTCAGGACCAAAATTAGGGTCAATATGCTCATAGCGAATTGCATCGTATTTATGAAGAGAGGGGGATTCAAATACTGGATTGAGATAAATTGCAGTTATCCCGAGATCCTGAAGATAATCAAGTTTATCCAGAACACCTTGAAGATCACCGCCATATCTTCTTCTCTGCAGGTTATACCAAATATCTTTACCATTCTTTTTTTCATATGGCAAAAGCTCATACCAATCAGCGCCCCACGGGTGAACTTGCCAAGGCGAGACCCCATCATGAGGGTACGCGCCTTTAACCTGAGCTATAGTCGGATCATTGGAAGGGTCTCCATTACGAAAACGTTCCGGAAAAACCTGATACCACACGACTTTTTTTGACCATTCAGGTATAAAACCTTTTTTCACTTCAGCGCCCCATCCTTTTACTGATAATAATAGTAAAATTGCTATAGACAGAAACAAACTCTTTTTCATAATTTATTCCTCCCAAATTAAAAGGAGGTCATTAACCTCCTTCTTTAAATTATATTCTACAAAATAATGTATTACTTAACAGGAATAAATATTCCTGCCCGTTTAGGGTCTATTGAAGCATGGATTTTTCCGTCTTTAACAACTACTTTTTCTCCTGTGATTGCATCTTTTAGAACAGTGCCGTCTTTAATCGAACTATCTGCATGAATAGGTATATCCCGCTCAGCTTTTTCATACCCGTTATTCAATACCACAACAGCTTCCTGGTTCTCCGATATCCGCCCATATGCAAGAACTTTATCATCCTGCCACATCTCCAGCTGCCGGCCTGTACGAAGAGCCTCATTGTTCTGACGGGCGGATGTAAGTGTTTTATAATATGAAAGCATCTCTGGGTCTTTATTCCATTCCATATCATTGCGATTCTGAATATCACCCATTATATCACATCCGCCGTCCATTGCGACTTCAGTTCCGTAATATATCGTAGGAATACGGTTTGTTGTCATTGCAAAAGCAAGTGCTATTTTTAGTTTATTTTTATCACCATTTGCTTCATGTAAAAAACGAGGTGTATCATGGTTATCAAGAAAAACCGACATCGTTTCAGGGTGGTCGTATTTAGAATCACATTCGGCAAGCCTATTGGCAAGATTTCTCATACTGCCGTCTTTAGCAAAGGTGTCGACCATTGTAAAGTGGAGCGGATAATCAAACAAGCCGTCCATATCATTATGCTGATATTGGTTGAGTTTATTGGGTTCTCCGTCAAAACATTCCCCAACAAGATAAAAATCGTCACCAGCATAATCATGGATTTCATGAGAGAATTTATTCCAGAAGTCCTTGCCTACATTTTTGACGGCATCAAGTCTGAATCCATCTATACCTTTATCAACCCAAAATTTTGAAGCTTTAAGCAGATAATCATAGACTTCTGGCTTTTCCTGTGCAAGATCGGGAAGCCCGAATAATGAACCGTTCTCAGCCTGATATGGATCATCAAAATCTTTGATATCACCAATGTGGTGGAACCAATCATCATGTTTTCCGTCTTTATAAAGTTCATGTTCCCAGGCAACATGGTTAAGCGGAATATCCAGAACAATTTTCATACCTTTGCTGTGTGCTTTATCTATAAGTTCATCAAACTTTTCCATTGAGCCGACATGTTTATCGGTATCATAAAAATCAAGCGGCCAATAACCGTGATAACCTTGAGTATCAAAAAACTCAGTCTGATTTTTCATGGGAGGCGTGATCCAAATAGCTGTTGCGCCGGTATCCTTAATATAGTCAAGGTTATCAATTACACCTTGCAGATCTCCGCCGTGATACATTTTAGGATGATCCTTATTTACATCCATATTATTGGTTTTATCCCCGTCCGCAAAACGGTCAGTCATAAGGAAATAAATTATATCATTTCTCCATTTATCGACCGGCCGAGGAGTATTCGGATCAAATCCCTGTTCCTTAAGTGTATCAAGAAAAGCGGACAGCTTACCGTTATCCCACTGCTTGCCGCCAGGCATATCAAGCGAATCGGTTACTTTTTTTGCAAAGTCTTTCGTTGAAAAAGGTTGTAGCTGGAGCGGTTCGCCGTCCTTCCATCCCTTGTCACGCAAAACCGATTTATCAACTGAAAACTCTACACTTGAAGAAGAAGGATTGAATTTTAAACTTTTCAGAAGGCCTTTATCAAGAACACCTTTTTCATCATAGACCTGAAAATTTTTATCATCATAACCACAAAGAGCTACATTCCACGGAGAGGCTGTAGATCCGGGTATATCATCAGGCAGAGAAAGCTTTCCTTTTTCCGTTCCTAAATTAAGAAGCAAATATAAATCCAAATGCCCGTTCTGAGCATCGGCATTAAGCTCTTTCATTTTAACGGTAAAGGTATAAGGATCCGAGGGCTTTCCTTCTTTAGCCATAACTTGAGTTATGTCACGGCTTTTATCAAAACCGTCGTTTAAAAGATAATTATCTCCTATCCCAGAAGCTTTACCTGACAAACGAGTAGATTCTGGAGAAGAAAGTGAAGGAGCCAAAGAAGATTTTACCGTTACAGCTGTTTTATTTTTAACGAATGATGATTTTTTCTCCGCTGAAAAAGAAATATCTGCAGAATCCTTTGGCAAAGAGGAGCTGTCTGACGCCATCTGCGTCGATACTCTGGACTTCCCTATAGAAACATTATTAATATTTTGCGGTATTGAAGGATCAATCTTCATTTAAACAACCTCCGAACTCATTTCTTCGACTTTTTCATTATATCATAAAGTGTATCCATCTATGATCTTGTTTTTTATTAAATATTTGTTAAAAATTAGTCATAAGATACTACAAAAATGTTAATGCAGGAAAAAAGCTCCCCTTTCTTGAAGTTTATTCACCAAAATATACAGTCAAGACACGTAGCAATGAAAAGAATAGCCGTTATCGGCGGAGCTGGCGCCGATATAAAAGCATCTTCAAGAAATCCGATTAAAGCAGGAACTTCCAACATAGGTGACGTTACTGTTTCATGCGGAGGAGCGGCGTTTAATATAGCAAGAAATTTGGCATTACTTGATAATGCTGTTTTTTTTATAACTGCTTTAGGGGAAGATTTCTTCTCAAGCCTTATTGAAGATGAATGCCGCAGAACCGGAGTTAACCTTCTAGCACATAAAAGCAGTAATTCTACAGGAGTATATACTGCTATAACCGATTCTGACGGTGAACTCGCAGCGGGAATTTCAGCTATGGATATTTTTGAAGAACTGACACCAGAAATAATTGATGAAAAACTTTCCGGAACAGACAAAATATCTCTTTATGTCTGTGATACAAATATAAATTCACGCCTGTTAACCCACATCTGCTCCAAATCACACAAAACAGGCGTACCTGTTCTTATAGATCCCACTTCAGTGGATAAATGTGAAAGAATAAAAGATATTATGGGTTTGATTTCGTGGATTTCACCCGATAAAGACGAATTATTAACTTTATCTGGCAATATCTTTCCGAATGATATGGAACAATCCGCAAAGACACTTTTAGAAAAAGGGCCGAAAAGCATAATCACAACCCTTGGAAAAGACGGAGCTTTTTATATGGACAAAAAATGTTTATTTAAAAGCCCGGCAATTCCTACCGTTCCTGTTGACGTCACAGGAGCTGGAGATGCTTTTGTCGCGGCTTTTATAAATCAAATAATTAAAGGAAATAATCCTGAGGATTCTCTGAAATACGGCTGTAGCGCAGCTTTTCTCACAATTTCAATTTCAGATTCGGTTAATCCGGATATAACAGAAAAATTGATAAAAAAATACAAGGAAGACTTTTATTAATGAAAACAGCCAAATTACCTGTAAAAATAGCTGATGAGGTAAAACAAGCTCTTGAGGACCACGCTCCCGTAGTGGCTCTTGAGACAACGATAATATCGCATGGAATGTCTTATCCGTTCAATGTTCAGCTTGCTTCCGAAGTTGAAGAAATTATTCGGCATAACGGAGCTGTCCCAGCAACTATTGCTGTTATCAACGGAATAATTAAAATAGGCATTTCTGAAAGCGAAATAGAATTTATTGCAACAGAAAGAAGTATACGCAAAGCCAGCCGGCGTGATTTGCCCATAATTACCGCAGCTAAATTGAACGGGTCTACAACAGTGTCAGGAACGATGTTCTGTGCCCAGCTTGCCGGTATAAAAGTATTTGTAACGGGAGGGATCGGCGGAGTTCATAAAGGAGCTCCGGAAACTTTTGATATCTCAGCGGATCTGACAGAACTTATGTCTACTTCTGTTGCCGTAGTATGTGCAGGTGCAAAATCCATATTGGATTTACCTCTTACGCTTGAGAGACTGGAAACCAATGGTGTTCCTGTAATCGGTTATCAAACAGATGAATTTCCCGCGTTCTTTTCCCGCGAAAGCGGTCTTCCGGTGGATTATAACGCTCAAAATACCGAAATCATTGCTGCAATAATGAAAAACAAATGGGATCTCGGCCTTACTGGAGGGATCGTTGTGGGATGCCCTATTCCTTCTGAAGATGAAATTCCAGCCATCGAAATGGACAAATTTATAAAAAAAGCACTCAAAGAAGCTGAAAAAGAAAATATAAAAGGCAAATATCTCACTCCCTTCATGCTTCAGGAAATACACAATCAAACCCGAGGCAGAAGTGTTGAGGCAAACACCTCTCTTGTGAAAAACAATGCACAAATAGGCGCTGAGATCGCTCGTCATTATAGTAAACTTACAAAAAGAAGCAATAAATAATGATTACATTCAATAAATCAATCATAGCAATGGTACATGCTGATCCTCTCCCGGGAACACCTAAATACAAAGGTTCTATTGACAAAATACTTGACAAGGCTCTCCGTGAAGCTGCTGTATATAAAAAATACGGTGTAGATATGATCGCTGTTGAAAACATGCATGACACACCTTATATCAATGGCAATGTAGGTTCTGAAATAACGGCCGCAATGTCAGTCATATGCCGGGAAGTAAAAAAAGCGACCAATCTTCCCTGCGGAGTTCAAATACTTGCGGGTGCAAATAAAGAAGCTCTCGCCTGTGCGCTTGCAGGAGGCTTAGACTTTATAAGAGCGGAAGGCTTTGTTTTTTCACACATAGCTGATGAAGGGCTTATGAACAGCTGTGCCGGCGAGCTTTTAAGGTATCGAAAAAATATCGGTGCGGAACATATTGCAATATTTACCGATATAAAGAAAAAACATTCAAGTCACGCTCTTACTTGTGATTTAAGCATAGCAGAAACAGCAAAAGCCGCGGAATTTTTTTGTTCAGACGGGGTCATTGTCACCGGGACATCAACAGGCAGTTCCGCAGATTTAACTGAGGTCAGGCAAGTCAAAGAAAGCGTCTCAATACCAGTTATCATCGGTTCGGGAATCAATCCCGGCAATCTGTTTGATTTTTGGGAAACATCCGATGCCTTTGTCGTGGGGTCATTTTTTAAATTTGAAGGCAGATGGGAAAATGAAGTTGATGAATCTAAAGTTTCACAGCTTATGAAAGAAGCAGATAAACTCCATAAAAAATTTGGGACAAATAAGTCGAAAAACTAACCTCCTTCATTTCTGCCTGTGCTTTTATACTTGTGAGACAGCAGATACATAATCAGCTTCTTATCTTTCAAATCAGATTTCTCTATATAATAAAGAGGAGATCGGCCGTACTTGTCCTTCACATTGGCTTTAGCACCGTTAACCAATAAAATCTCGGCTATTTTAAGTGCCTTATTGCCTTTGAGATAGTAAATCGGAGTCCTCCCCCATTCATCCCGCTTAAAAACAAGTGCAGGGTTCTGATAAAGCATTATCTGTATCTGTCCCAATTGATCTCTATAAACGGCATGGTGAATTTCAAACTCTGAACGTTTCTCAAAGCGCACTACCGCAAAAATAAGCAAAGCCGCAACGACTAAAAGACAAGCTAAAAAGAAGCTGTCGATTGCAGTGAGCTTATAATCTTCCGAAGCCTGAAGCGATGTCCACAAAGCTATGTTTTTAGAATTAATAGCTTCACTTACTTCCACATCATCATTTTGTGGATCCAGTTCAGAAGGTTTAATTTCAAACCTTATACCGTTTTTTTCAAGATTCTGACTGACATGTCTTGCTTCAGTATAAGAAACACTGTAAGCAATGACAGCTTCTTTGCAGTTCTGTTCCCTAACCAAAGCTTCTATTTCTTCTTCAGTGAGAACAGCTTCAACAAAACTGGAGTTTGCAATACAAAGATCTTTTAAAATAACATCATATCTGTGATCTTTAGCGGTTGGACTAGATGGATATTTTTCGGGTTTTAATGAAATTATTTTTTCTTTTTTCGAGGACACTTAAACCACCTGCACCATAACTGAGGACGCACCGGCATATAGTGAGAGCATCTTCGCAAAACTTTCGCTAAGCTGTTTTACGCGATACTTATCAAATAGCGGCGAAGGAGCATATATTACAGCAACAACATTTTTTGTAATATCGGTTACCTTAGCTTTCATTGAATCTTTGACAGGATTGCCTAAAGGCTCCGTAGCAGAACATGTGCAAATAAGTCCCTTAAGATCCATTTCCTGTCCGCTTTTGTTGAAAATATAAGATTCACCGGGAAGTCCCTGCCGAAGAAAAAGTTCACTTCCCGTGACATCAAGATCAAGAAGGCTC
>MTLE01002662.1_pt1 | contig 10280 bp, 5 predicted proteins | sample 1982461 | NCBI WGS metagenome assembly MTLE01 (sample SAMN05712605, study PRJNA340218) | biofilm metagenome | isolation source: sample SPL anode biofilm adapted to -200 mV | place: USA | collected 2012-02-03 | reverse complement strand
TTGGTCATCGGAATATAAAAAGTGCTATCGTTGTGTTGTACCTTACTTCTTCCATCAACAATCATGGTTGCTGTAAACTTGTATTTGTAGCCGCTCAGCAGTTTGACTTTTATTGAACTTATGTCGTCGAAAAGCCCATAGGCATAACAGGTATAGTTGCCGCTTCCTTCGGTATTGGGGGAAGAGTATATCTGTATCGCATACAGATTGGCAGACGAAGTTCGGGTTAATGGTGTTTCAATTACCGATGTTATTTCACCTGCAAACCCAAGGGTAGTTTCGAAAACTTTGGGCTCTTCAACCGGTGGTTCGGGCTGCTCTTCGGTAGAACAGCTGCATAGAATACTAAAAAGGCTGAAGGCAATTAAATATTTTTTCATTTGAATATGGTTTAATGGTGGTACATGTAAACATTGCTGCCGATGTTCTGAACTTTTTAAGAGCAGCCGGCAGCAATGAAATGTTTCCGGTACTTGTTAATAGTTGAAGCTGATACTGTCGCCTTCAGCAATCGGTGTGTTTTCGAAATTGAGGCTTACGCTTTTCTGATCGGCAAGATCGGCCACTTTTACCTTGATAGTGGTGCGGGTGTTCCGTTTGAATTTGATTAACTGCGATGCCAATGGAACCGTGGTACTGTCGTTCTGTTGCCAGTTGATAGCTACCTGTACATCTTCGGAATAGGTATTGTCTGAATAAATATTTTTTAAATTCCTGAACGTAAATATATCCTCTACTTGTAGATTTTCCGGGGTCAGCTCCAGGCCAGGAGCTTCATCCATATTGATTTTGAGTTTTCCGCTGGTCAATCCTTCGGCAATGAACCGTACCCCAAATATGGCGCGTTTCATGTGGATAGACACTGAATTGCTTCCCGTGGGTACAAAGCCGACAGTTAAACCCATATAACGATCAATGTTAGGTCTGTAATAAGATCTATTTTCATTGTCGGCATCAATTAGACTAACCGATCCACCGTTCAAAAAAAAAATTGTATTCCAGACAGAGTAGATGAATGCATTTTTTACTTCACCAACTCCAACGTTGTTAACCCAGAATGGTGCTGAGTAACCGAAATAAGTTCCGTTTTTGTACCCATAAATCCGGTTTTTGCCATTTACAACCATGGTACACTCAAATTTGTACTTATACCCTTCCAGCAGTTTGATTTTGGCGGAGGATAGGTCGTTGTAAATTCCGTAGGCATAGTTGCTGTAGATGTCGGTTCCTGTATTTTCAATGGGTGCAGAATAGACCTGGATACCGTAAAGGTCGTTGGGTGCCGCTTTGGTTATAGGCGATTCGGTGATACTGGTTATCTCGCCTGCGAGGCCTAAAGATACTTCGTACACCTTGGGTTCGTTTGCTGGTTGTTCGGGGATTTCATCTGTTGAACAGCTGAATAAAGCAGCAAAAAGACTGAAAGCAATAAAATACTTTTTCATTTAAATAAATTTGAATGTTATAACTGGATAAAAAAAATCAATTGGTAATGTATACTGGGGGGAGACAAAACAATGCCTGGAGCTTTCTTTTTAGGAGATAGCAGGTATGGGTTTGAATTCGTTCGAGATACGGGATTTCGTCTATTAATGAAATAGAAGGTTATTTATGGCGTTTGTAAAATAGATGTAATCGTTTCATAGTTAATTTAATATCTGTTGTGTTCACTGGTTGTACGCTCTCTTTAGGTTATAAAGCATTAGCGATTTCGTTGCAAATATAACCAATGATTGTTAACTTACAAATAATTCTCAGATTTATTTTATCGTTATTCAGAAGGACTCTGTTTTACAGGAATAGTTTCGTATTATTTAAGAAGGCCTTTAAAATGGGGTAGTGTATATATTTTTATACTTAATGGTACAAGTATCAGCATGTTATGATTGTTTTATTAAATAATTAATATTTTCAGTTTGAAATATAATTTTTATATTAATTTTGCCACTATTAATTGGGCGAATTTTTGATTTTGTTGTACCCTTTAATTTAATAACAGTGAACATTGATATACATAATAAGTTGACCTTTTCAATCTATTTGAAAAGACATCCGCTGAAAAATGAATCGGTAGATATTAAATCTAAGTATTTATCCGCATTAGTTTCTTTTTCAACCGAATATGGTTTATCTGATTATTCGAATGCCTTGCTGCAGTTATACAGAACGGAATTGCTTGGAAATGATTTTACCGATAATCTGGTGAGTTCCAAAATCAATTCGGTGATTGCATATAGATTTAAAGATTTTAGATTAAAGTCGCACAATAGCTGCTTTTGTTTTGACTGCTTTTTTATATTGGCTTTCAATAATAGAGCGCTGGGTAACAGTGTCTTGTATAGATTGAAAAAGAAAATCCATTTTTGGCATTATAGTAAAGCCGATAGTCTGTATAGCCTTTTATATAACCGGGTTGGTAAAGTAGACTGTTTGCCAGAAGATTTATATGCCTTTTGGAATGCTAATGTTGGTTTTCAAAAAGAATTTTACCTGAAAAATCTGGTATTGGCTACAATGAGTGCCGGCAAGTCTACTTTAATTAATGCTTTGGCGGGTAAAAAGATTTGTAAATCTCAGCTTATGGCTTGTACTGCCAGGATTCATTATATCTATAACAAACCGATAGAAGACTTTTATATTGCAAAACTGGACGGGAATCTTAGTCTGAATGTAACGGACGATAAGTTGTTGACGGATTCTGCCGACGGGGTTACAGATGCAAGTGTAGTATCGACCTTCTTTAATTGGTCGCAGGATGCACGGTCTTGTTTTATTGATAGTCCGGGGGTAAATTCATCTATGAATAAACACCATGAAGGGATAACAAAAGAGTTTGTAAAGAAAGGCGAATTGTTTGATCAGATAATTTGTGTGATAGATGCGACTACCATCGGGACAAATGATAGTAATACATTCCTTAATTTCATTTACGAGAAAGCTAACCATAAGCGTGTAATCTTTGTATTGAATAAGCTTGATCTCTATCGCTGCGAAGATGATTCCATAGAAGAAGCTATCAACAGTTTAAGAGATGATCTGAAACGTTGCAAGTTTGTGAATCCGCTTATTTGTCCGGTATTTGCAATGCCCGCTCTGTTGTTGAAGAAAAAAATATTTGGATACGAATTAACCAAGTACGAACACAGAGCGATTGAGGATTATAGATATTTTTTGAATGATCCGTTTTATGATCTTTCAAAATATTATAAAGAGTTTACAATAGAAAAAGCGTTATCCTTTAGAGAAGGTGAAGTGATAAAAGATAAAGAATGCGTTGATTTATTGTACAGAACTGGTCTGCCTTATTTAGAATATTTAATTTTTAACAGATAAATTATGAAAAGTGTTTTTATAAAATACAATCCATTTATTGTAGAAACGATTGTTGAAGTGGATGAGGTGCTTCCAAAGCCCAATAGTTTTTTTAATAACGTAACTAATAAGCGTTTTCAGGAATGGGTGGAGTTAATCCCTGAAAAACTGAAAGAGGAGTTCAACTGTATAGACTTTGAAATACAATTTGAAGGAATGCAGCTGGATTTCGACGATTTGAAGGAGGTTGTTGAGAAGAATACCCATGCAAATATTAAACTTAAAGATCCTACAATATCAAAGGATTTTAAGGATAGAGAAAAGGAGATTGAAGAAATTTTCAAAGATATTCAAGAGGGTCCCTTCGAAGAGTTGAAAGAAGATCGCATTGTTGAAGCCTTCAAGAACGCAAAGAATCAAGAATTTGAAATTACGGTAGTTGCTACCATGAGTGCAGGCAAGTCCACTCTGATAAATGCGCTATTAGGAAATAAATTACTGCACTCCAAAAATGAAGCTTGTACGGCAAAGATTACCCGTATTATAGATAACGACAAGGAAGGGTACTCGGCAAAGGTGTATACTAAGGAGGGAAGAATCGAACCCTATCCTGATTTCACTCTCGACGTAATGAAAAAAGTGAATGAAGACAAAATAGTAGATAAGATTGAAATTGAAGGTGATATTCCGTTCGTTGCTGCTGATGGGGTGAAGTTAGTGCTGGTTGATACACCGGGACCAAACAATTCGAGCGATCCTGAACATGAAGCAACTACTTATACAAAGATTGATGATACTTCCCATTCAATGATTCTTTACGTATTGAATGCCAATCAGTTGGGTGTAAATGACGATGTCTTTTTATTGAACCATGTGGCCGAGAGTGTGCAAAAAGAGGGAAAACAGGCCAAAGATAGAGTTCTTTTTGTGTTGAATAAATTAGACGACATAAATACGGATGAAGAAGATATCGAAAGCTTATTAAAAATAGCCAGAGGGTATTTGAAAAAAAGAAAGATACACAATGCCACTATATTTCCTTTGTCTGCTGGCAATGCATTGAATATTAGAATATTTGATCGTATTAAAAATGCTAAGACTAAAAGGGAAACAGAAACTGCAATCGTTAATTTCAATGAGGATCCTTTATTCCATTTTGAGCATGAAAAATACAATGAATTTAATCATTTGCCAAAGCGGATTGTCAATGGTTTAATGACTGAAGCAGAGAATGAGACGGACGAACATAAGAAAGCTTTGATACATACGGGGATTCGTTCGTTGGAAGAAGCCATCGGTTTGTATGTTAACAAGTATGCACGCACAGCCAAAATTAAAGATTTGATAGATGCTTTTAATCAGAAATTAGGGGAAGTAAATGCCTTTGAAGAGCTAAAAGAGGAAATAAAAGGTGAAATAAAAAAGCATAATAAAGATATTAAAAAAAATAAAGAGAAAAAAAATGAATTTCTGGATCAAATTAGAGAACTGCAAGCGAAAATTAAAAAATCAACCAGCACAAAGAATGCTTACAAACAGAAGGTAGATGAGATTGATTATTCTGTCAAAATCAATGAAAAGATTGATATGTTAAGCCGTAATCTTCAGGTTGATTTGGATAAGTTCATACATTCTAATAACTCATCTAGAATACCCGAACATGAAGTACAGGTTAAATTGAAAAAAATCAACGATAAATTTACAGATCTTGAGATACGGTTAAAAATTGGTATCGAAGCTATTATTAAAAATGAAATTGAAGTAAGTGCTAAAAAGCTGGTTGATTCCTACATGAAGGAATTGAAATCTTTGGCAGAAGGTATTACTGTGAATGGGGTACAATTTGATCCATTTTCGTACGTAAAATCGGATGTTACTTCCAGAATTTCGCTTTCGTCTCTCTCTTTCAAGTTTGTAAAAGAATCGAAAGTGGTGAATGAAAGGGTTTTAGTGCCAGGTGAATCTCGTTGGTATTTGCCGTGGACATGGTTTAGCCAGAAAGATCGTTGGGAAGACCGTACCAGAGTTGAATATGTAGATATGAAATATCTTAATATGGAGAAGTTAGCGTTAGATTTGTTAACAGGTTACAGAATGTGTATTAAGAATAATAAAGAGGCATGTATCGAATATGCCAGACAAAACACGTCGGAGGTCAAGTCGTATTTTAGCAGCCAATTTGATGAGATAGACAAGATTGTTCATAAAAAAATGGATGAACTTGTGAACTTAGGCAAGGAAGTTGAAGCAGTTGAAGCTAATCTTGTGAATAAAAAAACTGAGCTTGATGATAAAAATATTAAGCTTGAGAATATTATTAAAAAGGAACAATGGCTGTCGGATATACGCGAGCGAATGGAAAATGTAGTAAAAATATAACCACTATGAATCGTATAGATAAGAGTTTTTTAGATTTTGTGAATGAGCAGGATCTGGTAAGGGTAAGACTTGTTTTGGGTAACATGGTTATTTATAATCCGTGTTCCGGTTCGTTGAGGGATATGTTGCAATTGGCGATGGATAGCTTTCCTTCGCTTTTTGAATCTCACGATAATAAACCTCTTGATAGGGATGTTGCAAATTGGACCGTCGATTTGTTGTATTCGGTTCATATCGACCTGGATACTAATTTTTCCAAAGAGCGATGGGATTATATCCTGGAGTTATGTAAATATGTTTCCAAAGAGCGCATTGAGGCTTTAGAAATGGAGGAACTTCAAAATGATGCGGAAGATAAGTTGCGTATGGAGAAGGAGCAATCTAACGCGAAAATGAAACAAGTATATACAGGTGTTACTTTGGGTGGTGCTGTAATGGTTGTAGCCGGCCTTTGTTTTTCTAAAGCATCGCTGACTGTTTTAGGTGCTGCCGGTGTTTTAATTGGCGGTGTGTTGTTTTATAATAAATCGAGAAGTTAATAATGGATGCAATGTTACAGTCTGATACACAGCTGACTGCTTCGGAGTTAGAAAGCAGGGGATTTAGTTGTCTCGAACTTTTGGATGATGTTGTTCTTAAGAATTATTTGTCCAGGATTGATAAAATGAATGTGCTGCCTCTGAGTGAGAAAGAGGGTGGGATGGACTTATCTGAGATACGGCTCTTTAAAATAACCGAAATGGTTTATGAGAAAGACGAATATGCCACACCTAAATTTACAAGTGTTTTTAATACGCTGACTTATACGAATTGTGTTCTTTTCTTACTTATTGATGCCTTCGAAAATCGCACGGATTTTTATATGGGGGTGAAGGGGAATGATGCCGAACGGACTACGACCTCAATTAAAGATGCTTTGCATAATGCATTGAAGGGGAATTTCCCGGGAATAAAGACGTCTCCGGTCTACGAAGATGATATGGGCGCTCTGATAAGGGGGATTAAATCAAAGAGTATTTCTGTTGTGTCTTGTGTGGCTGGCGAGAAAGAGGTGAAGAAAGAGGGAAAGAATAGCTCTTTTATTCAGGGGTTGGAGAAATTGGTCAACGCCATGCAGGGCAAAAGGTATACGGCTATAATGATTGCCAATGCTGTGGAACCCCAAACATTGAATCGTATTAGAAAGGGGTATGAGAATATTTATACTCAATTGTCTCCGCTGGCGACTTCTCAGGTTAGCTATGCTACGACAGAGTCTGTTACTTTATCGCAATCTGTCTCCAAAGGTCGTTCGTTTACTGAATCCAGTTCGAATACAGAATCAGACACGGTGTCTGAATCTCATACCCGGGGGGAATCGACCAGTGAAACCCGGGGTGAAAGTGTTTCGCAGGAAAATCTGGCTGGCAGGCTTTTTAAAGGTTTTGCAGTCGCAGCAGCAAGTGTCGCAGCAGTCGCAGCAGCAGGTGCAGCTACTGCTTTAACAGGAGGGCTGGCTGCTCCATTGTTGGTGGGTGCTGCCGGTAGTGCTGCTGCCGGTAGTTTTTTTAGTAAACAGCATACAAAATCTACCTCATCCACCTTTTCGACCAATCAATCGCAAACGACGGGCAGTTCAAGGTCGGAATCCCGTACAAGCGGTATTTCGGAGGGAGTAAATGAAAATACAACAGAAGGTAACAGCCTGCAAAATGGTTCGACCAAAAATGTGACACTTACTCTTCAAAACAAAGAGATCGTAGAAATGCTGAATCGCATTGATAAGCAGATCAAGCGTATGGATACGTGCGAAAGCTTGGGAATGTGGGAAAGTGCAACTTATTTTCTTGCAGACGATCTGGCTACATCGGAGGTGGCTGCCGCGACGTATCGTTCCATAGTTCAGGGAGAAAAGTCGGGCGTTGAAGTCTCCGCCATTAACACCTGGAGAGGTTCGGATTGCGATAAGATCAACACGATCCGAAAGTATATAACAAACTTCAGGCATCCGCTATTTCAATGTTACACCCAGGGTGATATTCTGCATGTAACTCCGGGTTCTATGGTTAACAGCAATGAGCTTGCCATTCAGATGGGTTTGCCTCGTAAATCTGTAGTGGGTTTCAGGGTAAGCGAACACGCCGTTTTCGGTAAGTCGGTTTTTGCCGATTCACAGGGTGAGTCCCGGAAAGCTTTTCGTACATTGCCATTAGGTAAAGTGTACGATTTGGGGAGAGAAACGACGGTTGACATGGATCTTTCTTTGGAGAGTTTAGCTATGCATTCTTTTATTACGGGTTCTACCGGATCGGGTAAAAGCAATACAATTTATTCTCTTTTAAAAGGATTGAAATCCGAAGGGATTAAATTTATGGTTATAGAACCTACCAAAGGAGAGTATAAGCATGTTTTTGGGATGATGAAAGGGGTGCGTGTATTGGGTACGAATCCCTCCTGTTCGGAACTTTTAAAGATTAATCCGTTTAAATTTCCGGAGGGAATTCATGTGCTGGAACATGTTGACCGGCTTGTTGATATATTTAATGTATGCTGGCCTATGTATGCGGCAATGCCTGCTGTTTTGAAAGATGCAATCCTGAACAGCTATAAGATGTGCGGATGGGACCTGCTATCATCTTCCAACGAATATGGAGATACTTATTTTCCCACTTTTCAGGATGTGCAGGAGGAACTGGTGCGAGTAATTAACCAGTCGGCTTATTCGCAGGAGCTGAAAGGGAATTACATGGGGTCTCTTAGTACCCGGATTAATTCCCTGACTAACGGTTTGAATGGACTGATATTTTCTTCTAAAGAGATTGATAATCGGATTCTGTTTGACACCAATGTAATTGTTGACCTTAGCCGGGTGGGCTCTTCGGAAACAAAATCGTTGATTATGGGACTTCTGGTTATGCGTTTAAATGAATACCGGATGACCCATGCCAAAGGGATGAACAGTTCTCTTAAACATGTTACTGTTCTGGAAGAGGCACATAATATACTGAAACGGACCTCTACCGAACAAAGTATGGAGGGGGCTAATTTAACAGGTAAATCTGTAGAGATGATTTCCAATGCTATTGCCGAGATGAGAACCTACGGAGAAGGGTTTATAATTGCGGATCAGTCGCCTACATCGGTCGACTTGTCGGCTATCAAGAATACCAATACCAAAATAATTATGCGGTTGCCTGATGAGTCCGACAGGCGACTGGCGGGTAAAGCTGCGGCTTTGAAAGATGATCAGCTGGATGAAATTGCCAAGCTTCATAAAGGGGTAGCTGTGGTTTATCAGAATGACTGGGTTGAGCCGGTGTTGTGTAAAGTTAAAAAGTACGAGGGAGTTGAATCCGTTTATCAGTATAATGACGAAGGTTTGTTGTTGAATGCGAATGAAAAAGCTTTTAAAATGGAATACCTTAAGCTTTTATACAAAGGTAGAGTGAATGAGAATATTGAACCGGATATAGACTCTTTAGAGCGTTTGCTGACTGAGATATATCCTTCTACCGGACGGCGTATAGAGGTGGAAGCTTTTGTAAGGGAATATAAGGAAAGGGGATTTTTGTCGATATGGAACAACGAAAAGTTCCAGCATCTTTCTGAAATAGTATCCTCTTTATTGAACGCATCTGATTCTGTTTCCGAAATATTGAATAAAGAATCTGCTTCTGAATATATACATTCTTCTCTTTTGCAGTTTATTGATAAGCAGGTTTGTATTCAATCTGAAGAGATAAGAATCAGTATTTGTCAGAGCCTGATTGCTCAAGGTGTTGTGCTTGACAACGAAAAAATAGGTCTTTATGAATCGTGGCGTAATTACATTTTAAACTGAACTATAATGGTAAATGAGGTTTTTCAGTTGGCCAAAGCACTCGGTGTAAATGAGGCTGGTTTGAAAGAGCTGTCTGTTAACGGAGATTTTAAATCGCAATTTAAAAGACTTAATTCGCCGATAGCTTTGGATTTGAACAAAAAGAATGAGCTGAATACAGCTTTTAAATCGCACCTGGAAGGTAATACCAAGGCTAAACAGTATTTTAATGACAACCCGGATTATAAGCGCGGTTTTGAGAAGTTATCGGATACCGGACTCGAAAATTATCCTGAAATGTGCCGTTTCTTCAGTCCCGATAATATGCAGGAGGTTCGGATTAATAAGATGGAGGGTGGTAAGTATTCTTTTTTATCGAAAGATGGAAAGGCCTTAGGAGAATGTTCTATTAAAAATAGAATTCTAAAAGTGAATACATTTGAGTCTGATAGTTATTTAAATCCGCTTGTTAATCAGCAGTATAAGGTGAATGCGGATGGATCGTGGCCTGATCCGGATAAATGCCAGACGATGCTTCCTAATTTTACAATTGATATCAATAAGGGAAGACATATTGTTCGTACCGATGATATCGGGCGGAAGAGTTATCAAAAAGATGAGTTACGGTTGGGTAATAGCGCATACAGGGACAATGTGGCTCAGGTAAATTCGAAAGAGTTGTTTAACGGCTATTCAAGTGATCAGGGTGGGCATACATGTGCAGCTTCTTTAGGGGGAATTCGCGAATCCATCAATTATACGCCTATGCATAAAGAGGTTAACGAGAACG
>MTLE01000311.1_pt1 | contig 10283 bp, 5 predicted proteins | sample 1982461 | NCBI WGS metagenome assembly MTLE01 (sample SAMN05712605, study PRJNA340218) | biofilm metagenome | isolation source: sample SPL anode biofilm adapted to -200 mV | place: USA | collected 2012-02-03 | reverse complement strand
CCCCATAAACCACCGAAATACATGTAGTGACTTCCATCTTCATCTTCAAAAACACATGGATCAATGCTGTAACTCCCTTTTATCGGGCTATCCTGCGCTACAAAAGGTCCTTCCGGACGATCGGCAGTTGCCACACCAATATGAAATACATCGTTTTTATCCTTCAATGAGAAGTAAATGTAGTATTTACCATCTTTGTACGCAGCATCGCAGTCCCAAAGCTGACGACCTGCCCACGGAATGTCTTTCACATTAAGCACTTCACCGTGATCGGTTACTTCTCCATCTATATTTTCCAGGGAAAACACATGATAATCACGCATGTCGAAATGGTCTCCGTTATCGTTTTCAGGTATCCCAGACTCCACATCGTGCGAAGGATATATGTATAATTTTCCGTTGAAAATATGCACAGCAGGATCAGCTGTATAAAGATGAGGCACTAAATATCTGGGAGATTTCATTTTCGTATTGTTTTATGTTTATTTACTATCTGTCAATCCGGTTATCTTATCCACAACCGCTTTTGGCTTACAATTCCTGTCAAAAAGCAAAGGATAATCCGTACGACCTTTTATTGGCCATTCGTTTTTCCACGAATCTTTATCAGATAATCCCCAAAGTGTAACCCGACTTATTTTTTCGTGATATTTTAAAAACAGTTTGAAATATGCAGTGTATATGTTTTCCCATTCAATAATCTTTTCGGCAGGAACTCCATTTACATAAGGATTCATCATTTCGTTGTAAGCTACGCTATCAGACACATTGGCTCCGGTTACCGACCATGGCGACGGCAAAACGCTCAGATCCATTTCCGTTATCATAACATTAACACCCAGTTCAGAATACGCAATCAGACTTTTCTCAAATTCACTTAGCGAAACATTATCCATCCCCAAATGCCCCTGCATTCCAATGCCGGATATTTTAATACCCTGCGACTGTAATTCCTTAACCATAGCTACAACGCCTTTTCGCTTTCCTTCGAGCGACATGGAATAATCATTGTAGTAAAGCTCTGCATCCGGATCGGCTTCCTTTGCAAACTGAAAAGCCAGCTTTATATAATCTTTTCCAATAATCTGATAAAAAGGACTTTCACGATATGAACCATCATCATTAATTGCTTCGTTTACCACGTCCCAGCCTTTTACCTTGCCCTTGTAGCGACTTACAACGGTATTGATGTGTTTATGCATACGTTCAATAAGGACATCTCGTGTTACCCGATTGCCATTGGCATCAACAAAAAACCATTTAGGTATTTGCGAATGCCATATCAGCGTATGACCAATAATGAACATATTGTGACTCAGTCCAAAATTAACATATTTATCGGCCAGAGAGAAATTAAATTCACCTTCAGCAGGCTGAATATTTTCACTTTTCATACAATTCTCTGGTGAAATAGAATTGAAATTATTTATGATCAAACTGTCACCAACAGAATCCTCTCCTTTTATTTGAGCCGCATTCATGGCTACACCTATCAGGAACTTATTTTCAAATGCTGTAAATAAACCTTTTTTGGTTTCACTACTCACTTCAGGTTTGCAGCCGGCCAAGCAGTAGTTCAGCGCAACAACACAAATTCCTGTGAGAAATAATTTTTTGTAAATCATATTATTGTTTATTTTCTCTTCTTGACTTTAAATCATTTTCAATCTGAACTTCCATTTTTTTATCAATTACATAAAAGAACAACAGTCCCGCACCAATAAAAAATGGAATAGAGGGAAATATGCTTACAAGCATTCTTGCACCTTCGGCGACACTCTCCGGTTGAACAACTGCCTGTCCACCTGCCTTTTCAATAGGAATATAGCCATACAAATTAAGTATCCAGGCCACTAAAGCTCCTCCGATTGAAAGTCCTGCCTTCAAACCAACCATCATGGCCGAAAAAATTATGGCTGTTGCACGGCGTTTTGTTTTCCATTCCGAATAATCGGCAACATCGGCAATCATTGCCCAAAGAATAGGAATTGTAATACCATACGAAAATCCATGCAAAATCTGTGAAATAAATATCAATAAAATATTTTCCGGTTTAAAGAAAAAGAACATAAAAATAAAAATTGTAGCAACAAAAAGGCCGTATTTATATACATCCCGTTTCCCATACTTATCGGCAAGCCGTTTTGACAAAGAGATTCCGACAATCATGAAAATAATTCCACCGGCATTGAACAATCCAAATCCTGCTGAAACAGGATCGGAACCAAAGAAGGTTATTCCTACCGATAACAATACCGAAAGAACCGGATTTATAAAATCGGACAGAGCTTCTTTGTCAACAAAATTATTGAAATAATACACATAAGAGCCACCTTTCATGGCAAGAGTAATAAAAATTAAAATCGTAAGTGCCAGCATAATGAGCCAGGGGCGGTTTTTCGACAGGTCGGACAAATCGTCTTTCAGACTTGATTTTTGCTCAGCGCTTGGGACAATTCTTTCACGCGTTGTGAAAAATGTAATCAACAGCATTATACTGCCAATAGCCGCCATCCACGACATTACAACTTCAATTCCCACAGCTTTATCCCCATTCCCTGCAAATTCGATGATAGGCAACATAAAAACCTGTACGAAAAACTGTGCAAACATCACTGCCACGAATCTGTACGACGATATACTGTTGCGTTCAGCCATATCGCCGGTTAACACTCCGCTCAAAGCCGAATACGGCAGATTACTCGATGCATACAACAATAAAAGAAACGTATAGGTTACCGCTGCGTATAACAATTTCCCCTTATATTCAAAATGTGGTGTACTAAAAGCCAGAAATGCAACTACACCAAGCGGTATAGCGGTAAACAATACCCACGGTCTGAATTTTCCCCATTTGGAATTTGTACGGTCGGCTAATATCCCGATTAACGGATTAAACAAAAAAGCCGCCACTAATCCGGCAGTAAGCATTACTATTGACGCATCCGCATTTTTAAGTCCGTATATATCTGTATAAAAATAAGCCAGATAAGTAATAAGGGTTTGAAATACGAGATTCGCTGCCAGGTCACCCAAACTATAACCTACTTTTTCTACAAACGATATTTTTTGAGAAATTGACTTCATATACTTTAATGATAAGTTCTTATATTAATATTTTCTGTTCCCTAAACCAATATTTTAAAATTTAAAAATTCTCCGGTGCACCTAAATAGCTCTTTTTCAATCCGCCCAAATCAACCATAATTTTTTGTAATACAATGCCGGGATCCAACACCCTGAAACGCAAAGTGTGTTTACCTTTTGTTTCTATTTTATGTAATGTTACAGTTTCATTAATCCTGTTTGCCTGCCATTTTTCGAGCTGTCTCATGTCATATTTTGCATTAATATTAACAATTTCTTCTTTTTCCCCATCAAATGAAACCGCATATCGCAAACCTTTGTTTTCGTTAAAGTTCAATGTCGGAGAAACCAGCACGTGAAGAGGAATTTCGCCAGTGGTATCAAAATTCATATCGTATTCCAGATAAATCTGATCAGCATCTTGCGGATAGAAATTTTGCGGGAAAGTGGTTACTCCCGACAAAGTCTTTCCCAAATCCGGAATGACCTCCCAATGAATTTTGTCAGATTCATTTTTTCGGTTAAAATGCTCAGCTTCGATAGAAATATACAGGTCATCGAATGTACATTTCGTATTTTCTGAAATCTGACTGCCATTTTCCACCTTTATTACACCGGGCATTTTTCTGTGTTCAGGTTGTTGCCAGTAAGTATAGCCTATATGTATCTGGTCCATCATGTGATTCCATTTTCCACCTGCCATTTGAGTATTGTAATACAAACTCAGCAATGAATCGCGGTCGTAGCATTCTTTTACCTTATCGGCCCAATAATTGGCTTCAGCTTTGTTTTGTGCTGCCAGTTTTTTATTTTTTGCAACGGCAAAATACATTTTGTATAAATTGGAACTGGCATCTACCGGATATAACACCAATTGATAATATGTATCTTTTTCGTTATCCGGAAGAAGTTGATACAGACGAAAAGCATCTAATGCCAGAGTTTTGTAATCATTTACGACTGTCTGAAACTCATTATAATTCTCAAGACTATAAGTTGTATCATTTAACAATTCCGGTGTTACACGTTGATTGTACTTTGCGTAAAGATTAATTATTCGGGCGGCTTCTTTTGAATACTTCTCTCCAATTTGTTCGGCACACCATTGTTCGGTATGCCGTAACAGGTTTTTAGAATTGAACCGTGCAGGATTCCAGGCCATATCCATGAAAAAACTTATTGGATATTCCATTGGTTTCAAATCACCAACATTAACAATCCAGAGCCGGTCAACTCCATGACTGTATGTAAGATTCATTTGTTCCCAAACCCTCTGTATCTGGCTTACATTAATCCATTTATAATTCCGCGGCCCGCCTACATAATCAAAATGGTAGTACATTCCATAACCACCTTTGCGGGGTTTGGCATTCGGCGCAGGTAACTTACGGACATCGCCCCAGTTATCGTCGCAAAGCAGAAGTGTGACATCGTCCGGTACCCGCATACCTTTGTCGTAGTAATCCTGAACTTCTTTGTACAATGCCCAAACCTGAGGAGTATCAGATAACTTTTTTCCTGAAACCTTTTTAATAATGCTACGCTGATCCTTTACAATTTTTTCGAGTAACTCAATATTGCTTTTTTCACTCATAGGTTCGTCTCCGTCGCCACGCATACCTATCGTAACAACAGTTTCATAATCTTTCTGACGTTCAAAACCCTTCTGCCAGAAATCTTTCAGTACCGCTTCATTCTTATTGTAATCCCACTTGCCCGAACCGTATTTTTTCCATTCGGCATGTGCTCTTCCCATTGGTTCATGATGCGAAGTTCCCATTATCACACCCATTTCATTTGCCAGTTTGCCATTTTCAGGATCATCGTCATAAAATGAACTTCCCCACATAGCCGGCCACAAAAAGTTACCTCTCAAACGAAGGATTAATTCGAATACTTTTTCGTAAAACTTGTGATTAAAACCTCCGAATGTTGCTCCTGACCAACCGGAAAGTGACGGTGCTTCATCGTTGAGAAAAATACCACGATACCGTACAGCAGGCTCTCCTGCAGTATATTTTCCCCGTATAATGTAAATATCTTTGTGTTTTTTAATTGGAACATCGGCCCAATAATACCACGGAGAAACTCCTATTTGTTCCGACAATTCATATATTCCGTAAATTGTACCACGCATATCGCTACCGGCAATTACAAGTGCTTCCTCGACACCGGTGAAAGGGTCAGAAACTGTCTGAATAATAAATTTCTCGCGTTTACCTGCTATATCGGCAGAATTAATCTTACCTGATTTAATGAGTTTATCAATTAAAAAACTTTTGCCCGCGGTACCAATTACAAGAATTTGTTGATTTTTAGGGATAGAATTGAAAATCAAAGCAGGAATATTTCCGGAAACCTGTTCTATATCATTGCTTAAATTACTAACAGCACGCCGTGCTCCCCAATAGTCACTACTATCAACCAAAATCGGGACAGATTTACCTGAAACAATTAAAGCAAATTGTTTAGAATCTTTTTTGAAATCAGTAAAAGACTCCAGTCCGTTAGAAAATGTAAATAATGAAACGAAAATAGAACAGAGTAAAAAAATATATCGTGCCATCGAAGTGAGGTTAAAGACTGGCTAACCCTTTTACAGGTTAGCCAGTCTTATCATTATTTAACAACTATCTTTCTTACACCTAAAAAACCAAACTATCTGGAACTTAATTGTGTGAAGTTTAAACTTCAGAAAACTAACTATCTATTAATATCCCGGATTTTGATAAGCTGCTTTTTCTTCATCCGTCATTTCCATAGCATTTAGCTGACTGGTTGGTATAGGACGAAGATAGTACTTCTTGTCAAGGGTTCGGGTAACTGTATAAATCACATGTTTGTTCCAGTCACTTGCATCAGTTGTACTACCACAAATAGTGAATGTTGTTGAAAGTTCTTCCCATTTTTGTGTACGCACCAAGTCTAACCAACGATAACCTTCGCCAAAGTACTCACGTGAACGTTCAGCCAGAATATAATTGATATCAATCGTTGAAGGAGTTGCGGCAACCATAGCTGCGCTATTGTCAACTACTTTAGCAGTATTTTCAGCATTGCTAAAACTCCATTTTCCCGCACGGGCACGAATAACATTAATTAATCCTCTTGCAGTTCCATCATTAGCGTAATCACCGGTTATAGCAGCAGTAGAAGCTCCTTTAACCGCTGCTTCAGCAGCAATGAAGAATAATTCAGAAAACTTAGCAACAGGAAAAGGACGAGTAGAACTACCATTAGGAGATCCCAGTCCTGTTCCATTATCGGTACGATAAGGTCCAAGTTTCCAGTTTCCGGGATAACAAATTCGGCTTATCGCTTTCGGTGCAATCACATAATCTGCTCTTCCGGGTAATACACCTGCTCCAATAGAACTTTTATATACCGAATTTGAATAATCTATTCCATCTACATCATCATTCAGGAAAGTAAGGATTGGATCTCCAACAACTACGGGCAAGAAATTTGCATTATAAAGAGTAGGATTACTTGCCAAATTACCTTTAGTCCAATTCCCACGATAAACACTTACAAATGTTCCATCGTATCTTGAATCATTTGTTTTATCAGCAAATGTGTTGTAAAAGACTCCCTGAGGAGGGGCTAACATAGTCCATGGACGACCCAACGACTGTACAGCTTCACGTTGAACTGAATTTCCTGCAGACCAGCTAGTGTTACTCTTCGAGCTTGTGATGTTAGTATAATTGAATTGTTCAAACCAACTACCAAAATTATCAGTTGAGAATCCCCCACTACTATAACCTAAATCACCACCGTTATATAATGCACTCGTTTGCGTATGATCTGCATAAAGTAGCATTTCTTTATTCCGATCATTTGGAGCATTATTCACCTGATAGAATGTTGACATCAATCCAAAAGGTCCGGGATCAGCAATAGCACTTGTTGCTGTATTGTAAGCCAATTGAAAATATTGTGCAGCCGTTTTACCATCAGGATCAGTTCTTGGACTTGCCACAGTTGGATATGTAGGCACATTGTTAGGATTTTCAAGCCACCAACCATAAGTCAAGTATGCTTTTGCCAAATACAAACGGGCAACAGTCTTGGTTACACCTCCAGTTACACGTCCAGCAGCAGGCAAATCGTTAATTGCTATAATCAAATCAGGGAAAATAGCTTTAGTATAAACTTCCGGAACTGTATTTCGAACTGATATTCTTGAAGTTGAAGAGTTAAACTTCAATTCGCCTGCACCTAAGTCCAATGGTACGCCACCAAAAGTCTGCACCAATAAAAAATAGTCAAATGCACGGAAAAATCTGGCTTCTGCAATAAGTGCATCTGAAACACCTGCAGCAGCTCCATTTTCAATTACACCACTAGCAGTATTTATATTGGGGAATGCATTCCCCCATACTATTCCTGTGTTACTACTCTGAGGATCGATAGTTCCAACTCCTGAAAAATCAAGATTCTTAACATTACCATCTGAATTTTGCCCCCAAGTTGACTCGTCTGTACTAATTTGATTGGCATTTAAAAAATAACCATTGCCATACATATAACGTAAATGGCCATACATCGAGGTAATTCCCCCTTCTACACCAGCTTTTGTTTTAAAATATTCAGGCGTAAATATCCCACGTGGATTTTCTGTCAAAATATCAGAACATCCCATAAAGAACAAGATAATTAAAGCTGTTCCTATATATTTAATTATATTTATTCGTTTCATTTTTATTAATTTTAGAATGTTATATTAAGCCCTATTACATAATTGTGACTTACAGGTGTATTATAGCCAACTGTCAACATCCTTTTCAAATTTGAAGAATATGACACTGCCATATTTGCACCATCATTAGCATAAGTATTCGTTTCAGGATCCAAGCCGGATTCAGTGTGATATGGAGAGAATAATACAAGCGGATTCTGAAGTGTGCCATAAATTCGTAATTTACTAATACCGGCATCTTTTATCCATCTCTGATTAAAGTTATATCCAAGTGTTATCGTACGTATCTTCAAATACGAAGCATCGAAATAACCCGAAGTAGAACCGTATTTTGGATTGTTACTATTCTTTGGCCCATTTGGATCCGGATATTTTGCATTAGGGTTATCTTCTGTCCAATAGTCTATTTTGATATTTCCACCACGTCCACTTTCCAAATTAAGATATCCATTCGCTCCATATAGCGTGCTATTTAAAATTCCACCATTCTGGAAAGTTCCAACCACACTAAAATCAAATCCTTTGTAAGCTACGCGTGTATTAAAACCACCCTGGAAATTAGGATCACAATCAATAATTTGCTGATCATCAGCTCCAATTAACCTCTTAGGAGTGCCATCAACATTATATTCTCCAGTATATAAAACTTTTATCATACCAGCTTTTCCTGCTGAACCCTCATAAAGCTGTGCTTCCTCTGTTGTTTGGTAAAGTCCGATTCTTTTGTAATCATAGATAACATTAAGAGAATGACCAACAAACCACCAGTTACTCTTATCTTCAGTAGTTCCAGATGCAAGAGATACGAGTTTATTTTTATTACTGTACACATTTACACCAGCCTCCCATGTCCAACCATTATAATTATCTAATATAACACCGTTGAGTGAAAGTTCCACTCCGTTATTTTGTGTTGCGCCGATATTTCCTGTATAGCTATTCACACCTGAAGTAACCGGCAAATTAACACTCAACAAAATATCCTTAGTATCAGTAGTATAATATTCTAAAGTACCTGTTAAACGATTTTTCAGAATAGCAAAATCTAACCCGAAATTTTTCGTTATAGAATATTCCCAACCTAAATTAGGATTTGGGAGTGTAGACACGTAATATCCTGTTGCATTAGAAGTTCCGAAATTATAAGGACGGGTACTTAAAAGTCCAAGAGTCGCATATTCATTTACAGATTGATTTGAAGTTTGTCCATAGCCGGCACGTAGTTTTAAAGCATCTATCCATGAAATATCCTTCATAAACGATTCTTTATTAATATTCCAACCAAGCGATACAGCCGGATATGTATGCCATTGATAACCTGGTGCCAATCGTGAAGATGCATCAGAACGAACAGTTGCGCTAATCATGTAGCGGTCATCATAAGAGTACATTACACGTCCCATGTATGACATCAACCCACTTACAGCATAACCCTGATAATCCCCATTAATCGTAATATCATCATTACTACTGGTAGAAGACCGCGCAAGATTAAAATACTGGAAATTATCACCTGCAATATTTTTTCTCGAAATACTTGAACTGTTGTACATAGTTTGCTCTGCAGAATACATTGCAACTGCATTTACTTTATGTTTTTCAGCAAATACACGATCATATGTCAATAAATTTTCTACAGCCCAGTTTGTAGTAAGGGAATTGCTGATTGATGCAACACTTGGATTATCCACAGTAGTGCTAAAAACACCTACTCCTGTATAGCTACCGCCATTACTCATGCGGAAGTTTGCTCCTAAATTCAGTTTGTATTTTAAACCCTCAACACCTGGTATTTTTACTTCAACATATGCAGAGTTATATGAACCAAATGCTTTGCTTACATCTGCCCATTTATCACCCAAAGATTCTATTGAGCTTCTTGTGTAAACCCAACTTTCATCACCAGCTGTTACACGTATTGTTCTTTTCAATGTTCCATCTTCATTATAAGGATTAGCAAGTGGAGATGAATTTAATACGGCATACATACCCATACTTGCTCCATTTGTTATACTATAATTATTATTAGTAGTAAATCCTATACGGAAATATTTTCCTACTTCCTGATCAATAGAACTACGTATCGAATAACGTGTATAATCTGACCCTGGTATCACTGCTTCATCTTTGTAATATCCGGCACCAAACTTATAATTACCTTTTTCATTACCACCTGCAATTCCTAAATCATGATTTGTTATCAAACCTTGTCTTAAAAATAAATCTTGCCAGTCAGTATTTGCATCATATGATGCTATAGTATTATCAGTATTTAATGTTACAGGTTCATCAAGTCCGGCAGTAGTATATAATCCTGCTCTTTTTCTTAATGCGGCAAATTCTGTTGCATTCATCATCGGATATTTTATGGCATCTTTCAATGCATAATATCCATTATAGGAAATCTGTGGCTTTTGTCCCTGTGTTCCTTTATTAGTAGTTATAAGTATAACACCATTGGCGCCACGCGAACCATAAATGGCTGTTGCAGAAG
>MTLE01001130.1_pt2 | contig 10294 bp, 11 predicted proteins | sample 1982461 | NCBI WGS metagenome assembly MTLE01 (sample SAMN05712605, study PRJNA340218) | biofilm metagenome | isolation source: sample SPL anode biofilm adapted to -200 mV | place: USA | collected 2012-02-03 | reverse complement strand
TCGCGGCACGCCGTTCCGAAGGCGATAAATTGAAATCACTGCTGGAACAACGCCTGGAAGGTGTTGCTGTAGAAGCTGCAAAAGTTCGTGAGCAAATGCCTGTTATTCTGAATTGGCAGCGTCAACGCTTGTTAGATCGCCTGGCAGAGGCCAAGGTAGAGTTGGAACCTGCACGGATTGAACAGGAAATTGTATTGTTAGCACAGAAGATCGATGTGGCAGAAGAACTGGACCGTCTCGATATGCATGTTGCAGAAACTCGTAAAATCATCAGTAAAGGTGGAGCCTGTGGCCGCCGTCTTGATTTTATGATGCAGGAATTTAATCGTGAATCGAATACGCTGGCATCGAAGTCAATCAATGCGGAGGTGACACAGGCGGCAGTGGAACTGAAAGTGCTGATTGAGCAAATGAGAGAACAAATTCAAAACATCGAATAGTTTTTTTACCCGTCCAAGAATGTCTTAAAAGCCCTGTTATTTGCTTGTAAATAAAGGGCTTTTTTATTTACCCCGTCCAAATCGGTTTGCAGATGTCCGTTACCAGTTGCTGTTTAAGTGGTGGGCAAAATGGTGGGCAAGACCTGTTTTTTTGACTCAATAAGCAAAAAGTCAAGGTATCTGGTGAGCAGATTTTTGCATCTATCTCACCACCGCCTTATGCCATCTCCACTTATCGTGCTGCTTGCAGATTGTTCAATCACTCAACTATCGAACCAATCGATAAACAAACAGTGGTGGGCAATGGTGAGCAAATTTTAACGATTTCTTAGGAATATAGAGTAACAAACGATGGCAAAACTAACCGCAACTCAGGTGCAGTCTTATGCTCGCACCGCAGCAGCAAATAAAAAATACAGTGATGGTAATGGCCTATATTTTTGCGTAAGAAAATCTGGCATGCCGTATTGGATGCTAAGGTATACCAGTCTAAACGGACGACGAGAAGCCACGCTCGGTCAATATCCAAGCATGACCTTAGCAGAGGCTCGACTTGAATCGTCTAAAATGCAGCTACAACTTCAGCAAGGTGAAGATCCATTAGCAATTCGCGCTATTGAAACCATCCCAGAGATCCAAAATGTCAGCCAGCTGTTTCAAGACTGGTATGCCAAAGATTTAAGTCGCCGGTTAAAGCACCCCAATATACCCAAACGTGTTTTTACCAAAGAGATTGCACCAGTGATTGGTCAACTCCATATCCAAGCAGTGCGGCCAACACATGTACGTGAAGTATTGGAACGCATTCGAGAAAGTAACCGCCCTACCATAGCCAACGATACCTTAATGTACATGAAGCAGCTGTTTCGGCATGCGATAAAGCTCGACTTAACCCTGAACAACCCAGCCGCAGCATTTACCGTGGACGATGCCGGTGGCGTGGAGTCCAGTAAAGACAGGATGCTTAGCAAAGAGGAAATTCACTACGCCTTTAGCGTGTTTCATACCCATATCAATAGCTTTGGCCGCGACAACTACCTCGCTTGCTGCCTGTTTTTGGTGTTGGGCGTGCGCAAAAGCGAATTGTGCGAAGCCATGTGGCGTGAAATGGATTTAACCACGGGCGTATGGGACCTACCCAAGGAACGAAGTAAAACTGGCGTCCCAATCAGCATTCCCTTACCACGCCAAGCTATTGCCTGGTTTAACGAGTTGCAAATCCGCGCTTGTGGCTCGCCTTATGTTTTCCCAGCCAGACGAGCAAGCCATCGTCCACATATGGGGCCAGATACGCTAAACCGGGCCATTTCTAAACTCTTTGGTCGCGAGCCTGGGCGCAAAAAACAGCCTCCCAACAAAATGGGCAAACTTGAACACTTCACCGTACACGATTTGCGCCGCACCTTTCGCAGCCTTGCCGCCTGTTTAGGCATTGCAGGCAACGTGGCCGAACGCTGTCTTAACCATAAGCTAAAAGGCGTTGAGGGCATCTACGACCGCCACGATTACTTTGAAGAGCGCCGAATTGCCCATCAAACCGTGGCTGATGTGGTTGAACCACTGGTGAACTTTGAGCCACATTCGCAACAGCACGCAGGAGGGCGTTAACATGCCATTTATGATGCGACTTGCCCCCATTACCTTTCCAATCGCCATGCTGGCAGGCCTTGGTTGGTGTATTGGCATTGCCCTACTCGAACAGCCTTATGGTATAGGCTACGCATTTACTCGGTATTGCCTGATGGTATTCGTGGTACTCGCTCCTTGGCTGACGCTAAAACTCACGTTCTACGTGATTGTCAGTCTAGGACGCAAACTGGGGCTCATCCCGCCTGCACGTCCAACGCACAGCTTGGGGTATGAAGAATCACTCTATTGGTTCAGAGTATTGGCCTTCTTCGATGGCAAACGCAGCCGCATGCCGAAAAGGCCCATCAGGCGAAGCTAACAAGACAGCCAATTGCGCACTTACCGTGGGCAGTTGGGACAATGGGGCAACACTTGATATGCCGAGCTTTAGAGGGTGAATAAGAGGAAATTAAACTGCCCCAAGGAGTGGGGCAATCGGGGGCTATGCAAAGTTTATAATTGGGTTAAACGCTGCTTTGCAAGCGCCCAAGGTAAGCGACGACCAGCTTTTGCCATTTTATCGTAGGCAGCTTGAGCTTCTTCAACTGACAATACACCATGGGTGACGAGCTGCTCAACAACCCATAGCGTACCTTGAACTAATATCGCTTCTTTTTCAGCCGCCTTCCTAAGCGCCATATCCCCAGTTAGCAATGGACACTGTTCTTGTTTCGCCAACGCAAGTGCAAAGCAATCGTTCATGCTAGGGCCAGCATACTTTTGCCTCAGTTCAAATGAGTACATCATAGACTCAGGGCTTAACTCCCCCAACAACAACCCTAACTCGAGTAAATAGCCATGTTGATCGCTTAACTCCTCGTGGAATAACACATCTGGAACTTTGAACTGGTAAGGCAAATTGAAAAAGACGCCTAATAATTGGCCTTCTTCGAGATCAATGAGGATATTGGCATCACTGATCAACAAATACATTTAAACAGCCTCAGCCAACATTTGGCGCTGCTTATGCAATGCCATCACTGACATCTGTAACAGCTCAGCGGCTTTCGATTCACTAACAATTCCCTCTGCCAATGCACGATAAACCAACTGCTCAAACAATAATGTTTGTTCTTGTGGATAAGGGTTCCCAGGCTCTTGCTTTCGCCAACCGTTTTTTGAGAACTGTATAAATATTTGGCGTTTTTTCTCTTCGGTGATCACACCAAGGTCGGCACTGCGATACAAACAAGCTGCCATGCTTAAGCCATATTCGTGTTTCAGGAAATATAGCTCTTTGGGGTCTACGTTCGAACGTCGCTCTCCTAGATGCTGAAAAAGGCCAACTTCGGGCAGTAAAAACGCAGAAGCAAAGCGGTTGCAGGCCATCTCTTCGTCAAGGGATTCATCGAGTAAGCCATGTAAAACAAGGTGGCCAAGCTCATGCGCCAATGTGAACCGCTGGCGGCAACCAGGCCAATGAGAAGACACAACAACAATTGGCTGCCCTGATATTTTGGCTTGTAACCCATCAAATTTATCGGCTTGGGGTACGTTACTGACAATCACCAGAATACCTTTAGACTCAAGCAAGTCGATTAAGTCTGGCAATGGATTCATACCTAACTGCCAATCAGTACGGACTTTGGCGGCAACCTGCTCTACTGCGTCTAAAGTGCTTACAACAGGAACGTCGGGCTGGTAGTTAAAACTCGCTATCGGGAAGTTTGGCCATACATTTTTAAGTGATAACCAGCGTTCGGCTTGGTCAACCACATCAGACTCAATCTTCTTTAGCAACTTAGCTGAAGCTGAGGCTTTTTTACGATACTCCACCTCCCCCAAAGTCACCTGTGCTGGGCGAAAGAAGTATTCAGTACGAACCGACAAAGCCGTCGCCAATTTAAGTAAGACCCCCGACGAAGGCATACTCTGGTCGTGCTCATATTTCTTAACCATGTTGGCACTAATACCAACTTGCTCACCCAAGGCCTGCATCGACAGGCCAGCGGCTGCACGGGCTCGTTTTATGCGCTCTCCAATCATACAGACCTCTGGTTTATAAAAACTAAAATTATTTTAAAAATATAAACCAAGTTGGCGTTTTTGTCGATTGGTTTTACAGAGCAATCATTCGCGTGTTCGCGCACACACTTCCCCATGCCTTTACCCCCATACGCCAAAACCACTATCCGTTTGGCTTTTGGATCGAAACGCCAAACAGGGAAATTAGCCCATTTACTGTTTGGCTTCTCGATTGAAATCCAACGCTGCTAAGCCTTGCCTGTACTGGCTCAAAGCAAGATTTGGCACTTTTTTCCCCCTAAACCAACCTCGGCATCAAAGTACAAACCGTTTGATTTTTTAAACCCAGAATGCAAACGATCGTTTGGCGTCTCGATTTTTTTGCACTAGTTGAATGCCGCCAAACAGAGCCGCATTGGACGATATATTTCAATCAGTTAGCCGCGCACAGGTCATCATAAAAAACCGATTTGACAGGTGAGTTTGATGGCCATTTCTTTCATCTAATTCACCACCGCGTCTGCACCCGACGACTGAAAATAGACGGCATGACGAACCAACAAGGTGATAAGTGACGTGTTATGGGCAAGTGCTAACGATTTGGATAGAGAATGGATACAGCAGGTGGTCGCTTTACTGGTTGGGCATGGCGCGTTTACCCTCTACCCCGCATTAAGCCAGTGCGAGAATGCTGCCGAACGCTTAACCCGTTGGTTGACCTATCAGTTACCGCGCATTAAAAAAGCGCATCCAGGCTGCCCCATTCACCAATGGCTGAACAGCATTGGCGCGCAAGAGATCGTAGAAAAATGGCAGCACCCCGAACAATGGCCAAACCTGTATTGGCTACCTTTACCTGAGGTTGAAGGCCACGCGCAAGGCGGGTTGGTTGTGTTACCGGCACATTTGTTACCTACATATAGTGATGGCACGATTCAAACCAACACATTGCACGCAAACACACCGGCCAACGCCCGTATTTTTTGGTGCATTACGCCTTTATCTAAAACAGGAAAGCGCGCTACCTTGCACCCCAAACAGCAAAACCGCGCCTTTTGCCTGCCCAGTACGCCAGAACAAATAGGAAAATCGTGCACGGGGTTATTAGTGAGCGGTTTAAGAAAAGAAAGCCAAAAACAAAACTGCAACGTGATCAGTCACCAGTTAAACTTAGCGCTGCTGCACCACCTTTGTGGGCCGGAGAATGATGTGTGGATGAAAGCGAGTTTGGGTACCGTAACTCATTACGGTACCAAAAATTAGAAGCCTGAAAAAAGAGTAACCCCTCACAGGGCGCTGATCTAAAGGGTAGCGGGAGGGGTGTTGTTGGTGCGATTTTAAGATCAAAAGTATCAAATAGCTCGATGTTTTTGGCTAGAGCGTTCTCTGTTAGGTTTTTACTTGGGCTTCACCTTTAAATTATTCGGAATTTCCAGATGGTTGCGTTTTGTACAGCTCTACCAGCTTGATTATATGTCTCTTAATATTTAACTCTTTTTTATCAGCAAGATACCTGGTGCCGACATAAATGTCGGTACCAGACAACGACCACTCTTCCCTCTCAATACAGCCAGGTATCTGGTCAATTCAAGCATTTCCAAACGCCACTCAAAAAACGTAAATTTACAGTAACGACGTTTTTGCAAAATATATAGTTGACAGCTTATGAATCTCAGCTTAAGCTTATTCACAAGTTGCAGAAACGCCATTACAACGCATTTGAGGTGACAATGAAAGTTAATTTGAAAAAAATTGCCTCTGTACAGATGGGACACTCTTTTAGGTCAAAGCTTGAGCCTGACGCTAATGGAAATATCTCTGTTATTCAGATGAAGGATCTTACTGAAGATAACCGAGTTAATGCCCAAGAGCTAGTGCAGATTGCAATGCAGGACTTAAAGGATCATCACAGAGTTAAACATAACGACTTAGCATTTCGCTCTAGAGGTCAAACTAATACGGCAGCATTGATTGACCAAGAGTTGAGCGATGCTGTTATCGCTGCGCCACTGTTGCGAATTCGGGTTGAAAGTGATTCGGTTATGCCAGCGTATCTATGCTGGTTTATTAATCAACCTACTTCACAAGCAGTATTGCAAAGTAAGGCAACAGGCACGGCGGTAAGAATGATTGGTAAACCTGCACTTGAGGATCTGGAGATAGTAGTCCCTAGTCTCGATGTGCAGAAAAAGATCATTGAGATTTACCAATTATCCATTAACGAACAGAAGCTAATGAATGCATTAGCAAAGAAAAAGGAGGTGTTAACTGACGCAATATTAATGAATTTAGCAATGAATACCCAGTAATGACAGTTACTGGGTTTAGACAAGCCGAAAGTGTGACAGCACTTTTAGCAAAACTTTAATCCACGTTTCATTTCAAAAAACAGGAGCCGAAATTATGGCAAAGAATACATCATCAAGCAAGGGCAATACCCGACATGTCGTACCACATCCTGATGGATGGGCAAACAAAAAAGGCGGTGCCGAACGCGCTTCAAGTGTACACAGCACCAAACGAGAGGCCGAGGCTGCGGCGCGCGAGCAAAGTAAGCGCGAAGGTTCTGAGCTTGTTGTACATGGCAAAGACGGCCAGATACAACGCAAAGATAGCCACGGTAACGACCCAAAAGACATTAAAGGATAGGAGCCCTTATGAGTGATGAATACAAAAAGAAAATAGGTGTACCCGAGTCGCATACCCTCAACATCGTAAGTAGTCAGTGGTCGCAACGAAAAGGCCAAGACACTGATACCTATGAATGTGAAGAGCTAAACGAGCAAGGTGAAGTCATTGCACGGTACACCATAAAGGACAGTACATCGATTTACCCTCCATTTGGGCGGTCGATTACCTGGACTCAATCAGCCGTACTCGATTCTTAACCTTTTAACTTACAGCTAGCGGGGCGCTATCGGTATAGCCTGCCCCGCTTTATGACACTGACCAGATTTGAGGAATTTATATGACTAAAGATATGAACGACAAGATTCAACAAAAAGACATCAACAATGCAGCATGGGCTGCATGCGATACTTTCCGTGGCGCGGTAGACCCTGCGCAATACAAAGACTACATCCTAGTAATGCTGTTCGTAAAATACATCTCCGATGTATGGAATGACCACTACGCAGAATATAAAAAGCAGTACGGTGACGACGACGTCCGTATCAGACGTAAGCTTGAGCGCGAGCGTTTTGTACTGCCAATAGTAGAACTCACAGAAGAAGTAGAAGACAAAGCAACCAAAGAGAAGAAAACCGTTGTTACCGACACTTTTTTGGCCAACTACTATTCATTGTTAGAGCGTAAAAACGAACCCAACATTGGCGAGCTGATCAACATTGTTTTAGAGCATATTGAAACCGCGAACAAAGCCAAGTTAGAAGGCGTATTCCGTAACATCGACTTCAACAGCGAAGCCAACTTGGGCAAAACCAAAGACCGCAACCGCCGCCTAAAAACCTTGCTGGATGACTTCAACAAGCCCGCACTCGACATGAGCCCGTCGCGCGTGTCTGAAGATGTGATTGGTAATACCTACATCTACCTTATTGAGCGCTTTGGCTCCGATGCAGGTAAAAAAGCCGGTGAATTCTATACCCCTCATAAAGTCTCTGAGCTGGTTGCGCGTCTGTCTGCACCAAAATCGGGGGCGCGTATTTGTGACCCTGCCTGTGGTTCAGCCGGTTTATTGATTGAAGCTGCGCGCCAAGTGGGCGACCGCAATTACTCACTCTATGGCATGGAAGTCAACGGCAGTACTTGGGCGCTGGCGCGTATGAATATGTTCTTGCACGGCTCTGACTCTGCCCGTATCGAATGGTGTAACACTCTCACCTCTCCAGCGTTGGTCGAAAATGACAGACTGATGAAGTTTGATAACGTGGTTGCCAACCCACCGTTTTCACTCGACAAATGGGGTTCAGAAGACGTTGAATCTGACAGATACAACCGCTACTGGCGCGGGCTACCACCTAAATCAAAGGCCGACTTTGCCTTTATCAGCCACATGGTTGAAGCCGCCGTTGAAAAAGAAGGTCGTATTGCCGTAGTAGTCCCTCATGGCGTGCTGTTTAGAGGCGCAGCCGAAGGTCGTATTCGTCAACAACTGATTGAAGAAAACCTACTGGATGCCGTCATCGGTTTACCAGGTAACTTGTTCCCAAGTACCGGCATTCCCGTGGCAATCCTGATATTTGACCGCTCCCGTGAAAAAGGCGGTGCCAATGAAAACCGCAAAGACGTGCTGTTTGTTGATGCCAGCGGTAAAGATCATTACCAAGCAGGGAAAAACCAAAACATCCTGCTGGATGAACACCTAGACAAAATTGTTGCAGCGGTAACGGCCCGTGAAGAGGTAGAAAAATACGCCCATTTAGCCACCTTTGACGAGATCAAAGAGAACGACTTTAACCTGAATATCCCGCGCTACGTCGACACCTTCGAAGAGGAAGTTGAGGTCGATATTGTCGCCGTGCAAGCTGAGATCACCACCCTTGAAAGCGAACTTGCTGATGTTCGCAGCAAAATGGCAGCACTGTTAAAGGATATCGTGCCTAACGAGGCGCAAAGCAACACAACGGAGGTGGCTGAATGAGTATGACAAACAACAACCATTTTGTTGACGCCAACAAAATGGTGTCTAAGTGTGAGTACGGCACTACAGACCAATTGCGTGACGTCACGAAAATGGTGGGAGGTGTGCGATGAGTGACAAGCAGCTTACCCAACCAGAACACACCAGCTTTGAAAGCTTAAAGCATGAATCTGAAGGTAACGAGTTCTGGTATGCCAGAGAGTTACAGACTGTTCTTGACTACAGCACTTGGGACAAGTTTGAGCGTGTTATCAAAAAAGCGATCATCGCTTGTGAGGGCTCCGGCCAGTCGAGTGAAGACCATTTTTCCCAGGTGGGAAAAATGGTCGATATTGGCTCGGGGGCTAAGCGAACTACCCGTGATTATCAGCTTTCCCGTTACGCCTGTTACCTCATTGTGCAAAACGGTGATGCCAGCAAGCCGGTGATCGCCAATGGGCAGACCTATTTTGCCATTCAGACTCGTCGCCAAGAGCTACAAGATGACACTGGCTTTCAGCAGTTAAATGAAGACCAAAAACGCCTAATGCTGCGCAATGAATTGGCCGACCACAACAAGCAACTGGCTGCGGCGGCCCGTGATGCAGGTGTTGAATCGGGTTTGGACTACGCCATTTTCCAAAACCATGGCTACAAAGGCTTGTATGGTGGGTTAGACAACAAAGCCATTCACCGGCACAAAGGCTTAAAAAAGAGCCAAAAAATCCTCGACCATATGGGCAGTACCGAGCTTGCCGCTAACCTGTTCCGCGCCACGCAAACGGAAGAGAAACTAAAGCGCGATCAGGTCAGCAATAAAGCCCATGCTAACCAAACTCATTTTGAGGTAGGTGCCAAAGTGCGTGCCACCATTGAAGAACTGGGCGGCACCATGCCTGAGGATTTGCCAACGCCCGAAAAAGGCATTCCCCAGTTGGCACGTGCGCAGAAAAAGTTGGAGGGTGATCAATGAGTAAATTAGATAAGTCCACTATCGCCTGGAAGAAAAAACGATTCGATGAAGTAGCGGTTATTGCAAATGGTCAAGTAGATCCAAGAATAGAGCCATATTGCCGAGAAATACACATTGGCCCAGAAAACATCGAAAGTCATACAGGAAGAATTATTAATCTACAGAAAGCAGAGGAACTGGGGCTCATTTCTGGAAAATACGTATTTGATGAAAATTCTATTATTTACTCAAAAATTAGGCCCAACCTGAATAAATTATGCCAACCGAGCTTTCGTGGCATTTGCAGTGCGGATATGTACCCAATATGGGCTAAAGAAGAGATTAATAAGAGTTATCTTTATTATTTTATGCAAAGCCCTGCATTTTACAATCAGGCTATTAAATCTTCGATGCGAACAGGTATCCCTAAGATTAATAGACAAGACTTAAATCGCATAAAAATAACTTATCCTGTTGATCATGCAGTTCAAAACAGAATTGTAAACACTATATCAGTATGGGACAACGCCATCGAAAAAACGGAAGCGTTAATTTCGGCCAAGGAAAAGCAGTTTGAGTGGTTAACCTCTAACTTGATCAACCGAGCTGGTCATAAACGTACGGCAGCTTCAGGTTTGATGATAGAGGTTTCTAAACGCAATAAAAACAGCACGATTGAACGTGTTTTAAGCGTAACAAATCACAGTGGCTTTGTGTTGCCAGAAG
>MTLE01002403.1_pt1 | contig 10304 bp, 4 predicted proteins | sample 1982461 | NCBI WGS metagenome assembly MTLE01 (sample SAMN05712605, study PRJNA340218) | biofilm metagenome | isolation source: sample SPL anode biofilm adapted to -200 mV | place: USA | collected 2012-02-03 | reverse complement strand
CCGGGCGGAATCGGTCTTTTTGCGCTTTGCGTTTGGCCGCCAGCAAACGGCTCGCGGTGGAACCCGCTTCCGGCGTTGCCGCGGAATCTTTGGCTGGCGCTTCGGCGGTCGCGGATAGGGTGGGCTTAGGCGCGGCGGGTTTAGGGGTGGTGGTTTGTCCCGGCAAGGGCACTTCGGGCGCGGATGTCGTTTGGAATAGCTCCGGACGTGGTTCGCTCGCCGTGGTTTTGGTCGTGCGCACCTGATCGCGCCGGGCCAGCAACGCCGCCATGGATTCCGCCGATTTTTTCGGAGTCGTATCTTTCTGCCAGAAGAAAATGAGATGTCGCAAGCCTTGGGTGGCTTTGGCCCATTCGGCGCGGTCGATCTGAATCCGGCGCAAACCCACATCCAGCACAAAGAGAATGATCGCCATTTTCAGCATCCATTCCCACAGGGCAAAGGGCTGGAAAGTTTTCAGCCGATGGTGCGCGAAGGGATGGTCATTGATATCCGCCGGATTCAGAACCTTGCCGCCGCCCGCGTCGGCCAGCCGGCGCAAGAGGCCCATGTTAGGCTCGCCCGCGTCAAACTCCGGCGAGTAATTGATGGAGGCCCCCAGGAATTGCGAGGCGCGCAACTGGCCGTTTTGCATTTCCATCAAATTCACCAAGTACGTGCCCACATCGCGCGTCGGGAAATTCACCTCGTACCGGCCCGGGCTGGTTTGCTCAAGCCGCACCGTTTTGCGTTCGCCTTTCGGGCTGACGACGATGGCTTCGAGATTCAAGAAATTGCGGTAATTTCCCTGGGCGTCGACCGCTTCCACATTCATGTGGCCTTCGCCGCGCTCGATGCTGATCTCGGAATTGAAATCCGCGTTTTCAATGCGCCGCAAACTCCACAGGGCGACTTGCGTCCAAAATTGTTTGTATTTCTCCCAGCCCATCCAGGCGCTGGCCCATTTGGCTTTGGCATCGGAAGTAAACGCCACCGCGCGCCCGAGGCCGTATTGCCAGTGAGCCAGCAGGGGATCGCCCTTATCCGTGACCAGCGGCACTTCGGCGCGCGCCTTGGGATTGGTCACCACATAACCGCGCAGCATGGGGTACTCGTCCGCGCCAATGCCGCGCGTTAATTCCGTGCCGCCCGCCAGACGGGGTTTAAACGGCGCTTCAAAAATCGCCGAGCGCAAAATCACGGCGGCCTCCTTGACGAAAATTTGGGGCAGTTGGTTCGGGGAATTGACATCGTAGAACCGGCCTTTGCCTTGGTCCGCCATCCACTGCATTGTCTGGGGCACTACATGACCGCCAATCATCACGGTGGTGATGGTGATTTTATTTTTGACGATGTCATCCACCAATTCTTGCGTGGGCGCCCCCGGGTCGCCATCGCTAAACACAACCATGTGCTTCAAATTGGCAGTGGACTTTTTCAACGCCGCGTTGGCCTCTTCCATGATGGGCTGGAAGTTCGGCATATCGCCCGGCATCATGCCCGTGATCGCCCGGCCCATTTCCTTTTTGTCGCCCACCTTATCCAGCGGGAAGAGCCAGCGGTTGGCGCCGTCCCACAGCACAATGCCCATTTCATCGCGCGGCCCCAGCACGTCCAAAGCGGCGAACGCGATATCGCGCGCCCATTGGTTGCCCCCGGGGTATTCGGTGGCGTGCACCGCGAGGGCCAGCGCGCCGCTCGGCAGGACTTTTTTGCTGTTCAGCTCGTTATCCACCGGGAGGGCGGCTTCCAAGGGCGTGCCGCGATAGCCGCCCGCGGCGTATGATTGATCACCCCCGATGCACACCAAGCCCATGCCGAAATCGCGCACCGCGTTTTCCACCGCTTGCATCAGGTCTCGTCCCATGTCGCCCGCGGCAATATTGCACAAAAAAATGGCGTCAAAGCTTTGCAGTTCCGGCAAGTTGCTGGGCAAACTCTGCAAATCACCCAGTTTCACTTCGAGTTGCGAGGCGCGCAGGGCTTCGGCGAGGGGCGTATCCGTGGCGGGGTCCGAGGAGATAATCAGCACGCGCGGATTGCCTCGCACATAGGTGAAACTGCTGGCGCGGTTGTTTTGGGGAATTGGGTCGCCGGGCACATCCAGTTGGATGTCGTAATTGTAGAACCCGGGTTCCGTTAGAGTTTGCGGGAAGGAAAACAAATTCTTCCCTTGGCTCAATTCGACCTTCTGCTCGCCCAGCATGCGATCGTTGCGGAATAGGCGTACCGTGCCCGTGCGGTCTTGGTCGGCCTGCGCGAAGATTTTGACTTCGAAGGTCTGCCCTTTCTTGAGCTTATTAGGTACGCTGAGTTTTTGCACCGCCACATCGCCACCGCGTGCCACGCCCACGGGCAAGACATCGATGCTCACTCCCAGCGGCTTGGCGGCGAGCAGTGCGGACATGGCGTCGCCGACGTTTTCATTCCCGTCGGAAATCAGCACCAGCCGTTTTTGGCCGGTTTCAGGGAACGCCGCCGTGCCAAGCCGGATGGCTGCGCCGATATCCGTGCGTTCTTGCCTCACCACCGCGTTAATTTTTGGCAGGTTCACCGCCAGGTTGGCGGAAGATTCGATGCTCGCTTCCGAGCCAAACACGATCACGCCCGCGCGGTCGTCTTTCTTCTTTTTCTCCACGCTACGGTTAAGGTATTTCAACATGCTCTCCTGCTGCGCGCCGGGGATGCTGTCCGAGCGGTCGAGCAAGTAAAACACGTTCATGCCTTCGCGTGGGCTGAGCCATTCGCTGCCGGCCAACGATAGGATTAGAAGAGAAGCAACCACTAGCCGCACCACGATCGTGGCGCGCTGCCGCCAGGGTGAAAGTTGCGCGCTGCTGTTCCAGGCAAGATAGATAATCCACGCCCACGTCGGCACCAGTGCCGCTAACCACCAAGGATGCGAGAATTGGAAATTCATGGCTTGGCCCCCTGGGGTTCAGACGGCTTGGCCGCGCCCACTTTTTCCGTGGTGGCGGCGGCCAGCTTGCCCACCTTGAAAACGCGCCGATTGGCTTCGGGTTGCTTGCGGATCAACTTTTGCACCCGGTGGTTATTGGCGTCCGCGACATAGAGATTGCCTTGGCCATCTAGCGCGATGCTCCAAGGATTAAAGAACTCGCCGGGCCGCGCGCCTTGGCGTCCGATCAATTCGAGCGGCTTGCCCTCGGGATTGAACACCTGGATTCGGCTGTTGCCGAACTCGCACACGTATTGCCGCCCCGCCGCGTCGATCTTGATGTCATACGGGTAACTTAAATCGCCCAGCCCCTCGCCCGCCTTGCCATAAGCGTAGAGAAACTTGCCTTCGCGCGTGAAAACCTGGATGCGATGGTTGCACGAATCCGCCACATAAATGCGATCCTGCGCGTCGGTGCCCACGCCTTCAGGGCGGTTGAATTCACCGGGGGCTGAGCCGAGCTTGCCAAAAGAGTTTAGGCATTTTTCACCGTGCGCGGAAAATCGCTGGACCCGTTCCACCAGGCTGTATTCGCTGATGATGAGTTCGCCATGCGTGTTGACGGCCACACTGCGCGGAAACGCGAGTTGCCCCTCATTCGTGCCTTGATTCCCCCAGCGCGTGAGCAGTTTCAATTCCGGCGAAAGAAGATTGACGCGCGTGTAGTGCGGCTCAACCACAACCATGTTGCCATCGGCGTCTAAATCCATCCCTTTGGGTTTGCCTTTGTCGGTTTCCAGGATTTGCCAGAAGTTGGTGAACGCGCCATCAGAAGTGAATTTCTGCACCCGGGCCGTCATGTCGACCACGTAGAGGCTGTCGCTAGCGTCCACCGCCAAAGCGCGCGGTTTGCTGAATTGCCCTAAGCCCGTGCCGCGGGTGCCGATCACCACCGCGCGGTCGAAAAACTGGCTTTTCAGGCGGGACTCAGTGAGCGAATCCCCCGGGCTGCAACCTCCCGCCAGGACCGCGATAGCCGCCAATCCGGCCCAACGCCAAGGACGGATACTGCGCGCTATCCACAGGCAGAGTGGGGGTGCGATGGCGAGGATGAGAAGCCACAAGCAGAGGGCGTTGACTTGCGAATTATGGCCGTAGTGGAGCAAGTTGAACACCCGCAGGGAAAGGGTTTCGCCTCCGGGCGGCACCACCAGCAACAGGGTTTCCACATCCCAGAGGCATAGCAAATAGAGGATTTGCCAAATCACGGCAAACGTGGCGGCCAATTGGGGCCATTGCACCCGGCGAAACAAAGCCCAACGGCTCGCGCCTTCGATTTTTGCCATGTCGGATAAAGCGGGATCTAAATGCGCCTGCGCGGTAGTCGCGCCCGCGAGAGCTGGGGCCAAATAACGGATGAACCAGGCGAGGAATACCATCCCTACGCTTTGATAGAAAACAATGAAGGGCTGCCGATTGAGCAAATAAATTAAGGCCACTCCCAGGACCACGCCGGGTGTGAGGAAGGGAATCCACGCTAGCCAGGCGGGCAGCACCCGGCGCAGCAACCAGCCGCCGATGACGCATAAAGTGGCAGTGCCCGCCGCAAAAGCTACAGAGTTAAACATCGCGGCGCGTCCCGCGGCCAAAGCCGGGAAAAAATCGGTCCATGTCGTGCGATCACTGAGCAATTCCCCCAGTGGCAATCCAGCGCCCAAGAGCACGGTGCTCCAGAATCCCGCCCCGCAAGCGATAAACCAGCCGGAGCCCATCTGCCGCCGCAAAGCGCCGGCGCTGGCGGAACCGTTCCATTGCGGCCAAACCATGGGACGGCGTTTCAGCACCCAGAGTAATAGCAGCGGAGCCGCCACCAAAGGCCAGCTCAGCAGGAACGCCTCGCCGAAGTTAAAAGTCGTGTTGAAGGAAACCCACATTTCCGCAGGGTACACTTTCACCTGCAACAACGCGGGTATGGCGAAATTGTTCAATGCTAAAACGAAGACCAGCACCGCCGAATGGGCGAGTGCGGAAGCGCCTGTTGGCAAAAGCAGCCAGCGTAATAACGCCCGGCCGCGCAGGGCGGGATCGGCCTCCAGCCAGCTCGTTTCCACGCGTTGCCAGGCGGCGTATAAAAGCAGCGCCGCCAGCGGCCACAGCGTGAGGGAGAGCAGCCAAACCGTGCCGCCTAGCGAATAAATATTCAGCGGCAACCAGTTTTTCCAAACGCCCGTTTGCCCCAGCAAACGCAGCCAGCAACCGGTGATCATGAAGGTCGGCATAGCCAGCATGAGAGCGGTCGCGGCCAGGCCGGCCCGTTGCCATGACTTGGGGGCCATCGCCAGCCAGAGCGCCGCTATAAAGCCCAGCGCCAGCGCGCCCACTGTGGCGAGCACACTCACTTCCAGACTGTTTTTTAGCAGCACCCAATTCATGCCATGCAAACCTGAATCCGCATTGTCCGCCTCACACCGATCGCCGGTGGTAATACCACCATTCGAACATCAATACCGCGAAACCCACCGCCGCCAGCCAGCGCCAAAATTCCAAATCGGCCCGTTGCAGGGTGGTGGATTGCACTTTGCCATACTTGCCAAAAACCATCTCGGAACGAGGCGTAATATCGCTTTCGGCGGCGTCCAACAAGTTCACGCAAAAGGGCAGATCGTTCGTGCCGATTTGCGCGTGGTAAACACCTTGTTTACTGGTGTCGCCGAACATGATTTCACGGGCCCCGCTTTCCGGATTCAACGGGTGCTTTTGGCCATCGGGGCTTACGACGAGGGCGGCGGTGTTGGTTAACGGTTGCGACAGCGCGTAGCGGAAAGCGTCCCCTGCCCTCACAAAAAGCTGGCCGGCCTGCGAAGCCGCCGGATTAAGCCAATCAAGAGCGTTCGCGATGAAAATGGGGAAGGAAATGCGCAAGGGCCAAGTGCTTTGCAAGGTATCGAACCCCAGCCAGACGATGCGTTGCCGCTTCAATTCGCCCGCCACGATCAGCGGTGCTTGCGTCGATTCGACCAGTGGCGTGGCCCAGGAATTCGTTTCCACGGCCAAGCTTTCGGCGATCTGCACCGTGTCAAAACTGACGAAGCGCAACAAAGGGTGGGAATTCTTCCAGGACACGATCGGCGGTGCTGTCAAATTCTTCCATCCCGGGAACCAGTTGGTCGTCGCGACATGGATTGCCAGGGTGTTTTCTGTAGGCCAGGTGGCAGGCATGACGTCATCCAGAACGATGACATCGTAGTTTTTCTTGCTATCTAAATAGGTGGTGGCGATCTCCAATTCGACGTTAGGCGCGGTTTTGATCGCTTTTTCCAAGAAACGATTCCCTTTGGACACCAGCAGCACGCGGGAAGGTTGAGGCAGCAGGCTCACGATGGAAGCCTGGTTGTCCGCGAGCAATTCATCTTTGGCCATAAGTTTGACCGTGAAAATCCCATCTTTGGCCTGGCTGGCGGCGAAGACTTGAGGGGAAGTGCTTTTCGGGGGAATGGTCAAATTGCGACTTTCAATGAGCTTGCCATTGAAACTCAGTTCCAGCGCGCTCGATCTTTCATTGGTAGAGCTGTTGAGAACGTTTGCATACAGGGCCCGGCGGGCGGGATCTTCCGGGTGAGGCCGCACGTCCAGCGAGGTGATGCCGAGGTTGTTGGCGCTCACGCCGATACGATGATACGAAAGCCGCAAGCCCTTGTTTTCCAGTTCGGATAATCCAGTAGCCGCGCCATCGCTAAACAGATGCACCTCCGCCGCCGGTTGGTCGCGCGTCAGCGTTTCCGCCAGTTTGAGGGCTTCCGCCAACCGAGTAGGGCCATCCGATACCTGGCAAGTTTGAATGGCCCGGCGAAGGGCGGCTTTGTTGCTGGTGGGTGATTGTTTCACCTGCGTCGACCCAGCCGCCTGCAATACGACCATCTGGTCGTTGTCATGCAAATCGTTCACCCAGGTGAGGGCTTCCTGGCGCGCTTTTTCAAAACGGTTGGGCGCGACGTCCTCGCTTTGCATCGACGCCGAAGCATCGATGATGGCCACGATCAAGCGGCCCTGTTTGGTGGGCGTGGAGAAAAAGGGACGCGTCAATGCCAGTACCGCCAAGGTGAGCATGATCAATTGCAGGATAAGCAGCCAATGGCGTTTGAGCTTTTGAAAGGGGGCACTAGCCTGGGTGTCGGCCAAATATTTTTGCCAGAGCACCGTGCTGGAGACCTGCCGCACCACGCGCTTGCGTTTGAGCAAGTAAAACACCACCACCACCGGCAAGGCGGCGGCAAAGGCGAACGCAAATGGATTCAGGAAGCTCATCCCCAGACTTCAGCTTGCCGCAATTGTTTCAGGAGCAACTCTTCCAGCGGCGTGTTGGAACTGGCGGAGAAAAAGCGGATGCCGTGCGACTGGCAAAACTCGCGCAATCGCTGGCAGTATTGCGCCACGCTTTTCTGATAGGCCGCCAGCCGGAACTTGCCAAAGGACACTTCTTGGATGGCCCCGGTTTCGGCGTCCAACAATTGCAAATCCCCATAAGTGTCGGGCGTGATTTCCTCCGGCGCGAGGATTTGGACGGCGTTGACTTGAAAGCCGCGACCCAACAGCGCTTTGAGGCCATCGTCGTAGCCCGCCGGATCAAGAAAATCGCTCAGCACCACGGCCACTCCGCTGTGCGCGGCTTGCATCGCTTCCCGGCGCAGGCAGGCATTAAAATCAGCCCCGCCTTCCGCTTTCAAGGCGTTTAAATGGGTGAAAAACAAACGGGCCGAGGCGCGTCCCCGCACCGCGCGCAAAGCGCCGCGCACCGGGGCTTCAGCGGGATGGTCGGGAAAGGGCCGGACGCTGACGCGGTCGAAACCGCACAAGGCCACGTAACCGGCGGCGGCCGCCACTTGCAGGGCGAAATCGAACTTGCGTGGCGTGCCAAAGTTCATGGATTCGGAGGCATCGAGAAACAGAGTGACGGGCAGTTCGCGCTCCTCCTCGTAAAGTTTGAGAAATAAGCGGTCCAGGCGGCCAAACAGGTTCCAGTCCAAATAGCGAAAATCGTCACCCGCCACGTAATTGCGGTGATCGGCGAATTCGACCGATTGGCCGCGGGCGCGGCTGCGGCGTTCACCGCGGGCGCTGCTCTTGGAACGCCGCCGCGACAACAGCTGGAATTGCTTCAGCCGCCGCAGCAGGTCAGGGGTTAATAAGGGTTCGGGCATGGCCGGAATTAAGCCACTGTCACCGCGTCCCGAGGCACATCCTTCAACAATTGCGCGATGATGATGTCCGTCGTCAGCCCTTCCGCTTCCGCCTCGAAGTTGAGGATCAAGCGGTGCCGCAAGGTGGCGGGGGCAACGGCTTGCACATCGTCGAAACTCACGTTGTAACGGCCATCGGCGAGGGCGCGGACTTTGGCCGCAAGCAAGAGGGTTTGCGCGCCGCGCGGGCTGCTGCCGAAACGCAAATATTGGTTCACGGTGGGCGTGGCGGTTTCGGTTTTGGGATGCGTGCCCAGCACCAGCCGCACCGCGTAATCTTTCACGTGCGAAGCCACGGGCACTTCGCGCACCACGGTTTGGAGGTTCAGCAAAGTGTCACGATCGACCACTTTCTGGACGTCCACCTTGCGGTTTTCGGTGGTGCGGTTGAGCACTTCGGCCAGTTCGCTAGCCGTCGGGTAACCCACCAGCAATTTGTGGAAAAAGCGGTCCAACTGGGCTTCGGGCAAGGGGTAGGTGCCTTCCTGATCGATGGGGTTTTGCGTGGCCAGCACGAAGAACGGCTCCTCCAATTTGCGCACCTGGCCACCGGCGGTCACGCTGTGTTCTTGCATGGCTTCGAGCAAGGCGGATTGCGTTTTGGGGGTGGCGCGGTTGATTTCGTCGGCGAGGATGATGTGCGCGAAAATCGGGCCTTTTTGATATTGAAACTCGCGGCGGCCGCCGTCAGTTTCCATCACAATGTTGGTGCCCAGAATATCGGCGGGCATCAAGTCGGGCGTAAATTGAATGCGATTAAAGGAGAGATCGAGCGCCTGAGCCAGCGTGCGCACCAGCAAGGTTTTGCCCAAGCCGGGGACGCCTTCCAGCAGCACGTGGCCGCCGGCCATGATGGCCGTCAGGGTGCCGTCCACGATGGCCTCATTGCCGACAATCACCTTGCCGATCTCGGCGCGCATAACCGACCACGTTTCCCGGAAAGCGGCGATTTGTTTCTCTGTGCTCATAATCAGTGTTCCAGCCCCTATTTTTTCAAGTCGTCGAAATAATCTTTCACCGAGTTTTGGTAAGCCTTGGGAATTTGCTCCTGGTTCAAGGCGTTTTGCGCGTCGCTTTGCGCGCCCATCACTGCTTCGTCGATGGCGATCCGGCTTTGGCCTTTGATGCTCACTCCGCGCAGCGTGATGCTCGGCATCGGGCCGCCGGGATTCATTTGGCCGCGCAAGCGCGTGGGGTCCAAATTCTCCGCCAGCGTGCCGTCCCCGCGCTCCTTGTTGCTGCGCGGGTCCATTTGCCCCCGGTCATCTTCGGTGTTTTCCCAAAGCTCAGAAATTTCCGGGATCGCCTGCCAGCCGTCTTCGTCGGCCCAGTCGCCAAAGCCGCGTTTCGGCTGGCCACCTTTGCCCCGCCCAGGGCGCCCCAAGCCTTTCATAAACCCGCGCCCGTTGCCGCCTTCGCCGTTGCCGATCGCCATTTGCGCGCGGCCCAGAGCCTCCAACGCGGCTTTTAAGTCGGCCATATCGCCCAATTCATTCGACATTTGCTCCAGAGCTTTCGCGGCATCCGCCAAGTTTTGGGAGGCTTCCCCATTCTTGCCGCCAGCCATGTTATTCTCGGCTTTCTTCAACAATTCCCCAACCTCGCCATAGTCCGCTGCCGGGTCTTGAGCCTTTTTCACTTCCTCAAGCACTTTCTGCAAATCCTCTTTTTTCAGATCTCCCGATTTTAAGGCCTTGGCCATCTTTTCCAGCGTTTCCTGGGCGGATTGCGCCTGGCCTTTCTTCAATTGTTCGGCGAGGTCTTTGCCAATTTGTGGATCAGCGCTTTTGCGCAATTGTTGGAGATTTTGAGCCATTTCTTGGAGCTTTTCCAAATTCTTGTCCATCTCCTGCAACTGTTTCATGACGATTTCCGTCTGATCCTTGGCCAGGGCTTCCAGGGCTTGATCTAAATTAGGCAGCGAAAGCCCCATTTCACCGGCTTTTTGCTGAAGGGCGGAGAGCGCCTGGCCCAGCTGTTCTTTGGCGCCGGATTCTTTGTTGTTGGAATCGTTCGCCATGGCGGCCGCGGCTTCCTTGGCCTTCTGCAAATCGTCCTTCATGCTGGCGAGTTTTTCGACATTCGTGCCTTTGTCGCCCAACTGCTTTTGAAGTTCCTCGATTTTCTTTTGCAGCGCCGCTGAATCGCGCGACTGCTGGCTGCCGCTGCCGGATTGGTTGCGAGCGGCT
>MTLE01004490.1_pt1 | contig 10330 bp, 4 predicted proteins | sample 1982461 | NCBI WGS metagenome assembly MTLE01 (sample SAMN05712605, study PRJNA340218) | biofilm metagenome | isolation source: sample SPL anode biofilm adapted to -200 mV | place: USA | collected 2012-02-03 | reverse complement strand
ATAAATTACTATTTGCTATTAATCTAAAGATGTGGCTTTAATTACTATTTGCTATAGATTCATGTAATCTTTAGGGGATACACCATAATAATCTCGGAAAGCTTGGCAAAAATAGGAAGGAGAAGAGAATCCTATGGAGTAAGCTATTTCAGAGACTGTGAGGTTTTTTGTTTTTAGAAGAAAAGATGCTTTCTGCAAACGAATTCGTCGTATATAGGTGGCAGGAGATTCTCCTGTCAACTCTTTAACTTTGCGGTTGAGGTGAGTACGACTAATTGCTAGTTTTTCGCATAAAATATCTACATTTAAATCTGGATTGTCTATTTGTTCATCAATTAATTGATTTAGATTATTTATAAACTTCTCTTCTCTCGATTCTGAAGCAGGTTTTGTTTCACCCAGAATGTTCTTACAACCAAGCAAATACTTTTTTCGTAGTTCTTCTCTGCTTTTCAGCAACCTCTCTACAGAAGCTCGTAGGTATAGAATATCAAATGGTTTAGGAATGTACACATCGGCACCATTTTCGATTCCTTCTATTTGCTGTTCTATGGTTGTAAGGGCTGTCAACAATATAAACGGTATATGTTTAATATTATCATTATTACGGACTTTTCTACATAATTCGATACCATCCATTTGGGGCATTATTACATCACTTATTATTATATTGGGTTCTTTTTCTATAATAATTCTTAATGCTTCTTCTCCGTTAGCTGCTTCCAAAAGATTGTATTCACCATGAAATTCGTCCTCAATTAATTTACGAATGTCTTCATTGTCATCTACAATAAGCAATGTCGTTTTTGAATTATGGATGCTTCTGGAGGGATGTTCTTTAGAAGAATAGCTTAAATTTGAAAATGGCTGAATAATGTCGCTTGTATGGTTTCTTTTTGTGATTATGCTGCTTATTGGATATGCTTCTTTCTTAATAGGAATGCAAACATTAAAAGTACTACCTTTTTCTATTTCACTATTTAGTGAAATTGTTCCGTGGTGAAGTTCAACCAATCTTCTAGTTAAATGTAAACCGATCCCAGAACTCTGACTTCTATCAGCTTTATTATTGTCAATCATGTAGAATCTATCGAATATAAACTTTTGTTGTTCGAGTGGGATTCCTACACCAGTATCAGTGATGGTTATTTTTAACAACCCATTTTCTTCTGTAGTTGAAATATCTATTCTTCCTTTTTCTGTAAATTTGAAAGCGTTTGATATTAAGTTATAGAGTATTTTAGAAAGAATATCAGTATCAATATAACCTTGGATGTTTTCGGGTGATGAATAAAAAGTATATGATATTCCTTTCTCATCAGCTAATAAAGAGAAAGAGTTTTTCAGATCAGCTATAAAATTCGTAATATTTTGTTCTTCAATTGCTAAAGTCTTTTTACCAAATTCAACAGCTCTCAAATCCATAACTTGATTAACAAGCTGTAATAACCTTGTTCCGTTAGATTGCATTCTATGATAAGTTTGCAGTAATTCAGGATCTGTACATTTTAAAATAAGTTTTCTTAATGGACTAAGAATGAGCGTTAGCGGTGTACGTATTTCGTGTGATATATCTGTAAAGAATTGCAGTTTAGTTTGCATTAATTCTTCTTTACGTTTTTCTGTTATTCTTTTTTTTGCATTTCTATAAAGCATATAAGCCAATAGGATGAAGATGATAAAGTAGGCCAACTTTGCCCAAAATGTTGCCCATAAAGGAGGATTTATTTCAATTGTGAGTGTTTTCTTTAATGCCTGATTTTTGTCGTTTATCCATGCTTTAATATGTAGCTTATATTTCCCCGGTGCTAATTTGGTATACGTAATTAAACGGTTTTTAACTGGATAGAATTGGTTGTCGAATCCTTCCAGGTAAGCTTCATAATGGACTTTCTCAGGATAGATAAATTCAATAGCAGATATCTCAACAGCAAAGCTATTTTGATCATAATTTAAAGATATTGTATTTACATTGTCAAGCGTTTTTTTGGATAAAGAAGAGGAATTAACACCTATTTTTCCGTTATATAAATACAAATTTGAAAAATATAAATTAATAGGATTTTCCTTCAGACTATTAAGGTGTTGAGGAAAGAACCCGGTAAATCCATTACTTGTTCCAATTAAGAATTCGCCTTGTTTTGTTTTTGTGAGAGAATTAAGCATAAATTCACAATTTTGCAAACCGTCAGCTGCAGACCATTTCGTAAATGTATCTTTCTCTGGATGATATACTGCTAATCCAGTTTTTGTTATAATCCACAAATTTCCAGTAGAATCTTCAGATATGTCAGTTACCATTGCATTAGGAAGGCCATTACTTATATGGTAAAAATCTACTTTGCTTCTATCTTTTGAGAAACGTGCTAAACCATTTTGAGTACCTACCCATAAAAACCCCGCCTTATCTTTATATAAAGCAAGTACCGCATCATTTGGCAACATTTTGTTTAATACAGAATAATTGGAGAATTTATTTTTTTTTGCGTTATATAAACTTAAGCCTCTATATGTTGCAATCCAATATAGACTATCCTCATCGATGCAGATTCTATTACACCAATTGTCAATTAGCTGGTTCGTACTGCTATCTGTTTCCACTTTACGAAGATATTTAATCTTTTTTGTGTCAGGGTCATATATATTTATTCCGCCACCATTCGTAGCAATCCATATCTTACCATCCTTGTCTTCAATAATGTCTTTTATATTGGATGCAGATAGTCCAAACGGAGCTTTGCCTGGAAGTAAGGTAAAATCGAATAAGTCTCTTTTTCTATCAAAGTGTATTATACCTCCTAAATAAGTTCCAATCCATATATTTTGTTTTGAGTCTTCAAAGATGGAAATTGGAATATCGTTAAAAAAGGATTGATTGTTGTTTAATTGGTATTTTTTAATGATTTTTTTATCAGAATTGAGCCTATACATTCCTTTTGCATCAACACCTAACCAAATGTCGCCTTTTGAATCACAATAAAGAGGTTGTATTGCTCCTTCAGGAATTGTTTCGTCTTTTGTATAGGCATTTGATGAGTAATGATAAAAAAGATTATTACCTGGAGAAAGACGAAGTAAACCCTTTAAATATACTCCCATCCATATATTTCCCTGTTTATCTTCGAATATATTATCTACTTTTGATTGGGTTATATCAATTGGAAGTAAATTGAGAGGTGTTTTTTCAAATACCTTTGTCTTTTGATTATAGACCGTGAAACCATGTCCCATCGATCCGACCCATATATTATTTTTGCGATCTTTGAGAAGGTAGCTATTCTTTTTAAAAGTATTATCTAAAGTTGTAAATGTTTTTTTTGAGACTGAATACTTACATATTCCTTCTGTTAAAGTTGCTAGCCAAATATTTTTTTCGTTATCTTCGCAGATAGAGGTTATTATATTTGATTTTTCAATGTTTTGAGAACATGGTAACTGGTTATAAGTACGAAAAACTCCATTTGAAACATTGTAAATACTAATTCCGTTTTGTCCAGATCCAAACCATATGTTTCCAAAATAATCTTCATATATAATATTTATATGGTCACTACAAATATCTGAATTAGTTGTGTTAAAGTATTGACATTTACCATCATTAGGATTTAAACGGATAACACCTTTTCCAGAGGCTGCAATCCAAATATAACCCTCTTTATCCTGCATGATATAATAAAATTGAATATATTCCTCTGATTTATCATATGAATATATACGATAGGGATGAAACGTATTGGATGATTTATCATAGATGGATAGTCCACCTATGGTAGCTACCCATAATCGTTTTTCATCATCTTCAAAAATACATCGAACATGATTGTGTGGAATTGAAGAGGTATCTCCAGGAACATTTCTAAATATTGTGAAATCATATCCGTTGAAACGATTTAATCCATCTTCTGTAGCTATCCAGATATATCCTTCGCTATCTTGAGTAATATAACTAATCTGGCTACTAGACAAACCATCGTTAATCGTATAAAACTTATAATTTTCAGCTATTATATTTAGTTGAAATAATAATAAAATTACAATATAAATAAGTTTATTCATCGCTTTGTATTAGACTTAATTATACAAAAATAATGAAATTAATGTTCATATTGCTTTGTTTTGAATGAAATGATAACATCTGAATTTATTATATGAAAAATGTATAGATAGAAAATCTGTTACTTTGTATTTCTACTATTTGATTAGTTTAGTTTTTGAGCCTATTCCTTTAGAATATAGCCCATTTTCGTATAAGTAGGTTTTTTTCTAATTTAAATAGATTAAAAGTTTTAAGTGACAATAATTATTCTTTCTAATTTTACATATCAACTTTGAAAGATTTTGTTATGAAAAAACAATTATTACTTATTCTGATTTTTTCTTTTCATTTATCTTCTCTTTATAGCTCAATACAAGTTGTTAATACTACATGCGAGTATATGAGTAATCCGCTAGGAGTTTCGGGGCCTTATCCAAGACTTAGCTGGCAGTTATATTCAGATTTTAATGATGTGTCTCAAACCGCATTTGAGATTTTAGTAAGTTCAAGTGAGGATCTATTAAATAAGAATATTGGAGATTGTTGGACGAGTGGGAAAGTATATTCATCAGATAATATTCATATCTATTATAGAGGGTCCGAATTATTACCATTTAAACGTTACTATTGGAAGGTTCGTGTTTATGATAAACAGGATCAATCTTCTAAATGGAGTAATACAGCTTGGTTTGAAACAGCTATGCTTTCTGAATATGATTGGAAAGCAAAATGGATTAGTGATGGCAGTAAACAATTCAATCGTGACGAAGAATTTTATGAAGATGATAGAATGCCTTTATTTCGCAAAGACTTTTTAATAACCAAAAAGGTTGAAAGCGCCAGGCTTTATATATGTGGTCTTGGATATTATGAAGCTTACATGAATGGGAAACGGATTGGCGATCATATGTTGGATCCCGGTTGGACTTCATACAGCAAAGAAATTCTTTATGTTACCTATGATGTTACTTCATTAATTAAAAAAAATGCAAATGTAGTAGGTGTCATGCTGGGCAATGGTTGGTATAATCCTTTACCATTAAAATTATTTGGACGTTACAATTTAAGAGACTATCAGGAAACAGGTCGCCCCATATTAAGGGCCCAACTTTTATTATGTTATAAAGACGGTTCACGTGACGTAATTTCCACAAATACAGATTGGTTAACTGCAAAAGGTCCAATTGTTAGAAATAATGTTTATTTGGGAGAGAAGATGGATGCTCGTTTGGAAGTTAAAAACTGGAATACAACAAATAATAATAAAAACGATTGGAAAAATGCTGTAGTAGAGAAAGGTCCAAGAGGTAAATTGATACCTCAGATGCAACCTGCAGTTAAAATAAAAGAGTTAATAAAACCCTCAAAAATATGGCTGACTAAATCAAATACCTGGATGGTAGATATGGGAGTAAATTTTGCTGGTGTTGCAAAAATCCGAGTAAAAGGTAAACGCGGACTTCAATTAACTTTACGATATGGAGAGAATATACATGCTGATAGTACTTTGAATTGGTATACCACTACACCTGGACATATTAAAAGCATGTGGAATATCAAAGGTGGACCGGGGTCACCTGAAAACGCAATACAAGAAGATTCATATATTTTGAAAGGTTCGGGCATGGAAGAATATATGCCTCGATTTACTTTTCATGGATTTCGTTATATTGAAGTATTTAATTATCCGGGGAAATTATCCAAAGAAGATATAATTGGAGTTAGAATGTGTGCTGATGTAGAAACTAATGGTAATTTTATATGTTCTAATGAGTCATTCAATGAATTGCATGCTATCAGTAAAAGAACTTTTTTAAGCAACCTCTTCAGTGTTCAATCGGATTGCCCCGGTAGAGAAAAAATGGGTTATGGTGGAGACATAGTTGCTACTTCTGAATCATTTATTTATAATTTCAATATGGCTAATTTTTATAGAAAAACTGCCAGAGATTTTTTTAATGATCAAACTGCTGAAGGGGGGATCACTGAAATTGCACCGTTTACCGGAATTGTAGACAGAGGAATTGGTGGTAATTCCGGACCACTTGGTTGGCAGTTAGCATTTCCTTATGTTCAGAAACAACTTTATGAATTTTATGGAGATAAAGAAATAATTGAGGATTGTTATCCTGCCTTTGTCAAGCAGGTTGAATTTATAATAGGTAGGGCTGATGGAGGATTATTCCATTGGGATATTGGAGATCATAATGCATTAGATCCGCGGGCCGAAGCTTTTTCGGCATCAGCCTTTTATTATGCTCATCTTTCTCTTATTGCTGAGTTTGCGAAAATACTTGATAAAAAGGAAGATCTGGAAAAATATTCAAGTTTAGCAGATAACGTACGAAAACTTATTATTAAAAAATATTATGTACCATCTACTGGTAGAATAGATAATGGTACGCAAGCTGCCCAAGCTATGGCTTTATATTATAACTTGACACCCGATTACAAAGCAACGCTTGATTGGCTTTTAAAGGAGTATAAGCGCCATAATTATCATATTTCTACAGGTATTTTTGCTTGTAAAATGGGCTTCGATGTGCTTCGGTTGAATAATCTAAATGATATTGCATATTCTTTAGTTGATAATAAAGACTATCCTGGATGGCTATATATGATATCTCAAGGTGCTACTACTTTATGGGAATCTTGGGAATATCCAGAGAATGGTTCATCACAGAATCACCCCATGTTTGGTTCTACCGAAGAATGGTTTTATCGATCCATTCTAGGAATCAACTCAAGCAAACCCGGATTTAAGGAGGTCGTGATTAAACCACAACCGGTAAAAGGTTTATTATGGGCTAAAGGGGATTATGAATCAATCAGGGGTCGGATCGTTTCAGATTGGAGTATTGAAGAAAATGACTATCGATTAAAGGTAGAAATACCAGTAAATACTACAGCTTTAGTTTATGTTAAATCAAAAGATGAAAACATAATTCATAAGGATGTTAATGCAAAGTATGTAGGATATGAAGATGGTTATGCAATATACAAAGTGCCTTCTGGTAGATATACATTTATTACTAAAATCTCTGGTGACTAATTAAATGAATCGAATACAATTTAACGTGCTAATAGGTAATTATTTAATTCATGAAATAGTGTGATAAATAATTTAGAGGGATTAGAGAATATTGTCTATTGTACGATTGTGAAATTAATTATTATAAATAACTATTATGAAGACTAACTGTATTACAAGATGTGTATTCATTATGATAATGTTGCAATTTGTCACTTTTCGGATACAAGCCAGAGAGTGGTTTGTTTCGCTTGAAGGAAATGATTCAAATAGTGGAACTGTTACCTCGCCATTAGCTTCGATTCATAAGGCATGTTTGGTAGCTCAAGCAGGTGATACAGTTATTATCCGTGGGGGGGTGTATTATATTACGGAGCAGGTCAGACCGCTGCATTCGGGAATACCTGGTAAGTGGATAGTATATCGTGCAATGGATGGAGAAAAAGTAATTATTGATGGAAGCCGACTGCAATATGTAAAACGGGATGGAAAACAAATCGCTATTTCTCATTTACATGAAGGTCTAGTCCAGTTAGAAAATATCTCATACATAAAATGGCAGAATATCACAGTGCAGAATTCATATGCTGCCGGTTTTATATTACGAGGAGGGTCAAATATCACTTTTAACCCTTCACATAAAAGTCAATCCAGTAAAATAATATTAGAGCGCTGCGCATCTCACCGAAGTTATAATTCAGGTATTGGTGTTTGGTATGCAGATTCTGTACAAGTTACACATTGTGAGGTAACAGGTGCTAATGAATTAGATTATAGGGTCGAGGGGGTAAAAGCTGGTTCGGAAGCTCCTCACGAAGCAATATCTGTTTGTGGTGCAAGGTATTTTGAGATTGATAATAATCATGTGCATCATTGTCATAAGGAAGGGATCGACTGTAAGGAAGTATCCCGGTATGGAAAAGTTTACGACAATCGGGTTCACGATTTACCTCGCCAAGCTTATTATGTTGATGCTTGGTTTGGATTACTGGAAGACATTGAATTGTATGGAAATGTAGCATATAACTGTTTTTGGGGATTCGGCATTAGTGTAGAAGGAGAAAATGCTGAGTTGCGCAATGTACGTTTTCACCATAATCTGATTTATAAAATGACGGCTTCGGGAGTGTTGTTTGGTATGTGGGGAAGCAATAATTTACGTTCAGATATCTACATTTATAACAATACATTCTATCGGTGCGGAAGTCCTGATGTGTATAGTGGTGGCGTTGGAAGTATTGATATCTTATCACAGAATTTCAAAGATGTTTATATCTATAGAAATATTTGTGATAAAGGATGGGATTATGAATTTGGATTTAATGAAGAATCAGATTCGATTTCTAAGCGTTTGCAAAATAAAAATTTTGTAGCAAAAGAAAATTTAGTAGAAAGTGTTAAGAACAGACAAAGTAGAAAAGGTCAGTTTGATGCTTTATTAATTGAATTTCTCCCAGAGGGGAATACAATTGGAAATGTTTTATATCGAGATGAAAACAATTTCGATTTTGTTCCGGAAAGAGCTCCAAAGGTTTTGAGAAAAAATGTTAATTGGAAATACACTCCATCTGATTGGTATGGAGCCCTTAAGCCGATTAACCAGTTTTGATTTTATATACTCGCACAATACTTTTGAGGTTTGCCAATTGTATCTATTATGCTAATAATTAAAAATCTAGTAAGTTATGGGAATTCTTGATGTATGCTTGAAATTATTAATTGTTTTATCTCTATTGGGATTTTCATCTCCTTTTGCAATCGCAAAAGATAAAAATCATCGAAAGCTACAAGTGTCTGAAAATAAAAGATTATTGCAGTATGAAGACGGCACTCCTTTCTTTTATTTGGGTGATACGGCATGGGAGCTTTTCCACAAATTAAACAAGGAAGAGGTTGATTTATATCTTCAAGATAGGGCTGCTAAAGGCTTTACAGTAATCCAGGCAGTTGCATTAGCCGAATTGGATGGCGTTAATTCTCCTAATGCCTATGGTTATCTGCCTCTTGAAAATGGAGATCCCGCAAAGCCATTACTCACTCCAGGAAATGATAACGACTATTGGGATCATGTTGATTATGTTATTGAAAAGGCTAATTCTTTAGGACTTGTCATCGCCATGTTGCCAACTTGGGGAAGCTATTGGCATGATAAAGACAAATCTATCTTTAATGTAGAGAATGCAGAAGATTATGGTTGTTTTTTAGGGGAAAGATATCGTAATTCTGATATAATATGGGTTTTAGGGGGAGATCGTGTCCCTGAAAATGAGGAAATGAAAGAAATTATTAGGGCAATGGCTAAAGGGCTTAATACAGGAGATAATGGTAGTCATCTTTGTTCATTTCATCCTGGAGGCGGTTATGGATCTGCAATTTATTTTCATAATGAAGATTGGTTGGATTTTAATATGAGACAGAATGGGCATGAAGTTGATTATTGGCGATATAGTCAAACCCTCGAAGATTACAGACTTAACCCAATAAAGCCGGTAATGGATTCCGAACCTGTATATGAAGATCATCCGGTCGCATTTAATCCTGATAAATTTGGACATACTATTTCAATGGATTGTAGACGGGCTTTGTATTGGAATTTATTTGATGGAGCTTTTGGTCATACCTATGGACATCATTCTATATGGCAAATGTATAATCCGACAAGGGATGAAGCAATTAACAACCCATTGATGTCTTGGCAAAAAGCTTTGGAACAGCCAGGATCTTCCCAAATGAAATATGCGAAACAGCTTCTTCTATCAAGACCTTATTTCTCACGAGTTCCTGCTGATGACGTTATTATTAAAGATAAAGTTGAGACTTCAATTCCTGGTAGAGGAAGGTATCGATTTGTTGCGACTAAAGATTCAAAAGGGTCTTATGCTATGGTCTATGCTCCAGTGGGGCGTTCTTTTAGTGTAAATATGGAGGTTATTAATGATAAAAGAGTCGTAGCATGGTGGTTTAATCCGAGAAATGGAAAATCGCGTAAAATTGGGGTTTTCGATAATAAGGGAATATGTTTATTCAATCCTCCCGCTCTGGGAGAAATGGTCGATTGGATTTTAGTATTGGATGCTTCTTTTTGTAAATATGTAATACCAGAAAGCGATAACTTGATATATTAAATCCAAACAATCCGATTTCATAATTTCTTTAGAAATAAGAAGAAAAATGGTGGACTACAAGTTTATTTGGCCACTAGATTTTCTTTTAATAAAATAATTTTTTTTAATCTAGCTAATATGATAACACGTAGAGATTTC
>MTLE01001147.1_pt1 | contig 10332 bp, 7 predicted proteins | sample 1982461 | NCBI WGS metagenome assembly MTLE01 (sample SAMN05712605, study PRJNA340218) | biofilm metagenome | isolation source: sample SPL anode biofilm adapted to -200 mV | place: USA | collected 2012-02-03 | reverse complement strand
ATTCAACCCGGTTATTATTCTCTGAGGGCTTATACCTACTGGATGCAGAATGTAGCTTCTGATTTTTTCTTTACTAAAAATATATACATCGGTAATAGTATTGATGACCGGGTAAATTGCAGAATTAGTTACGGTAAAGCATTTAAAGATGTTTTACCGGTTTATCTGGTTTTTGAAAATACATTCGGGACACCTTATTCGGGGAAAAATGTAAACATTGAATTGTTGGGAAAAGGATTGTTCAGAAAATCAACTTCTCTTGTCACTAATAATGATGGGTGTATTAACTGGCAAATACCGAATGATTCTGATAAATTTTCGGACATGACACTTGATATCTCAATTAATGAGCCGGGAATGAAATTCAGGAAGAAATTCTATGTTCCGGATTTAAGAACTGATTTTGATGTTCAGTTTTTTCCTGAAAGTGGTGTGTTTCTGAATGGAGTTTTACAAACATTCGGGTATAAAGCTATTGGAATCAACGGATTGTCGGTCGATGTTACTGGTCAGATTTATAATCAGAATAATGAGGAGGTACTCGATTTTTCTTCCGTAAGCAAAGGAATGGGGAAATTTGTAATTGTAGCAAAAGAAAACGAAACGTATTATGCAAAGGTAAAAACCAAAAACGGGATTGAAAAAGTGTTCAATTTGCCGGTGAGCCAATCCCGTGGAGTTGGAATACATATAGTAAATAACCGTGGACGAATAATGTATGACATTTTTAACAATACAGATAAACCAATCAGTTCCTACTTTTTACTCGTTCATTCCCGCGGAATTCCTTTTGTGTTTCAACGAATTAATCAATTGTCAGGGCAGATTCCCGAAACGGCATTTCCTGATGGAATTGTTTCATTCTCAATAGTTGATTCGCTTCAGAATACATATTGTGAACGGTTGGTGTTTGTTCAGAATTACGAACAACCCAAAGTAAATATGACTTCAGATAAGAAGGTCTATGGGAAAAGAGAACCTGTAGATCTGAATTTTAATATCGAATCGTTAACCGGAAAATCTGTTAAAGGCGATTTTTCCGTCAGTGTGACGGACAGTAAAACAGTAGTTCCGGATTCATTACATGGGAATATTCTTACCTGTTTATTGTTGTCCTCTGATATAAAAGGATATATTGAAGATCCCGGAAGTTATTTTAATGCAAAAAAAAATGTTGCAGCCGAAAAACTGGATATCCTGATGTTGACTCAGGGCTGGAGGCGATTTAATACTGCTGATATTGTTAAAGGACATTTTCCAAAATTAAATTATTATTTGGAAGCAGGTCAGGCTTTGTCCGGAAAAGTGCTGAATCTTTTTAATAAACCGTCTAAGGATTGTGATATAATTATGTTTTCAAATTACAATCGCTTGTTCCGGATTTCAAGTACCGATAGCTTGGGCCGTTTTATGTTGGATGGTTTTGAGTTCCCCGATAGTACTTCATTCGCACTTAAAGCAAGAAAGAAACACTCACTTACTGATGTGGAAATTATTCCGGATAAGGATATTTTCCCGGATGCACATGTGTTTATTCCGTATAAGGCAGAAGATGTAAAACCGGTTGATGAATATTTTCAACAAAGCAAAGAGAAATATTATAATGAAGGTGGAATGCTGGTTGTAAATTTGAATGAAGTAACGGTCAGCGCTGATAAGAAGAAAGATAACGCTTCGGATCATTTTTATTCGGGTATGGCTGATAATGAGCTGAATGAAGAAAAATTACAGCAATACATTGGAATGAATATCATGGACGTTATTGGAATGTTGCCCGGAGTTCAGGTCAACGGCGATAAGATTTCAATTCGTGGCAGTAGTGGCAATCCGTTGTTTCTGATTGATGGATTTGAAACAGATGATATGAATGATGTTAATTATCTGAATATGTCTGATGTGGAAAATATTTCGTTATTTAAAGGAGCAAATACTGCAATTTTTGGTTCGAGGGGAGGTAATGGTGTAATTGCCATTGAGATGAAAAAAGGGTATGTACGTAAAGCAGAAACGCCCATCAGTATGGCTACAATTCAACCTTTGGGATTTCAAAAACCAAGTGAATTTTATGTGCCAAAATATGAGGTCGACAGTATAAGATTACTTCGTAAACCTGATTTAAGAACCACTATTTACTGGAATCCAAAACTTGAAACCGATAGCACCGGAAACGTACATGTTAAGTTTTATACTGCGGATAAACCGAATGACTATACTGTCACATTTGAGGGCGTTACAGAAAAAGGTGAAATTTGCCGATATGTAGGTTATTTAAGAAGAGAAAATAATTAAGTAGTATCGCATTTAACAAAAAAGCTCCCGAAAATCTTTTCGGGAGCTTTTTTGTTGCTATTAAACTGTCTTTTATTGAACTTTGTAAATGTCTACGTTATCAACTTCAAACTTCTTAATAAATGCTGCATGACGACGAACTTCCACTTCGCCATAGTTTAAGTAAACTTCGGCAGATTTGCGGAACAAGTCTTCTTTGTCGCGGCTTGCATCAATGATTAATAAATAACCCATTATGATATGTCCTGCCATTTCTACTAAACGACGGGCCTGGAAGTCAAGATATTCCTGATTTTTTGCTTCATTTACACGGATTACCGCATTTTCGAAAAGGTTCGTCATAATTTGAAGACGTTTACGTAATGAGCTGAACTCAGGATTAATCTGTTGAGCATCGTAATCGCGAATCATTTTTAAATAATTACCTGTGGTTACGTGACGGATAGCAGCCACAACCTGTAATTGTGAAGTCCCTTCGTAAATTGTCATGATACGTGCATCGCGGAAATGACGTTCGCAGGCATAATCTTTCATGAAACCGGAGCCACCATGAACCTGAATTGAATCATAAGCGTTTTGATTAGCATATTCGCTGGAGAACATTTTAAGCATTGGCGTTAATGCGTCTGCCAGTTTAAGATATTCTTTATAGTCAGCTTTTTCTTCAGGATCAAGTTTACGTTCGCTTTCTATTGCTTCGTAAGCTTTGTAAACATCCACAAAGCGTGTTGTTTCGTAAAGTAATGCACGGGATGCATCCAGTTTTGCCTTAATTACTGAAACCATTTCATAAACAGCAGGGAATTCAATAATCGCTTTTCCGAATTGCTTGCGGTCGCGTGCGTAAGACAATGCTTCATTGTAAGCTGCTGAAGAAAGTCCTACTGACTGAGCGCCGATACCAAGTCGTGCACCGTTCATTAATGACATTACGTATTTGATCAATCCCATACGACGTGTACCTACCAGTTGAGCAGGAGTATTGTTGAATACCAGCTCGCAGGTTGGAGAACCTTTGATACCTAATTTGTTTTCAATACGACGCACCAATACAGTATGGTCATGTTTGTTGTCAGCAACAAAATAAGATAATCCACGACCGTCGGAAGTTCCTTCTTCAGAGCGTGCCAAAACTAATTTTATCTGGGCATCACCATTGGTAATAAAACGTTTTACTCCGTTCAGATACCACATTCCATCTTTTTCGTTGTAAGTGGCTTTGAGTTGTACAGCCTGTAAATCTGAACCTGCATCCGGTTCGGTAAGGTCCATCGAGCAGGTTGCTCCATCGCAAACGCGTGGTAAAAATTCGGCTTTAATTTCGTCAGAAGCAAATTCGGCTATTGTTTCAGCGCAGTCCTGAAGTCCCCAAATGTTGGCAAAACCCGCGTCGGCACGCGATACCATTTCGCCGGACATAACATAAGCCACAAACGGGAAATTTAAACCTCCGTACTGGCGTGGCAAGGTAAGTCCGTAAACGCCAGCCTGAGTCAGGGCATCATGATTTTCCTGAGTTCCGCGGGCATACTTTACGCGGCTATTAATCACTTCCGGTCCATCGTGGTCAACACTCTCGGCATTTGGAGCAATAATGTCACCACAGATGCCACCGATAATTTCCAGTACTTTTTCGTAATTATCAATAGAATCCTCGAAATCACGGGATGCATAATCATATTTATCTTTATCAGCAAAATTGCGCTCCTTGAGGGCAACTATTTTCTGCATCAAAGGATGCGAAAGCTGAAATTGTATGGCAGGATTGTCGTTAAAAAAGTTCATATATATTTATCTTTTTGAAGTTATAGTAGTTATAGAAGTGATATTGAAGTTAGGCTTACAATTATTTTTCGTTTTTGTCTATAAGTAGTTTTTCGCAATAATTATTCAAAGATTTACTTGTTTCTTCCAGAAGTTGATTCAATTTTTCGGAATTAACTTTATCAGTATATTGTAAATCTTTTGAAAGTATAATATAGTATCTACATTCTTCAAGGCTGCCTTGAGCTATATTGAAAAATCTTAATTTCTCTGTTTTGCTCAATCTTTTATATCCTTCTGCAATATTGGCAGGAATAGATATTGAAGCTCTGCGAAATTGTGATACCAGACCGAAAAGTTCATGTTTTGGATAATTGGCGGTGAGATTATACATCTCTAAAACAAAACGGTGTGCTTGTTGCCACATTCTCAAATCAACAAATGAACTTGTTGCCATAACTTCTTATCTTCAATAACTTCTTTTTTACTTCGAGTTTTTCTTATAGTATTTAATCATTTTTGGTAACACATCTTCTACGGTTCCGGTAATCACGTAATCCGCAATGTCATTAATCGGAGCTTTAGGGTCGCTGTTGATGGCAATTATCATAGCACTTTCCTGCATACCGGCAATGTGTTGTATCTGTCCGGATATTCCGCAGGCAATGTATAATTTAGGACGAACAGTAGTTCCTGTTTGACCAATCTGACGTTCGTGTTCAGCAAAACCGGCATCGACTGCAGCGCGTGAAGCTCCAACTTCTCCACCGAGTGTTGCAGCCAGTTCGTGTAATAATTGGAAATTTTCAGCACTGCCAACACCGTATCCACCAGAAACAATGATTGGTGAACCTTTGATATTTAATTTCGATTTTTCCATGTGACGTTCAATCACTTCAATCACGAAATCGGTATCTGCCACGTATTTCGAAACTTCTAATTTGTGAGTTTTACCTACAAATTTATTGTCTTTAATTTCTTTTTTCATTACGCCTTCACGTACAGTTGCCATTTGCGGGCGGCAGTCAGGGTTTACAATTGTTGCAACAATGTTACCACCGAAGGCAGGGCGAATCTGATAAAGAAGATTTTCATATACCTTGCCTGCTTTTTTATCTTCGTACGTTCCGATTTCCAGTGAAGTACAATCGGCAGTTAACCCGCTGAAAAGAGCAGAAGAAACGCGCGGTCCCAAATCGCGACCTATGGAAGTTGCTCCCATTAGGGCAATTTGAGGTTTTTCTTCTTTAAAAAGATTAACCAGTAAAGAGGTGTGTGGTAATGAGGTATATGGAGATAAACGCTTGTCATCGGCAAGATGCAGAATGTCTACTCCGTATGGGAAAACCTGTGCTCCAATGCCATCCAGTTGATAACCGGCAGCTACAGCTTCTAATTTACAATTCAGTTGTTTGGCCAGACCGCGACCTTTGGTAAGCAATTCCAGGCTAACGTCGCCTACAATTCCGTCTTCAATTTCTAAATATACAAATATATTGTTCATGGTAAATTATCCGATTGTGTGGTTTGCAATTAATTCTTTCATCAAATCTTCAATTTCTACATCCGAAGCAGTCAGACGTTTACTTTCTTTTGCAGTAAATACTACATTTTCAATTTGTTTTACCTTGGTAGGCGAACCGGTTAATCCAAGCCATTGAATATCATGTTCAATATCATTTACACCCCATTCTGTAATATTCAGGTAAGGATGAGAATCGTATAAATCGGTATAATCAGAACCTGCTTCCTGTTTTTCGGAAGGAGTGGCTGCATGTTTGTATTTTAGTGTGAGTTTTGCGTGGCGTGGACGGCATTCAGCAGCTGAACCGTTCACAGTAACCAACATTGGTAATGACCCCTTTACAACTTCAACGCCACGTTCCAAACGACGTTTAACAGTGATTTTATTGTTTGCCAGATCAAGTATTTCTTCGGCGTAGGTAATTTGTGGTAAACCTAATTTCTCAGCAACCTGAGGGCCAACCTGCGCTGTGTCTCCGTCAATTGCCTGACGTCCGCAAACGATTAAATCTACTTTGCCCATTTTACGAATGGCGCATGCCAATGCATACGAAGTTGCCAGCGTATCTGATCCGGCAAATTCACGTCCGCTTAACAGGTAACCACCATCGGCACCCCGATACATGCTTTCGCGAATAATTTCTGCAGCGCGTGCAGGTCCCATGGTAAGGATATGGACTTTTGCACCTTCAATTTTACTTTTCAAGCGAAGAGCTTGTTCCAACGCATTCAAATCTTCAGGGTTGTAAATAGCAGGAAGTGCAGCACGATTTACAGTGCCATCAGCTTTCATTGCATCTTTTCCCACGTTTCGTGTGTCGGGTACTTGCTTTGCAAGAACAACTATGTTAAAACTCATTTTCTGATAAATTAGATTAATATTTTTTTAATGATAATTTTTATCCAAAACGGTATAATAATATTGTCTTTTTTAAGTCAGAGTTGCTGATTATTAGTTAATATGTTACTAATAAGAAAAAAGACTCGCAAAAATAGCAGTTTTTATTCAAATAGCAACTTTTAAATGCACAAAAATCCTAAAACGTGCATAAAGTGTAATCGGGCTGGTATAAAAAAAACGCGAGACTTTTCACAAAGTCTCGCGTTTCAATAGGTATTAGTTTTTTAAGGTATAAAAAAGATTGTGTTGTTTAGTTAACGGTGCAAATAAACTGCTTAAATTAGAGTTGTACAAGTCGAAAAATATGTTTTACAACCTGTTTTTTGAATTTTTTATTGAAATTTATAATTTTCATATTCTTAGGCTGGTAGCTATTATACATTAGATCAATGCGTTATGAGCGTTAAGCCATTTTGAGAATATTTCTAAAAAAATCAGATAAAACTAATTTATTTTTGTTTTAAATTGCTTTTTAACTAATTCGTTTGTTTGTGTTTGCAAAACTAAAAAAAATAATGTGAAATTCAATTTTAAAAAAAGTAAAAATGGAAATGTTGTAGAAAAGTAATGAATGAATTATCTTTGCGCCTTAATTTGAAAAAAAACAATAATTATCTACAATGAAAAAGCAATTAATTTTAATCGTACTATTTGTTATGCCTTTATCAATGATGGCTCAAAATTTACAGGTGCTTTATGATTTTGGTAAAGATCGTAATTATACAACCACTACGTTGGAAATGTTTAAGCCGGACAAATGGGGTAGTACTTTTTATTTCGTCGATTTTTACTATGATTTCGGACCTGAAAAACATCCATCAGGTGCCTATATGGAAATTGCCCGTTCTCTTCAGTTCTGGAAAGGCCCAATCACTGCACATGTTGAGTATAATGGCGGATTAGGAACATATCCGGTCGACAACGGACAAATGGCGTTTCCGATAAATAATGCATGGCTAATTGGTGCTGATTATAATATGCATAATGCCGATTTTACAAAAATTCTTACTATTCAGGCGATGTTTAAACATATTGTAGGTAAACAGGAATCTGCTCAGTTGACTGCAGTTTGGGGACTTCATTTCTTTAAACGGAAATTGAGCTTTACCGGTTTTGCTGATTTCTGGCTGGAAGATAATGCTGCAAAGACTACACATACGGTGTTTTTGACTCAACCTCAGCTGTGGTATAATTTTACCGATCACTTGTCAGCTGGTACTGAAGTTGAATTTGCTAATAACTTTGCTGAAACAGCAGGTTTTATTGTTCGTCCGCGTTTGGCAGTAAAATGGAATTTCTAATCGCGAATTACTTATAATAAAGAAACTGCTGATATATAATTCTGAAAATTAAAACAGAGCCTTTCGAAATTAATCGAAAGGCTGCTTTTTTGTTACAATCTATCATAGTTTTTTCACAGGTCGGTTGTGTAAACCGCATTCTTTGTGTTCTGGCTCTTCCCACCACCAACGGCCGGCACGTAAATCTTCGCCGGGTTTAATGGCCCTTGTACAGGGCTGGCAACCAATACTTGGAAATCCTTTATCGTGCAATTCATTATAAGGAACCTCGTTGGATTTTATATAGTCCCACACATCTTTTTCTAACCAGCGTACCAAAGGATTAATTTTTATAATGCCATTTGCTTCATCCCATTCCACTTCTTTCACTCCCAGCCGTGTTACAGATTGTTCCTGACGAAGGCCGCAAATCCAGACTTCCAGTCCTTCAAATGCACGCTTAAGCGGCTCTAGTTTGCGAACCTGACAGCATTGTTTGCGCTTTTCGATACTATCGTAAAAAAGATTGATTCCATTGGTTTTTACCATTTCTTCTACTTTATTCCGGTCGGGGAAAAACACTTCGATGTTTATTCTGTATTTTTTATTTGTGCTATCAATAAGTGAATATGTTTCAGGGAAAAGCCGACCGGTGTCAAGTGTGAAAATGCGTGTTTCTTTATCGATTTTCGTCACAAGGTCTGTCAATACCTGATCTTCGATACTCAGACTTGAAGACAGAGCAATTTTGCCTTTGTATTCTTTAAGAAAATAGCGAAGAATTTCTTCCGGTGATTTTCCATTGAATTGGTCAATAAGAACCCCTAGCCCCTGAAGGGGAACTAAATTAGTTTCGTCTCCTATTTTATTATTATTTGTCATATTTCGAGTTATACGTGTCACATAAATAATGGTAATATTTCTTCCTCCCCTTCAGGGGTTAGGGGTTTAAATAGTAAATGTTTCATCTTCCAGGTTATGAACGATCATACCAGCTCCTACTGTTTCAAAAGTATTTTCGTCGATAATCACCAAACTTCCGGTAATTCTGTTTTCGCTGTAAGAATCATACTTCAACGGTTTCAATGTTTTAATGGAAATGTGTGCAATATCATTCATTTTTACGGTCTTATCATCCAGAATATTATCCAGTGTATTTATATTTACCTTGAAATGAACATCTTTGATAATAGCTCTGGTTTCTTCTGTTGTGTGCCTGATTATGTATTTTCCACCCTCGTTCAATGGTCGCTGATTCAGCCAGCAAACCAAAAGTGAAACATTGGCACTGACCGTTGGTTTTTGTTCATCAGTTTTTACAATAAAGTCTCCACGGCTGACATCAACATTATCGGCAAGACGGATAGAAACCGATTGTGGTGTAAAGGCTTCCTCAAGCGACTTTCGCCCTTCATCGATGGCTTTAATAACGGATTCGGTTTTAGACGGAAGAATCGTAACTTTATCACCAACTTTAAAACCACCGCCTGAGATTCGTCCGGCATAACCACGATAATCGTGAAAATCATCGGAATGAGGGCGGATAATATACTGAACAGGGAAACGTGCAGGCAGTTTTGTTTCATCTTTTCTCACCGGAAGAGTCTCCAGCAACTGCAACAAAGTTTCCCCTTTGTACCAAGGCGTTTTGGTTGATGCATCTACTACGTTGTCTCCATCCCGGGCAGAAATCGGGATAAAAATCACATTTTTCAGTTTCAGGATTTTTGCAATTTCCTCGTATTCAGATTTGATTTTATTGAAAACATCTTCCGAAAAATCCACTAAATCCATTTTATTTACCGCCACAACCACATTGGGAATTTGAAGCAACGAAGCCACATACGAGTGACGTTTGCTTTGTTCTATAATTCCGTTTCGGGCATCAATCAAGATTATGGCAACATCGGCTGTAGAAGCTCCTGTAACCATATTTCGTGTATATTCAATGTGTCCCGGAGTATCGGCAATAATAAATTTTCTTTTGGGTGTTGCAAAATATCGGTAAGCCACATCGATGGTAATGCCCTGTTCACGTTCTGCTCGAAGTCCATCGGTAAGCAGCGCCAGATTTACCTCGCCATCACCACCCAGTCGCTTGCTGGCATCCTTCACAGCCTGAAGCTGATCCTCAAAAATGGATTTGCTGTCGTAAAGCAATCGTCCAATCAGTGTACTTTTTCCATCATCCACGCTGCCTGCAGTACTGAACCGTAGCAGTTCCATATCTAAATATCCTGTTGTATCTTTCATAAAGTTTTAATTTGAAAATATATCAATTTGAAGATTTGAAAATAATTTTAAAGATTTTGTGCTATTGATTTTATTTTCAAATTAGCACATTTTCAAATCATCAAAAATATCCTGCTTTTTTTCTGTCTTCCATGGCAGCTTCGGAACGTTTATCGTCTGCTCTTCCACCTCGCTCTGTGATGCGGGAGCTTGCTATTTCATCAATAATATCTTCGAGTGAATTGGCAGATGAAAGAGTCAATCCGGTACAGGTGATATCACCAATTGTTCGACAGCGAACACGTTTCACTACAATTCGTTCCGATTCCCGTCGTGGCATTT
>MTLE01001965.1_pt1 | contig 10339 bp, 4 predicted proteins | sample 1982461 | NCBI WGS metagenome assembly MTLE01 (sample SAMN05712605, study PRJNA340218) | biofilm metagenome | isolation source: sample SPL anode biofilm adapted to -200 mV | place: USA | collected 2012-02-03 | reverse complement strand
CCGCAGCCAACGTTCCGTTCACAGTGAGCGTGACATTTGCAGGATTCGACACGCCGCCGACATCGGTGATGTTTGCAGCGATGCTAAAGTTGTGGCCGACATTCGCGAGCGGGCTTGTAAACGTGATCACCGGCGGAACTTTGTCGGGGAGCTGGAGAGTGTAGTTTTTCGTGGTTACTGATCCTGATTTATCATCAATATCGGTCAGAGTAAATACAATTTCCGTAGTTGATCCATCCAGAATGGCATCATTATTTAATGAATAATCGAGATAACATATTGTAGAAGAACCAGTTAGATAAACACTTGACGTTGCTGTATAAATTCCAACTAATATATTGATTTTATCTGGCTGAGGATTCGAAACAACGTTGAAACTAGCAAGAGGGGTTGTCTCATTAGAATACCCAGTTAATAACGAGGAATTTGTTGTTGCAGTAAATTCAAGAAGATTCAATTCCAGAGCATTTTTTACTTCGATAGGAAAAGAACTTGTTTGACCGGCTTCTTTGAGTTCGGAAAGCGGCGCACCTACTGAAATCTCGACGGCAGAGACTGTACCTATACCGCCAAAGATGATCAGGAGAAGCATGATTGAGGCAATTAAGCTAAATTTTGACATTGACGTACACCATACACTTTTTAATTAGACATAGATTGATAATTATTTAATCGTTTGTGCGTCTCAACATAAATATCACTCCTGCTAGACCAAGGACGACCAAGACGGTTGGAAATAGAGTTTTTGTCGGAGAAGGAGTTGCCGGGTTGTTTGAAAGCGGAACCTGCCCCGTTGGTACAGGAGTAGATGTTTGTAAGGTTTCAACGTTTTGCGTTGGTTCGGATGTGGGAACAGAAGTGGTTTGAGTCACAGCTTGTGTTGGGGTTGTTGAAACAGTAGTTTGGATTGGAGTACTTGTTTGAGTAGTCTCAATGATAATATCTGGATTGTCTAAAATGATTTTTTGACGGTTAAAATCGTCCATTTCAACACCAATGATATTAATTGTCCCTGGACCTGAAGTTGAGATTTCTGCAAATACAGTTTTTTGATTATTGCCAGGGGGTTCGAGTGTAAAACCGGCGATAGTAATAAACCCCTGTTCATCCGGGACACCATAAAAGACTTCAAATGGGGCTACACCTTTGACATCTGTAATACTTATCTCTGGATCACATTGGAGAAGAACTTCAAACGAACTTACGTCTATTGAATCAGTAGAAGAAAATACTAAATCAAATACACCTTGATTCCCTTCGAGTATGACAACAGATTGTCCTGAAACACCAGCTACAAACAATCCAAGACAGAGTAAACCTATAATTATAATCTTTTTCATGAGATACACCTCAAAAAAAATAATGTCCCATCATGAAACATCATTATAATATTTGTCTTTGGAATTCACAGATCTCCAGGCTATGTCCCGAGCATCCCTGATACTAATCTTACCATCACCAGTTACATCTCCATAAAACTGTTCATTTTCACTTAAGATCATAGACTTAACGCTGAACCAAGCAGCATCACGTGCATCCCTGATACTTACCCTTCCATCACCATTCACATCGCCCGCCAGTCTGCCATTCAGCGTGATGCTGAGTTCAGAATACGCTGCCGGGTTGATGCCGCTTATGGTCATGGTTTTGTTATCAGCAGATATACTATACGGCATACTTGTCCAGGTACCGCTGGCGTTCGCTAAGCAGACGATCGTGTCAAACACGAGTGAACCTAAGTTCGAAGAGTTGGTTGCACCACTTGTACCCTGCCAGTAAACCGTAGGCATTTCCACGTTGACGGTCGAGTTCGCATCATCTCCGACAACCGAGAGGTTCAGCACATACTTCGCCGGATTCACGGCATTCCACCGGTCAGAACTGACGTTGCTGATCGTTTCATTTATGACCGGGGAGAGAAGCTGGACATCACCGTCAGACATGACAGATACCGGTGCTGATGAGATAAAGCGTGCTTTATACTCAGTGATCTTACCATTGGAAACCGTCTGCACAAGATGCATCGAACTTGCTCCGTAGGTGATCGTCACATTGTAATCGCCTTCGCCCAGTTTTGCAGAATAGGCCGTTCCATTTACTAAGCTCTGTCCTTCTACATCAAACATTACGGAAAGCGGCTTGTCATCCTCATCGACAGCTGTCAGATTCAGATTCCCATACCCGAGAACCGTAACATTGGCATCGCCAAGCGCCATCATCTCATCATCGTACATCGGATAAAGACGGGACTCGATCATCGCTGTCCCCGCAGTCGTGAACTTCATCGGGACATAATATGTCTGTTCCGCATCTGCCCTGATAGAGATACCGTCTCCATTGTCCGAACCAATGTAAACATACAGAGATCCGGTCGACTCATTGTACATGTGTTCGATCGAATGTTTGCTGCCCGCCTGGTCCAGATAGTATGCAGCGCGAGTGCCGCTTACAGCCGAATTGTTCGTATACTTTGCAGAATCGAACACGGCGAGTTTATCAGCGCTCGTGATGACTTCAAGGATCATGACACCCTGATCGGCGGCGGTACCGGGTAACGAAGAGTCAACTACCCGGTTAACTGCAGTAAACGCCACATCCTTCTCTTCACCCTCGGTCACGCCGGCAGGCGGAGAGACCGCGAGACTGAACGTGTTGGAGATCGGATCGATATGTTTGTTCGGGATGGGGGCGTAGACATCGGACTTCGCAGCATAGGCGGTACTCTTCGGGACCTGCTCTTTACTGGTAACCGCTACGATCAGCGGTAAATCGGATGGTTTGACGATTGAGACGGTTCCAGTCAAATCGCCTTCAGCTGCTCCGTAGAGATCGGTCAGCTCTCCGGACGTAAGCTGGATGCGTTCACTTGTCTTTGTCGCATCAAATGTTACCGTTCTGGTCGCTACAACCGTATTTCCTTTTTTGACGTCAACAGTTATGGTCTGTGAACCGCTTAACGGGATATCGACTGAACTTAAGGAGTTCAATCCGCGAATCGCAATTCCGGTAGTATAGGTACTGTACCAGCGCCCTCCGGACCCATACTCATCCGTGATCCCGCTGATGATGATATCCACACTCGGGTGAATAACATAGGTCGTTGAATAGACTTCATCACAAAGACCGATGGCAAAGGCAGCCTGACCTAAAGAATATACATCCCATGAAGAGAGATCTGAGGAGCCCAGCACATCATTGATCAAAGAGGTCACGCGGGTCTGATTCGCCGTTCCCGGAAGGACCTTTTCGATCAGGAGATAGCTGGACGCCATCTTTGCTTTTCCCTTATTGGAGACATCGTTTCGGGAATCAAGATAGTGTGTTGCATTCACGAGAGACGCATTCACCTTATCCTTAGTACCGGCATCCAGATAATCATAAGACGTGCTCAGCGCCTGGATCGCAAAGAGGTTCTGCATGACGTCATCGTAATAGTCGGAGTCGTAATAAACCGACTGACTGCTCCATCCGCCGTTTACATCCTGAGTTGCCAGGATCCACTCAGCGGATTTGTTTAAGTTGACTTCATTGAATTTAAGATCGGCCGACACAGAACTCCAGAAATCAGGATCCTCATTGACATTGTTCATCAATACTGCAATACCGTACATCGGGAGCGTGGTGTACCCGAAACTCGGGGTTGAATAACTTCCCCACGCCCATCCCCCGTTTGACTGCTGGGGATTTGATCCAGTCTGCGATGAGAAGATATCATTAATGAAGGTCTTTGCGTTTTTACGGATAGTGAAGTTCAGAGAGTCAGAAAGCATGCCCTTTTCTCCATAGTACTCTTTAACAAAGAGTGCTGCGAGCATCGGACTTGTGGACTGCTCCGGACATCCGTGCGGGTACCCGATCAGGTACTCCAGACCCTGAAGAGTACGTCCGGAACTTCCGGAGGACAAGGCGATCTCTACAGAACGGGTGGACTTGTCAGAGTCTTCGCGGTTATAGAGAGCAAAGGGAAGATCTGCGGTGGTTGTACCGCTTCCAATACTGGAGGATTCAAGAACCTTGATATCGACCATGACCTCACGGACGGCCATAACACCGTCAACAGATGTGCTGACGCCGTTTCTCTCAAGAGTTATCGTGTACGGATACTCGCCCACTTTTGCTGCAGGGAGATACGAGTACCAGTATATACCGTTCCAGTCTCCTGAATAGGAGTAAGAGGAGTAGTTATATCTCTGGTAGGGCGATGTACCGCTGAATATTTCATTTTCTTTGCCTTTGAAATCAATTGTTACGTTCACATAACCGGACGCATTTGTCGTGTAATACGTTCCAAGCCAGGGGTAACTGGTGTAGAGAACAGTTTTGTTGTACCCGTCGGACTTTTCAGTTCCTCCATAATCATAGCCGTACCATGCTTTCCATTGAGCTTTGTTTTCCGGCGTGATCTCAAGCTTGTATGAAATGATCTCTACTGAGCGCTCTGCAGACGTCGACACACCGCCGTTTGGAAGGGCGGTCAAAGTCAGCGTATTACTGGCGGGCAGCGTGACCGGGACTGTGTAGCTTTGTGTCTGGTACGATATAAAATCTACATTGGATGCGGTCCAGAGGTTGGTCCCGGATGAATCCGTGAGTGTCAGAGTGACATTGTGCACAGCAACATCGGACGGATTCGAGATGGTAAGATATGCATAGAACGAGGAAGTACTCATTGCAGAGGCAGGCGCCCAAAGAGACGGATCGACCTTCGGCGTGAATGCGCTCTGGGTGAAGGACCCCTGGGTGATCTCGGATTTATACTTGCCGCCGGCATGTTCAAGAGTGACCGCTCCTCTCTCATTGCTGAGATTGCAGGATTTTCCACTGAAGCTGACTGATTTGAACTTCAGCGGGATCACGATCTCTGAACCGCTCTGAACCGGGTTGACACCCTTAACGGTCAAAAGACCGGTCGAAGCTGTAACGGTGACTCCGGATGGAAGAGCGCCTGAATCCGGAACATACACGGCAATGGAAGGATCAAACCGTAACGGGATGGTAAATTTGCTTATGGACTGACCATCCGGGATCCCGGTGATCTTCAGATACCCGGTTTCAGATACGTCAACCAGGACGTTCTGATACGTTGGATAAACTACCGTGAGCGTAGTTGCAGGAATAATGTTTGAGTACCTGCTCTGAGTTCCGATCCATGCATCAGAACTTACCTGAGATGTCTGGGAACCGGACTCGGGCGCTGCACGGATAGAAATACTGTAGGCAAAATCACCGGTACGCTGGGTCCCATTCACTGCTGAGGGGCCTATGGTTACTGTAAGGACATAATTAGCCGTTGCTCCGGCAGAAATGGTATCCTCCACCGGAAGGGTGAAGTCAACGCCGAAAAGCTTTCCGGTAATGGTATATGCCCCGGAATAGGCCGCGGCTCCGTTATTCTTAACGGCAATGCCTGCGGAAGCAGAAAGCGAGTCCGCGGTATCAAGATAGACATCTTGCGGAACAGTCAGGTCCGTGACGGTAAGTTTTGGAGCTGTGCTCTTGAATGTCAGAGGAAGATCGATGGTTTGTCCAGGTTCATAGAACACTGACTGAGAAGCAGGGATGTCGCCTAACCAGAAGGTGATCATGGCGCCTTCGGCGGAGTACATTACCAGAAGTCTTTCACTAAAGGTTCCCGGATCTCCGTATTTTCCGGCGGTTGTAACGTTGATCGTTCCAACGACCTCACTATCGATTTTTGCAGTGATCACTGAACCTGCAGCTACTGCTGCACTGTCAAGTGTCGCAGTACCGTAGAATTCTTCAGGCAAAAGCGGAGGGGGAGTTTGTGTCCCGGAATCTTGCGCTGATACAGGAGCTGCACATGCGAGTAACAGGAGAACTGAGATCAGCAGTACAGCAGCTGTCCAAAGATTGGAAGTCTGTTTCTTCATAATGAATCGTCTCATTTTTCTACACCTTCACCGATGGGAGAAAACCCGGGAGATAGGCATCCTGAGTTACATACACCCAGTAGCCCCATCCGGTGTTGACCATGCGAAGATCACTGTAAGGTCCGGTACCTCCGTTGATAATAGAGGTGTCCCATTCACTCTGCAGCAGGTTCCACCCAAGCAGAGAGACCCATGCATCCTTGATCGGAGAAAGCATATTCTTCGCTTCCATGGACTGATTATAGTTCAGACCGATCGCGTTCCATCCGGTATACAGCTGCTTCCCGGGAGGGGTAGTGGTCGGATCGGTTGAAAGCGACAGGTTGACTTTCACCGGAACATCTGAATAGATCCAGTAGCCTGTGATCGGATCCAGTTTTGTGGTTGTCTTTAAGGGGATCCAGGCCTGGACAGAACTGTTGTACTCAAGGACGGAGTGGTTGTCGGTTTTCACCGGAGCGAAAACGACCCCTGCTGTGTTCTGCGTTGCATTCAGCGGGATCGGGACGGAAACAAAGTTCCAGTCCGTATTCAGCGCCAGAACATCAAGCGGCATAATATAATCATGCACGTTGAACGTGTAGGTCGTTTTGAGCATAAGATATGATTCTGGAGAGAACTGTACTTCATATGAAGCGGATATTGAAGCCCTCCCCGGACTCACGGCAGTAAAGACGACCTGATTGCCGTCAACCGATGTGATGTTGAGAATACTCGGATCAGAGGTACTCCACGTTACGACTGCATCCGGGATCGGATTATCATCAGAGTCGAGTACCACGGCATCGGCCGTAACAACATCAGATACGCTGATGTCGGCATGTGTTGATACGTTGACCTGGAGCATACTCGGCGTGGGAACGACCGTCAGCGTTATACTTGCTGTTAACTCAGGTTTTGTCCGTGATGATGCAGTGAGTGTGGCGGTTCCGACTTTTTCTCCGTATACCGTAACAGTATCGAAGCTGTCCTGAACCAGACTGACGACGGTCGGATCATCAACCGACCAGGAGATGTCATCCGGATACGGTTCTCCAAGCTGATCAAAGGTGCTGGCGTATACATATGCGGGATACCCCATATAGACGGTGTTTGCCACGGATGATCCGGCAACAGCCAGCAAAGGATCCATATCCAGAACGGTTGTGCTCATCACCAGAGGACCGGACTCTTCAAACGAGTACTGATAAGCATCAGACCGCGGTCCAAAGGCTGCATCATCGGAAAGCTGTTCTGAGGAAAGACCGGTCATGGTTTCCTCAGGAGACATCGGACCTGAAGCATATCCTACAGGATAATAATGGTGCGGAGGAGACATCGACACGGAAATACCGCTCAGGACCGGGCGATACTGACCATCCTCCACATTAACCATAGTCGTCATATTCACTCCGGTCACCTGGTCACGAATAGTTACATTTGCGGTCCCTACACCAACTGCGCGAAGGATTGCAGAATACGAGTCAATGCCGTCGTGAGGCGGGATCACTTCCAGCACCGATGCATTGTCCACACTCCACTCAAAAGATGCACGGGACAGATAGCTGTCATACTGATTATAGGCATATGCCGAGATACGCTGCGATGAACCGTTGTTCATGTAATAGGGAGCATACCCATAAATTGTTGAGATCCGTGCTTCCTCAACGGTAAACGTATAGGAGACAGAAGGATAATCACCATACTTTCCGGTAACGGTTACCTCACCGGGCTTTGCTGCATAATAACTGCCGCCGGAGTATCCTTCATCAACAAGAATAGTCGGGTCGCTTACGCTCCATTTTACGCCGGAGATGTAATTGCCGAACTGATCCTTCAGGTCCAGATAAACACTACGGTTCGTCGTAACATTCGTCAGAGGCATGATCGAATATACCGGAGAAGAAACGACAAACTGTGTCATATTCGTCAGATCCGGATAATACATCGACTGCGCTGTGAGGTTGGCAGTCCCTTCACGGGTAAAGTATACCGATGCGTACCCGTTCGTCGGCGACATCGGATCGAATACCGATGCATTGGAACTTGACCAGACCGTCATTGGATTATAGAGCGAAAATCCTTTTGAGTCGATCAGACGCACATCAACATACTTGTTGGAACCCGGCGTAAGATTGAGTTTTGAGGTATCCAGTGCTGAATTCCACACCAGAGCGGTCGGCGAATAGGGAAGAACCGTGACCGTGTAGACATCAGAGACCGCTGAAGGGTTGGTTTTAGATTTTGCCTGAACTGTAGCGTTCCCGGGAGCCAGGGCAGTCACATAATAATATGAGTAAGGGCCGGTACTGGACTCTTTTTCTACAGAAATCACCGCAGGATCGGAAATGATCCAGTCATACGTGTCGCTGATGTATATGTCAAAGCTATCATCGACATACTGAGAATAAACATTATTAACACCAAAACTTTGATGCTGAACCATGGTCGTAGAGCCAAGAGAGAGAGTTACGTTATTTATCACAGGTACAAAAACCGTCACTGACTGGTTATTGGACACGATCGAGGTGTTTGAAACGGAACGGGCCCTGATCTCGGTTGCTCCCGGACCAACGGGTTTGATAAAACTCAGTTTGGAATCAACACCGATGACGATCAAAGCAACAGAAGGATCCGCAACTTCCCATGTGACCTCTTCCCCCGGAAGGGGATTTCCGTCAGCATCGGTCACATCAGCAGAGACATAAGAATAGGGGGGATAATATCTCGACTGACTGTCATACGGCAGTCTGGGATCTTCTGCATACACAGAGATGCCGGATACTTCAGACACAACAGAAGGATCCGCAACAGACGGGGTCAAAACAGAAGGATCAGCCACATCAACGACGACTGATGCCTGATATGTCGTATCATTCAAAACGAACTCTGCTGAGATCATCGCAGACCCCGGCGAATACCCGGTGATGATCCCCGAGGGATCCACATCGGCGACCGAGGGATCACTGCTCATATACGTGACCACTGGAGGCGTCTGGCCGTCATCCAGAGTCACGATCGCCGGATACTCCAGCGATCCGCTGACATCTATACTGATCCCGGGATCGGGATAGGAGATACCTGCGGCAGAAACCGCAGATATCATACATGATACTGTTATGAGAACAAACAGTACGGTTAGAATATTTTTCAGATGCATAATCACCACTTTTTTCTCAACTGCTGCCACGTGAAATTACCACCTGTACTTACAAGAGCAGAAAGACAGGTATTGTAGAATGCGATGTAGAGAATAATAATTGTTTCCACACAGGATATGATGAGCCGGAATACTAAGAAGAGATGACGGGCATATCCATTTATTTACGATAAGGGACATACTACACCATTTAGTCATATGTGGTGAAATGAGACATGAATCTGTTATCTAGAAAAACAATGTCACGTATCCTGACAGCAGCGATCGTTATCTTACTGGCATCTTTGTGTGTCGGATCGGTAACTGCGGCTGAAGAAATCCCGCCGTTTCCGGTCCAGGTTTGGGGTTCTGTAACGATCAACGGCGAACCTGCACCCGTCGGAAGTATCATTACCGCAAAGATCGGCGACAAAGTTCTGCAGTCATTCGAACTCTCTGAATCCGGGAAAATGGGAAGCGGAGGGACATTCGGTGAGAAATTTGTTCTGACGGCCGGCTCGGACGACATAAATAAGGAGATCACCTTCTGGATGGGGACGATGCAGGCACAAGAGACGGTCATGTTTTCACCGGGGGATGCATCTGAACGGAGCCTGACTTTTTCAGCACCGGTAAACACGGTATCCCCAACCCAGGCCTCGACACAAACCCCGCCGGTATCATCCACCCCTGCACAAAATACCATCAGAGTTGTGACGCCCAGAGCTGAACAGGTAACGGAAGTGTCAAGTGTGATGCTGCAGTCCAAAAATACTGCGGAAGGACTGCCTGCAAACATACAGGTCGTCGTATCCCCGCTGACGCAGACCGTAGCGCAGCCGTCGGCGAATGCATACACGCTTGTCAAAACCATGGATATTACGGTCGAAAATGCCCCGTCCTCAGGAGTGAGCGGAACATTGACGTTTACGATCCCGCGAAGCAGTGTAACGAGACCGGCAAATGTCGTGATGCTCCACTATCAAAACGGGGTTTGGTCGGAGCTTGCGACATCTCTTGTGTCTTTATCCGGGGACGGCAGTTCTGTAAAGTATTCGGCTGAGACGCCGGCCTTTTCACCATTTGCCATCGTTGAAAAAGTGATCGCCGACCCGCCGGCTGACCCGTCATCTACACAGACCGCCGAAACGTCCGTTCCGACGTCCTCCGGCCCGGTGCAGACGGTGCAGACAAATGCAGGTTCAATCCAGACCCAGACAACACCTGCCTCGACGCCGGGATTCGGGCTGCTGATCGGCGGCCTGGGGATCGTTGGAGCTGTGTGTCTGAGAAGATACTGGTAATATAGTGTCTTTCTCCGGATAACGGG
>MTLE01010300.1_pt1 | contig 10351 bp, 9 predicted proteins | sample 1982461 | NCBI WGS metagenome assembly MTLE01 (sample SAMN05712605, study PRJNA340218) | biofilm metagenome | isolation source: sample SPL anode biofilm adapted to -200 mV | place: USA | collected 2012-02-03 | reverse complement strand
GTGGGACTTAACCATTCAGAATATCTTTTGTAACGATACTTCCAGCTCCTATCACGACATCATTCCCTATTTTTACGTTAGACATAATCATCATATTTGCACCAATCATAACATTGTTTCCAATCTCAATACATCCTCTAAAGTTATCAAATTTTGTAGTAGAATGAGCTGTAGAATTAAACATAGAGGACACAATGTCATGATTTACAAACGTAACATCGGATGCAACAAAAATATTATTTGCAATGCTTATCAATTCTGGATCAGTTGGTAGTTTTCTTGGTTGAAAAAACACATTATCACCCAAACTCTTAAACATTAATTTATTTTTTTTAAATATCTGGAACGCATTCTTGATGTTGGTAAAATAAAGAAATACAATTTCTCTATTAATTGGCTGTAAGAATATTCGTTCCCTTTCATATAATCTCTTATCATTATTTATTTTTATAATAATAATTACGTAATTTTTCTGCTTCTTCCTTAATGCTGTAGTTACAAAATGTGATATCCTCGATAGCTTTTAATGAGCGTTCACTACGAACCTGGTTATCATCAACACAAATAGACAATATTTCATCAGCCCATTGCTCAGCTGATACTGTCAATGGTAAGAATTTCATGTTATTGGTTTTATCCACTTCTTTAGTGATAGTATCCGAAACCACACATCTTAGACCATTAGCCTGCTGCTCTATCAAGGTAAGCGGCAATCCTTCATATAACGATGGCATCATGATTAAATCCATGGCATTTAGATACTCATCTACATTGTTGATATTACCCGTAAATGTTATCTTATCAAGAATGTCATAAGATTTTGCTTTTTCAACAATCATATCCTTAAGATTACCCTCGCCTATAAGCAGCAGCCTATATGTATTATCTATCTTTTGCAATTCTCTAAATACTTCAATAATCCATTGATGATTCTTAACCTCTGAAAAATAACCCACGTGACCGATTATTTTGCACCCTTCCCAGCTATGTTTTTTCCGAATCGTTTCTCGGGGCTCTTTTTTGAACGCAAATTTCTCAGTGTCCACTCCATTATTCATTACGGTGAAAGTCTTTTTCCCAAACATAAATTCACCTGCAGCCTTACCGCAAGCCAAACCATCAGTACAGAGTGTATTGAAAATTGGAGTTAGAAGTTTATGTACCACAACTTGTTTACACGTTGTGTTGTGCGCATGTACCATGCGCACAACACAACCGGCCGCCTTAGCTGCTGTTAGTTCCAATACTGTAGTATGACTATTGCCGTGGATATGAATAGCATCATAGTTGTTTTCACGCATCAGATTGCGCAAAGATTTCCAATACGTCATCGTACCTTGCAATCTTGGCAAAACATAAATACGACCTCCTTTCTTCTCAACCTCCTTAATGTAAGCATCATCTGGTTGATTGAGAGAAACAAGGTCTATCTGCATGCCCTTTGTATCCATTGCCCTGAGATAATTAAACAGCACATTGGTAATGCCGTTTTTATCAGTTGGCACTGTATTGACTAAAAGAATTTTCATTCAGATAAACTATCTATCAATTTCTTATAAAATATATCACCTTTTAAGTAGGGGTCACCTACCTCTCCCTTTACAGCAAACTCAGGAAGATAAGCACACGACTGGCATTCTGGAATATCTTTCGACGAGAAGAATATTTTTCTTTCAAAAGGCAGTTGGTCAAAGTCACGAATGCATTGCTCTGTACAAAGATTCTGTTCCATTCCAATGATTAGAAGATTATTTATGTTGACACGTGCTGCTCTGCGATACCACTTCTCGGCAGCTTCCTCCTCCGTATGGTAGTGAAGGAAATGAATTTCTACTTTATGATCCAATACACCGATGGGATACCAGTGAGACCAATTCTCTCTTCTTTGATTGCCTAAGGTGTATTTGGAATGTTCTACAAACTCTATTTTACCTTTAGTAAGATAATGCTCTAAATGTGAAAGAAATTCAACATAGTCTTCAGCCCAGAAGTATAGTCCCACGGTAGGTGAGTTATACTCCATACCCACATCCTGCATGATACGTCCTGCAAAGCAGTTTGAACTGATAATGGTTGTATCTTTGCCAACCACTTTAATTACATCCGGTATAAAGGGAGCACGGAGTTTATCCGCACGCTTGTTGTAAATCTTCTTTCTTACATCTAAAATCCATCTAATTATCAGATTTCTACGAATATATCCCCCCGCTTTGTTAATGTTTTTCGCAGGGTTTCCTACCACTGTTGCACCTGGGTCTACATTTTTTACAACTACTGTACTGGCATCTATTGTGGTACCCTTTCCGATGGTAATATCTTCAATCATACACACATTAGGACCAATTGTCACATAGTCTTCAATCACAGGTGCCTTTTCTGCACCAGAAAACCCCTTAGCACCAATTGTGGTATTTTGTCTCAGGGACACATTTCTTCCTATAATTGTTCTTGGGCTAATTACACTACCATGTGCAGAATGGAAAATCTCAAAACCTTCCCCAATAACTGTTGACGCAGGGATGTCACAGCCAAAATAGTGCGAGTATAAAGAGTAGAGTATTCTCCAAAATTTGCTTCCCTTATGAGCTCGTTTGTATAACGAGTTAAATAATGCTGTTTTTTTATTAGTCATAGTTTAAAATAATTTCACAAAATCCTCCAGTGAAGCAGACTTATAACTAGATTTTATCTTGCCTAAGTCAAGAGATTTACTCATGGCATTAGATAAAGACGCCACATCTTCAATCTCAGCTAAATATCCCGTTTTTCCGTCATCGATAATTCTTTCTATTATCGGAATGCAACGAAATGCTGCAGCTGGAGTTCCTAAATATAAAGATTCAATTAAAACGTTCGGAAGACCCTCCCAACGAGAACTTAGCACGAAACAATCTGCATACTTTATATATACGTAAGGGTTTTTTTGATATCCCACGCAATGGACAAGATGCTCAATTTTATACTCTTTAGCTTTTTCTAAAACCTTGTTATAAACCTCACAATTACTATACCCATAATCTCCTATAATATACAAATCGCAATCACTCCTTTTTTTTGCCACCAATGCAAAAGCTTCAATTAATAAATCAAAACCTTTTTGAAAGGCAAAACGACCAGAAGCAACAAAATGCTTCAATTTTTGGTTCGAATATGGATTATCTGCATCACTTAACTTAGAACTAATAGTATTCTTATCTATAGGATTATGTAAGGTGATAACATTTTCTGGTAAAACAGATTTCAATGAGATCAGCTCATCTCTCATTTCCTCTGTCTGTGCAATAACAACATCTGCATTAGGATATAAAAAACTAATTATTTTTTGTTGTCTTTTTGTATATGTATACAAATAATTATCGCATCGAATGACGAACTTAATACCCGGAAAGAGTCTTTTAAAAAGTAAAACTTTATTACTTATATTAAAAACGGATGAAAAAATCGTGACCGGCTTAACTTTCAAGATTGTGGATAGAATAGACCATACAAGGAAAAGTGGATTTCTGTTTTTAATATATTGAACAGTTAAACTTTGTTGAATGAAGTCTATAATAGATGATTTTGAAGTTGTTTCTAACAAACAGAACACGACATCAAANNNNGAATTGACAAGTTCCTTTCCTATCAAAACAGACATCCTTTCTGCCCCACCAACACTATCTTGTACAAATATTAGTATTTTTTTTTGCATAATTTACTTATGTTTGTCAAATGAATAAGTAGCCTTCTGATAGTGTTAAACTGTCGACTACTATCTTTACATCTTTGAATTGTTATTTTATATATTTATAATATTTTTCCTTAAGTTAAAGAATTTACATCATAGTATTCTTGCATAATAATTGATTTTATTGGCAATACAGCGAAATACCATATTCGGTACCCCCCCCCTCTCTCGGAATAATATCTATTAACAATTGTATATCTAATAGAGAAGAATTCATACTTTTTGTTTGCTGCTGTACTAAATTTATCAAATCGTTGTTTGGTGTTTTACTAGTAGATTGGTTCATTAAATCTTGGGAGCAACTTGTCAATACAAATAAAGCTACTTAGCCAGCCACACTCTTGCTTTTATTTTATTTAATTCCATATAATTCTTTATTTTACTTAAATCTTCTACGTTGGTATTTATAATTTAATACATAACATGCTGTTAGTGTCAATAATATATTAAATGATAAGTCGTAATATGCAACAAAGCCGTAGTGAATCACTATTTCTGATACCAATAACGAAAATAGTAATGCAGCCATTTTATCATAGGAGGACTTTATTATTTTATAAAGATTAATGAGGATATATATAAAAAACGCATAATAGATAAGCGTTCCAATTATACCATAATTTACCAGAAGTTCTATATAATTATTATGAGAATAAACAGCATCTCTTCCTGGGAAGTTAGCAGCATATAAGGCTCCGAAATTTGCTACACCCGATCCCCATATTGGTTTTTTAGCGAAATATATCAAACCAACCTCCACAAATAACATGCGGGTATTGGTACTTGAATCCACTTCGCCTCCCGTGTCCAATAAGCCGTTGATCATACCTTCTATTCTATATCCCATCATTTCATATAAGATAGGTATATTCAAGACTGCCCAAACAGAAAAAATACCTACAAAACTTAATACAACGACATTCAAAATTAAGCGACTAGGTTTTTGACCCACTAATTTAAATATACCATATGCAATAAGTGGTATCATTAATGATTTTCTCGATGCTGAAATCAGTACAATTAAAAATAAAAGAGTGGCTATTATAGCATATTGTGACTTTCTTTTACCCGCATCGTTATAATAATATAGATAAACGGCTATTGTAGTGGAAATCGCTGCAACCATACCTATCGTATTCATATTTATACTTGTAGATGTTCGATCTAAGTCTTCGCCATATTGAAATCCATTAAGTGCTATAAAAACGACACTCATCAACAAGCTAAAATACATAAAGCATTTTAGCCAATAATTAATCGTTTGCTTTTGGTTAATCACCAAAGCTGCTAAAGCTATATTACAGATATATACAAAACATATGGTGTTTATCCACGCCATAGCCTCTCCTCTATCGTATGCCCAACTAATAGATGCGATACAATACATACAGAATGCGATACACCAAAAATAATAAAGTTTCATCGTTTTCCATGCATAACTTCCAGGTAATAATAAAGGAAGTGCACCAAGAACTAAAAAGACTTTGGCCAATACAGTAGGTATTGCTCCATTTCCTAAAACTAAAGCACAAAAAATAAAGATTATAATAACATATCTCTTTAACTTTTCCATAAATTAATCAATGTAGTTTACATTTATTCTTTTATCTTTACCTATTCACCTATCTCCTCATTTCAGTGCTGGGGACGGAACTCTCCCATACCGCCAGCGGGAAAGAAGGTGATTTCGCCAAAGGAGCAACGAACAGAAATTTCATAGTGGTCGATACGTGAGAAAGGTATGTTCTGCGACAGGATGGTGGCAATCCGTTTCATCGTTTCAAAAGTATATGGCATCTGATAGTCGAAGGTACTGTTTTCTACCCTGAGATTAAGTCCCCCCAGACCTGCCACACGTTTCCACTCCATATCATAAAAATCTATCTTTTCTTCTGTTCTTTGGTTACTAATCACCTGACTTAAGCGAGGTTCGCCATCAATGCACAAGAAATTGTAATCGACTAGGTCGCGAAGAGCATCAAAATCGAGATGGATATAAATTATATACTATTAATAATCAGTTATATGATCCAATCAGATTGTTAATTTTTAGAGATCTACCAATCTCTTCATCGGCCTCCATGGGAGTGAACTTACCCATACCGCCAGCAGGGAAGAAGGTGATTTCGCCAAAGTAGGTGCGTCCCTTAATATTGTAGAGGTCGATACGGGCAAAAGGAATCTCTTGGGCCAACTCCTGGGCCAACTCCAGCATCTTATTGAAATTGGGGGGACAGGCAATCTCACGGTCGAAGAGAGGTGGGTACATCTCTTCCCCAAAAGTCTTCATGTTCCACACAGTGTCGTAATAGTTGGCACGATGCTCAATGAAGCGGTCGATGTCTACCTTGCAAAACTCCACATTACCATTGAAGCAGAAAAACTTATAGTCCTTGAGCTCCAGTCCCGACTCATCCACCATGAACTGCTCGGCAATGATCTTACGAGGTACATCCTTGTAGGGCCACTCGCGTAGATTGGTGTAGATATCTGCCTTCATGGCCTGGTTCATCTTGGCAATGGCTGCAGCCTGATCGAAAGAGGCTTTGTCTTTACAGATAATCACGCCACCACCCCCTCCTCCGTGGGTCGTCTTCAATACAAACTGGTTGGGTAAAGAGTCGAAGTCCACCTCCTCGGGCGTATTCCATACACCAAGACTAGGAATCAGGTATTCCTCCCCAATCTTCTCAGCCACATACTCCTTCACGGCATATTTGTCCACCATGCGGGTGTATTCTGGTTTACGGTTGTAGAGCTTGAGCCACTGAAGTTTTTCGTTGAAGGTCACCGGATTCTTCAGGTTCAAAGGTTTGCCAAACTCCAGATAGTAGCGCATCTGAAGGTAGAGTTTATCATTGCTGATATACTTGGCACAACGAGACAATAGGCCTAAGAAAGCCAGTCGGGGTCTCTTGATGTATTCTTTAATGGGTAGCATTTACTTTATTTTACTATATAAAAATTTCAGAATGCGATCGTGATTCGCTTCATACTATATATAACAGATTAATACTAATGTTTTCTCGCGAGAGAGGAAAGAAGGTATCCAGCCTCTGTGCGCCAAAGCCTTCAGATAACGATTGTTGTAGGGCGTGAACGCCTCCTTATAGCCAGCAGCTGTACTATCCATCCACTATTCATGTGCCTTCTTCAACTTACCTGCATCCGATATCACTTCATTCAGTTTAGTTATCTGAGCATCGAAGTCAGCTTTCTTTTCGCCTGTCATCAGTGTCAAGTTAGCAGCATCGGCACTCTGCACATAAGGAATAAGCTGTAACGAGAGCTCATCCTTTATCGACAACTCCACCATATAATTCCAATCCTTTAGCACAAAAGTCGAGCACATGGTTGTTGGCAAGGGTTACACCTTTAAAGCCTGCATAGGTAATAGATTCTACTGCCTTGCGTGTGCATCTCAAATTCGGTCCACACTTTGGGATAGGAGATGCTTTAGGATTCTCTACTACTGGACACTAAAAATAACCAGAGAGATATCTTAAGCCTCAATTAGTGGCTTTACCTCACCAAATATCTGTTCGTATTGACGACTTTCTATCTATACTGCCGTACGGGAGCGCGGACAGAAGTCGCCTGTAATCAACAATTTCATAAATCAAAAATCTTTTTTTGTATCCCTTATTTCTTCACTAGCTTTCTTGCCAGAGGATAGATATTTTTTTTTGTCCAAAGTTTTGAGAACTCAAAGAATCCATAATTTATCAACATGTATTTATTTGAGACAAATTCAGATAGACCATACTCGTTAATGAGATTGTCTAAAGAGAGTTCTTTTCGATAACCATTTTTATATTTATCGACCAATGCATTTGTTATAAATTTAGAAAATAGTGGAGCAATTTCTTTGTATTGTACCATTATTTTTTCACGTAGTAGTAGTAGTAGTAGTAGTATGCTACGTATTCCGCTCATAGTCAATCTTTTCTGTGTGGATGAATCCAAATTCTGATAGTAATTATATACATGATTATCGACATGCACTATCAGTTTACTGTTATTAACTACCTGATAAAATAAATATCCATCTTCAGCATTCACAAAATTATCAAACGTTTCATATTCATAATTTTGCAAGATTTCTCTTTTGAACAATTTAGAGCATAAATTATGGCCTATTTCTCCTAACAATAGTGATTTATAAGCACTTTCCGAATTGCCTCCATATTTTAAAGTCTGTCCTCCTCTATATAACTCTGCCTTACCGTTTGTTGGTATGAAATACAGCTCTCCTGACACTACATCAGCCCCTGTTTCAACAGCTTTTCTCAGCAACTTCTCGATAGCATCTAATTCTAAGGTATCATCACTATCACAAAAAGTTATATAATCTCCCTTAGCGGCTTTATAACCTGTTTGTCTAGCACGCATTAATCCACGATTATATTTATGTTTTACGATACGAATGCGAGAGTCCTTTGCGGCATATCTATTCACGATAGCCATAGAACTATCAGGGGTACAGTCGTTTACGATTAATACCTCGATGTCATTGAATGTCTGATTCAAAATTGATTCAATACATCTACCTATAAATTGTTCGACATTATACACAGGAACACAAATACTAACTTTTGCCATAATAATTTATTGAATTTTCCAAAGATTGTTTTTAACGGTTTATCTTAGTAAACAATTTGAAAATTACTTAACTTTTTAAGTGCATTAACCAGATACCTAAGAACAAAGGCTTTTGGATGTTAAGGTTTGAATTATGGGNNNNTTTAAGAGTTAAGTATTTTTTCTTAATAATGCAAAATAATAACAAACTGTCTTATCTCTATCTAAAAACGCTTTTTAATTTTAGATAGTATAATTATTGCATATTCCCTTTCAACCTTATTGAATCCTATATAGTATATTAACAATGTAGTTATTGTTAAATCAATTGTACATGTTAATATGAACCTATAAAATGAAGAAGAAAAAAAATGATGCAGTACAATCTGAGGAAGAAAAGACAACATAGTTGTTATAAGGCAAGGAATAATAACCGCAATAAAATATTTTTTTAAGTTATAATTAAAAATTCTATCTAGTTCCAATAAACAAACAGATTGGTTTAATATAGAAAATATAATTGTCAATAAGAAAACCCATACAGCTTCTGCTCCAAAAGAAAGTACTAATAATGAAGTGGGGATTAAACATATGTTGACAATCGAATTTGCTATTTGATATCTTTTTATATTACCACTGGCAAATGCTACTTGTCCAATTGATGGATTAATAGTGCATATTAGCAAGTTGATTAGGACCAATATTGTAAAAATAGATGTTTGATCTGGGACGATTTCACCCAACCATAATTTTAATAAGAAATCTATTTCCATGATTATTGGATTAATTAAGAACAAAATTAATAAGAAGCATATTTTCGATTCAGTATAGAACAAGAACTTAACGCGTTCAAATTCATTTTTTGCATAAGATTCAACAACTTGAGGTCTAAAAGCTGTTGTTATACTCTGAGTAAAACTACTTACTGCCGCATTTACTTGGTATGAAATCCCCCTTGCGGCATTTACTACAGGTCCAAAAAATACATTTAGTAGCATATTTAGTCCTTGTCCATTAATCATCCAAGCAAAGGTGCCTATTAAGTTCCATCCAGAGAATGATAGAATATCTTTAAATTTCTCTTTTTGTATTCTACGCTCCAATTTTAGCTCTGGAACTTGTTTTTTAGCATATATAAAATATAAGACAAAATCAATAAGAAAAATTAACATATACAGTGCTGAATAGAAAATCAGTTTATCATAGTTTGCGTATTGCAATAGCAATACGATTATTAATTTCAATACAACATCTATAATACTAACAAATGCGTAAAAATTCATTCTTTCGTATGCTAATATTATACTTACAAATGGTATTTGCATTATAACTAAAATCATAGAGAGAACAGTAGTTTGGAAAACACAATTTGCTGCAAATAATCTACCATCAGGTACAACCATTATGGTGTTAATATACCATGTTCCAAAAGTCTCTAAGAAAATTAAAAGGATAATGCATAATAAAGTATGTGTCCAGAGACCTATAGTGTAGATACTAGAAATGGCACTACTTCCTTGTTTTCCAATTTCATAATTATAAAATCTCTGCATACTTGCAGATAATGATGAATTAAGAAAACCAAATAAATATACAAAACCTGACACTACGTTAAGAACGCCATAATCTTCTATTCCAAGAGTTTTTAAAATAATTCTAGAGGTGTATAAAGAAATTATAAGTACAAAGAACATACGCACATATAAAAAAGCAGTATTTTTTGCAATGCGTTTATTGTTTGTAATACTTTTAGTCATATTGGGACATTATTGATTATTTATAAACAGAAAGACAGTATTGAACGCATCATTAACAATCTACGGAATCAGATACTGCCATAATTACGAACATACCATAAAGCGAACTCATGAATTCCATCACGCAAGCTAGTGCTTGGCCTAAAACCAAAATCCTGTTCCAAAGGTGTAGTGTCAGCATATGTTACAGGAACATCTCCCGGTTGCATAGCAACTAACTCTTTATGAGACTCAAAGTCATAATCAGCAGGCAATACCTTGGCGCGAATCAACTCTTCTTGTAGTA
>MTLE01000239.1_pt1 | contig 10354 bp, 9 predicted proteins | sample 1982461 | NCBI WGS metagenome assembly MTLE01 (sample SAMN05712605, study PRJNA340218) | biofilm metagenome | isolation source: sample SPL anode biofilm adapted to -200 mV | place: USA | collected 2012-02-03 | reverse complement strand
TTTTTTTGTTTCAGCCATTAAATTGTAATCATCGTAGCTCCAAAACCATATTCCTGAAAAGATGCATCTTGATAGCGACACTTATTATATTTCTTTCTAAGCTCATCTAGTAATGCTTTACGCAACACGCCATCACCTTTACCATGAATAAATACTATTTTTTGTCCCGATTTACTTTTATAAGACTCCATTACTTCCCTAAATTTATCTAGCTGATAATTCAGCATCTCACTATTTGACATGCCAGCAGTAGAATCGAGCAACTCATTAATATGCAAATCAACCTCCACCACATTATTTTTAATAACTTCTCGGCGACCGGCTTTGTTTTTAGGTTCTTCCAAATCTTTCTTCTGCAGCAACGCCGATTTAATATCATCAGCAGAAACCAAAACTTGTCGGCCCGGCACATCAGCTTTAACTATATCATAAATGAGAACCGGTTCTTCAAAAAAGACAGACTCACTAAATGTATGTAGCTTGTAAAATTTGACTGTATCAATACGGAACTCTACAGAAACAGCTGGCTTCTGAGCAAAAGTTTTTCCATCCTTAAAAGCAATTAGTTGAATGGCCACATGCTCTATTTCATTAAGAACTTCACGACCAAATTCTTCAAGCAGCAATTTAGTATTAGGCTCTAATAAACCGTGTGAACGACTCTTCCACGCCTTACCCTCCGCACTTAAATATTGGTAATACATAAAGTAGTTACTATCATTCACTAAATAACTAGCAAAAGAAGTGTTGCTGATAACTTTGATATCATCGGGCACAAAAGCCAAAAAGACATTCAATTTATCCCCCCCACTCAGTTCAACCGGACGTAGTGTTATTTCGGGTTTAATGATTTTCTTTTCAGGCTGAACAGAAACTGGGCCTGACGAAGATTTACGTTTTATATTGTAATCATCCGTTTCAATTACGACACATTCGCGAATTAGCATAGGAAAATCAAAACCGTCTGCATCTTCCACCAAAACGATGTCTTTTCCTTTAAAACCTGTCACAATTCCCCCACCCACTTCATTAAGGAATCTGACTCTATCTCCTATTTTCATAAGCACATATACAAATTAATTCTTTATTTCAGCAAATATCGCTACTTTTGCGCAAGAAAGAAAGAAATCATGCAAGAAAACCCAAAACATATCAAAATAAGCGAATATAACTATTCTCTTCCAGAGGAACGCATCGCTAAATATCCGCTGACAGTAAGGGATGAGTCAAAACTACTCATTTACAACCGAGGCGAAATTACTCAGGATCACTTTTTGTCTCTACCGAATTATATTGATCCAAACGATTTAATGATTTTCAATAACACGAAAGTGATTCAGGCCAGACTTCATTTTCGTAAAGAAACAGGCGCATTAATTGAGATATTCTGTTTGGAACCAATATCACCTAACGACTATGTACTCAACTTCCAACAAACGGAACATGCAGCTTGGTTGTGCATGATTGGAAATCTCAAGAAATGGAAAGAAGGAGCTTTACATAAAACAATTATTGTAAAAGGGACAGAAATTATGCTGACCGCTACACGCGGTGCAAATCACGGAACAAGTCATTGGGTCGATTTCAAGTGGAACAATCCAGGGATAACTTTTGCGGATATACTGGAAGAGTTCGGAGAGTTACCCATTCCTCCTTATCTTAACCGTGAAACAGAAGAAAAGGATAAAGAAACATATCAAACAGTTTACTCAAAAATAAAAGGATCCGTTGCGGCACCTACTGCAGGACTACATTTTACGCCACGTGTATTTGAGGCCTTAGCTAGTAAAAAAATAGAATGCGAGGAATTGACCCTTCATGTGGGAGCAGGAACATTTAAGCCTGTAAAGAGTGAAGAGATAGAAGGGCATGAGATGCATACAGAATATATTTCTGTATCACGAACCACTTTGAAGAAACTCATAGAACATCATGGAAAAGCAATTGCAGTAGGAACTACCTCAGTGCGCACATTGGAAAGTTTGTATCATATTGGCGTGAAATTATATAATAATCCGAATGCACAAGAAGAGGAACTACATGTACAACAATGGCAGCCATACAATAAAAAATCAGAAGAAAATATTTCTGCCACTGAAGCATTGCAATGCATTGTAGACTACTTGGATAAACATCAGATGGAAGCATTACATAGCAGCACCCAGATTATTATTGCTCCAGGTTATAACTATCGCATTGTAAAAGCTATGGTGACCAATTTTCACCAACCACAAAGCACTTTATTACTTCTTGTTTCAGCGTTTGTGAAAGGTAATTGGAAAGCCATATACAATTATGCATTGAAAAATGAATTCCGTTTCTTAAGCTACGGAGATTCTTCACTACTAATTCCTTAAAATAAAGATGAACAAAGATAATAATGAGGAACTATTTCCTTTAGTCGACGAAGAAGGCAACATAATCGGTGCTGCCACACGTGGTGAATGCCACGATGGAAGCAAGAAACTACATCCGGTTATTCATTTGCACGTTTTTAACTCAAAAGGAGAACTTTACTTGCAAAAACGTCCCGAATGGAAAGATATTCAGCCCGGCAAGTGGGATACTTCCGTAGGCGGACATGTCGATCTTGGTGAAAGTGTTGAAATAGCGCTTAAGAGAGAAGCGCAGGAAGAATTGGGTATCAGCGATTTCAAACCTGAAATTCTAGCGCATTACATATTCGAATCAGAACGAGAACGAGAATTGGTTTTTGCGCACAAAACCATATATGACGGACTTATAAATCCCAGTGAAGAACTTGACGGTGGTCGTTTCTGGAGTATTGATGAAATCAGAGAACATTTAGGAAAAGGCGTATTTACTCCCAACTTTGAAAGCGAGCTTCAGCGAATAAAACTTTTCTAAACAAGACAACCATGCGATTGTACAATCGGATCAATGCTATAAAACGTATCAATCAACTTGCCGGAAAAGGTGTTCCGTTTGTTTTTCTCATCAACTTTGAACATAATTGTTCATACATTGAAGAAACAAACGCAATAGATACCGACGAACTGTTGTATCAGTTTGGTACTAAAACGAATTACCAGCATACAAATACACCAGTTAAACCTCATCCTATTGTATGGAGTCCTAGTCCAATACCTTTCGAAGAATATCAAAAAGCATTCCATCAAGTGAAAAACAACATCTTAAAAGGAAATAGCTTTTTGGCAAACCTTACTTGTATAACACCAGTGGAATCTAACTTAAGCTTAGATGATATTTTTGTTCATTCTGAGGCAACCTATAAAATCAGGTTAGCTAACCATTTTGTATGTTTCTCACCAGAAACTTTCATTAAAATCAATAACGGCATTATTAGTAGCTACCCCATGAAAGGAACGATTCGAGCTGACCTTCCCCGCGCAGCCGAAAAGCTATTGGAAGATGAGAAAGAGATGGCCGAACATGCCACAATTACTGATCTCATCCGTAATGACCTCAGCATGGTTGCTCACAACGTTTCAGTGACCCGCTACCGCTATATTGACAAACTCACAACCAACAGCGGAAAGATCCTACAAACCAGCACGGAAATAACAGGTAGATTACCTGATAACTATCATCAAAATTTAGGAAACATATTATTCAAACTACTCCCTGCTGGTTCTATTACCGGTGCACCTAAAAAGAAAACAACCGAAATTATAAAAGAAGCCGAGAACTATGATCGAGGATTTTACACCGGAATAGCCGGTTATTTTGACGGTTTTTCTTTAGATTCAACAGTTATGATTCGCTTTGTTGAATTGCAAAACGGCAAACTTTATTTTAAAAGCGGAGGTGGGATTACTTGTCAAAGTAATGCTATAAGCGAATATCAAGAAATGATTCAGAAAATATATGTGCCAATTTATTGAAACCATACGAATTGAAAATGGAGTTATTCATAATCTTGAATATCATAATCGACGATTTAACTCCACACGTCGACAGTTTTTTCCGCATGCTATCGATCTTGATTTAGGTACTTCTATTAAAGTACCTTCTGAAGGAGGAAGAATAAAATGTCGTATTCTATACAACGAAGAAATACGTGAAATTACATATACCCCTTATACATTACGACCCATACATTCATTACAAATAATCCATTGTAATAGTCTGAATTATCGATATAAAAGTTCTTCTCGAGATGAATTAAGCGCTTTATTTGCTCAGCGTAATAGCTGTGACGATGTGTTAATTGTAAAAAATGGTATGCTAACTGACACCTCCATTGCCAATATAGCAGTCAGTAATGGATCTCAATGGTTTACCCCCGCTAAACCTCTATTAGAAGGAACGCAAAGGGCGTTTCTTATTAATAAAGGGATAGTTATTCCAAAAGATATTATTGTCGAAGATATTTTTTGTTATAAAAAGATAGCCCTGTTCAATGCTCTAATCCCCTTCGGAGAATTAATCATCCCTATTACTCCTCAGACTATCATCCGTTGTTCAGAAAACAATAAGTTATCTGAATAAATAAAAAAGGTGCCCATTATATGGCACCTTTCTATTCAATCAATTGTACGTATACAGATTATTTAGCTAATTCGTTTATGACATTCATGATTTTCTGCCCAATTTCTTCGGCTGCTTCCATCGTAGAGCCTTCGCTATACACTCGAATAATCGGCTCCGTATTGCTTTTGCGCAAATGCACCCACTTATCTGCAAAATCAATTTTCACACCATCAATATCATTTATCTCCTCGTCACGATATATCTCTTTTACTTTAGCCAGAATAGCATCTACATCAATTTCCGGAGTAAGGTCTACCCTATTTTTAGCAATAAAATAAGGAGGATACGTGGCGCGTAGTTCACTAACTTTTTTCCCTTCATGGGCCAGATGACTAAGGAATAACGCAATTCCTACCAAAGCATCACGTCCATAATGACTTTCCGGATAAATAACTCCGCCGTTGCCTTCACCTCCTATTATAGCATGAGTTTCCTTCATCTTGGTTACCACATTCACTTCACCCACTGCAGATGCATAATATTCCATTCCATATTTGCGGGTTACATCACGTAATGCTCGAGTTGAACTCAAATTTGAAACCGTATTACCGGGGGTATGCCTCAATACATAATCTGCCACAGTAACTAGCGTATATTCTTCTCCATACATAGTGCCATCTTCAGAAATCATAGCTAATCTGTCAACATCAGGGTCAACGACAAAAGCTACATCCGCTTTTCCTTCTTTCATCAGATTCATAATGTCGCCCAGATTTTTTTCTAGCGGTTCAGGGTTATGTGCAAAGTGTCCAGTAGGATCGCAATATAATTTTTCAATTGACTTGACTCCCAACTGCTCAAGCAACTGAGGTAGGATGATACCCCCAACTGAGTTTACACAGTCTATTGCCACCCGAAATCCAGCATTTCTAATGGCATCAACGTCTACTAACTTCAACGCCAACACACTATCAATATGTTTTTGGTTATAAGTGAGATCCTGTCTGTAAGTCCCCAGTTTATCTACTTCAGCATAATTAAAATCTTCAGCCTCAGCCATACGCAAAACCTCGCTTCCCTCCTCCGCATTTAAGAATTCTCCATCTTCATTGAGTAATTTCAAGGCATTCCATTGTTTGGGATTATGCGATGCAGTAAGAATAATACCGCCACAAGCTCCTTCCATGGTTACAGCTAACTCGGTCGTTGGAGTGGAAGCCAAATCAATATCAACAACATCCCAACCCATTCCCATGAGTGTCCCTACAACCACATTCTTCACCATTTCCCCCGAGATACGGGCGTCACGTCCTACAACGATTTTATTACTACTACCCTTACAAGTTCTTCGAATTAAAGTAGCATAAGCCGAAGTAAATTTAACTATATCAAGCGGATTAAGTCCTTCACCTGTTACCCCGCCAATGGTACCTCGAATGCCGGAAATCGATTTTATTAATGTCATAGTTTATCGGTTTAAAAAAATTAGGTTCTTAGTAAATTTGGAATTTTCTGATGTCATAGAAATAAGGATATACATACCTTAAAGAAGAGTCATGTCCCATTTTGGAAGGAACGATTAGTTTCACATGAGCACGATCGGTCACGTACTTCAAAGCCAATAACCATCCTGAAGGAACAGCAGTCCCATACGCATACAACATGCTGCCGTCAGTAAACAGTCCTGAGGCTGTTGTACCCGAAAGAGAATATCGAAATTCATCTACCCATCCGTCAGCATCATAGTTAGACACAGATGTTGTATCCTGAGACATGATATCATATTCCATGAAACGAACCAGTACTATATCATTATTTTTAATGGAATCTCCGGTTCCTTTATCAACAATTTGCATGTACACACCACCTGAAAGAGCCACATACTCGTTCGTTTTCAAATCCGTTGTATTGCCTTTAGCCTCGAAATCAGCCAGCGAAAGCACTTTAATATTGTTTTTGGAAATAAAATCCTTGATGGCATTATCCTCATCTTCAAGCTGTTCTGCGTAAGTTTTGGTATCATCGCACGCCTGAAACATAAATCCCAAACACAATAAGGTAACAAATAACAAAGTAAGTTTTTTCATTTTCTCTATATAATAAGTAAGGCAAAAATATTCTATTTTAATTGAAAGTTAAAAATATCGGCATAAACTTCTGAAATATTAACCTTTAAAGCAATACTTTTAACCGTTTCGTTGCTAAATATGCAGTTTAAGCGTTGAGCAACTCCTTGTATCTTTCCAATCCATCTTCAAAGACAGCTCTCGCCTCTTCCAACGTTCCGCAGAACTCTCCTCCCGAAGCGTTCAAATGACCGCCCCCATTAAAGAAATCGGCCGCAAATTTATTGCAAGGAAAGGTACCTACAGAGCGCAAAGATATCTTAATCATCTGCTTCTCAGTATCTTCACGCAAGAAACAAGTGAAGCAAACATCTTTAATCGACAAAGGAATATTAACGAAACCTTCGCTATCACCCTTTATATAGTCAAATTTGCCTTGTTCTTCTTTTGATAAAGAAATAAGAGCTGCATGATGTTCTTTATACACATGCATATTAGAAAGAATATATCCCATCAGTCGAAGCCGACTTTCGGAGTACGTATTGTACACTTTACGGTAAATATCATCCTTGTCTATTCCCTTTGACAGCAACTCACTTATAATAAAATAGATCTCTCTGTTATTAGAATTGTAAGTGAATCCTCCCGTGTCTGTCATCATTCCCGTATAAATACATTCGGCTCCTTCCAGAGTGATATCTTCAAAGTATCCCATGCGACAAATCAGACGGAATACAAGTTCGGAAGTAGAAGATATCTCAGGATGAGAAATAACGATCTCGCAAAATGATTCGGGATGTAAATGATGATCAACCATTATTTTCCGTGCTTTGGAAGCCAACACAACATCACCTAACTCTTCTATTCGTTTGATAGCATTAAAATCCAAACAAACAATGACATCAGCCTCCGTTATAAGGCGATCTGCAAAGTCTTTATAACGATCATAAAGCACAACCTCCTTGGCCCCGGGCATCCATTTCAAGAAATCAGGAAAGGCATTAGGGACAACAACATGCACCGTTTTCTCTTGTGACTCAAGAAAATGCATCAATCCCAATGAAGAACCAATAGCATCGCCATCCGGTGAAACATGTGATACAATGACAATACTCTCTGAGCGTTCAAACCACTTGGTAAAATGATCTATTTTAGTTTGATCTATAATTTTGCTTAGCATACTATTCTTATAAATGATTGGCAAAAGTAACAAAATATTTCCTCAATCAGATCAAAAAGGTAACAGAACCTTTCTCAGCCAAGGAAATAAAGTGAATTCCCAATGCGGTACATTCATCAGCGAGAGTCTTTTGACGAGAACCAGCCAAAGAACCATCAATCAATACAACGCTAACCTTAAATAGTTCTGTTAGTTCTTTTATTGTCCCTTTATAACCTTTACAAACATATAGATAATCAATTCTAAGTCGGCTATCAGCAGATGAAAGCGTCCAACCGCTAGTACGCATGAAGCAAATCCTCTTCCCACAAAAATCGTACATCCGATTTGGCAAAAAAACGTTTTGATTGGTAGGTGTCCCACGCATCACAACAGGCGTTTCCAGTTGCAACCGGCTCCAATGACGGTTCATAACTTGATGCATTCGTTTGTTAGCAGGCACAGTGTCTGCATAAGCAAGCAGTGAACTACCATCGGACCTGATAATATGTGCAGTGGCACAACCCGGTATGTTGTAAAATGCAATACTGTTTCGGGGGTGATCTTGCAAACGCATCACGAAATGATAACTACACAAAGAAAGCAGTAAAGTTAATGCGCAAATCAATGTTTTGGCCTCTTTGTTATAAAAGAAACGTACTCCGAAAAAAAGTAAAAGATAAATAAGAGGAACTTCCAATGTGTAAACCCATACCGACTCTAGTGAAGAGTAAGGCAAATGTTCCACCCAGCGCACCAAACTATTGAGAAAATCAAGTGCTTGTTTCAACAGCCAAACAATCCATTGTTGGATGAAAGGTAGTGGAATAAAAAGGAAAAAGGCAATTGACAAGTACATTATAACGGAGGCTAGAGGTATCACCAGCAAGTTAGTCAATAAGAAATGGGTAGAGAAGCGTGAAAAATAATAAAGTACCAAAGGGGCGGTACCTATCTGAGCAGCTAGCGAGACCGATAGTATACCCCATACATAGCGTAGCAATTTATGTTTGGGGGTAATTCTATTATATATTAATGGATGAATAAACAAAATAGCAGTAACTGCTACGAATGAGAGTTGAAAGCCAACATCGAAAAGCCAGCAAGGAGAAACCAGTAACATCATAAAAGCCGCTGCCGATAGGCTATTTAGCGAAAATAGACGTCCGTTGGCCAAAGTAGAGAGAGCAAAGAAGGAAAACATGACAGCCGATCGAACCACTGAAGGAGACAAGCCAGCTATAAATGCAAATAGCCATAACACAGCAATGATAACTACAGCACGTACTATTTTCAATTTAAATGAACGTGAGAATCCCCGCATTAAAAACAATAGCAAGCCATACAAGAATCCCACATGCAAGCCTGAGAGAGCAAGCACGTGACTGGCTCCAGAAATAGAGAAACTCTCACGAATACTATCACTCAAATCATCTTTGTAACCAATGGTTAGTGCTGAAAGAACAGCATACTGATCTGATAAAAAATTCTGTTGGTGATAAAGGTTCAATAAGCCATGTTGCCAATCGGAAGCGATCTGTCGCAATGATCTGCTATCCGTATGCCCGTTTTTCTTCCAATTGCCTGATGCAATAAATGCTGTACCGCTAATACCTTGATGCAAGAGATAGCGAGAATAGTTGAATTCATCAGGATTCCCATTATTTTTCGGTAGTGAAATCTTGCTGCGAATAAGTAGCTCATCACCACGCTTTAGCGTTTTGCTAAGTGAATCTTTTGAAAAATACAAAAGTATTTTTTCGCCGGTCGGCTGTAAAGAGGCCGAAAACAAAAGGCTTTTTTCCTTTTCCTGTACGTGATTCGTTAACACAACACGAGAAGTAGCTTCTTCTATAGGAAATACAGTAACTACCTTCTCTAAATGAAAACTACAGACTGCCATTCCTAACGTCAGAAAAAAAACATAAACGCCTGCACCAAACAACCAACGAAAAGTGTACTTCCGGTAAAAGAAGCCTGATAGTAACAAGAAGAAAGATAGAAGAAACAAACAGAAAAGAAGCCCCAACAACACAGAACGGTGAGCCTCAAAGAGATAATCGGCCATAGCTATCCCACTAGCTAGCGGAATAAACAAACGCAAAAAAACATGTTGATGCAAAAAAGCCAGCTGAGGAACCACAGGCTTATATTATAGATTCTTTAAATCAACAATCATCCTTTTGGGATCGGGTGCACTAAAAATGGCACTTCCGGCAACCAGTACATCTGCTCCTGCCTCAACTAACAGAGCACCCGTTTCTTTGTTGACTCCACCATCCACTTCAATCAATGCTTTTGAGCCAGTTTCTTTAATCAATGCACGTAGTTCTTTCACTTTATCAACAGAGTGCTCAATGAATTTCTGTCCGCCAAAGCCCGGATTTACGCTCATAATGAGTACCATATATACATCACGAATAATATCTTTCAGCAAAGAAACCGGTGTGCCCGGATTGATTGTTACCGCAGGCTCCATACCCGCTTCACGAATCTGCTGTATCACCCGATGGATGTGGGGACATGCCTCGTAATGCACATTCATTACATGTGCACCCAGTGCCTTTACCTCATTGACAAATTTTTCGGGATTCACAATCATCAAATGCACATCAAGCGGTTTCTCGCTCAATTCGGCAACAAACTTCAACACAGGAAAGCCAAAAGAAATATT
>MTLE01006200.1_pt1 | contig 10363 bp, 8 predicted proteins | sample 1982461 | NCBI WGS metagenome assembly MTLE01 (sample SAMN05712605, study PRJNA340218) | biofilm metagenome | isolation source: sample SPL anode biofilm adapted to -200 mV | place: USA | collected 2012-02-03 | reverse complement strand
TAACAATTGGTCGGTACGGTTGTTTATCGACAACCTCAAGTCCATTGTAAACGCAGTGGACTTTTTTTCGTGGTATTGCTCAAGCCCGGGACTGATTCAGTCAACGGCCATCAGTATTTGGCTTCGAGTTCGGCTAGAATCCCCAGATAGTAAGCGGGAATGCCCTGCTTTTTAGCAGCGGTTTCAAACTCGGCGGTCTGGGCATTGACCTGGGCCAGAATTTCCGGGGCCAGCTGCTTTTCGGCAAAGGGATAAACCACCGTGTCTTCCTTGGCAATGTGACGGGTCAGGTGGTTGGCGTAACCAACGGCATTGGCAATGACGTCCAGACGGCTGTCGGCATCTCCGGCCTGAACCCGGCTTAAGGCGGCTTTCAGCTCGGCGATAAAGAGGCGGCCCCAGTCGTGCTCAACCAGCATCCCATGGGAAATCAGGTTGCTGCCCATTTTACCGAGGTGATCGACCATCGCTTTAAAAAGGAAGGCTTCTTCCTTGCCGTGATGGTGGACATCGGCGTAATTGGCGATAAAATCAATCATTTTGTCAAAGTCCTCGTAATTAATCGGCTCGCCCTGCATTACCTGGGCACTGGCTTTGCGAACCACGGCCAGCATCTTCATGATATGGGTATGTTCATCGACCATTAAGGTAATAGTGTTCATTGGTTAGACCTCCTGATGATACTGGTGAGCGTATCACGTTTTTGATAAACCAGCCCGGTGCCAGCCAGCAGGCCCTCGATTAGAGCCTCCCGCAGCGCATAATAGACGGCAATGTCACCACCGACAGCCTGCCAGTAGGGGCTGTGAACGCAGCTGTTACGCTGCCAGACAACCTGGTCATCATCCTCTTTCATCAGAACATTGGCGTGGTCACAGGGCATTCCGTCCAGCAGACTGTCGCTTAGCAGCTTATAGGCGGTAGCTGGGGTTAAATTCGGCTGCGATAAAGCCTGGCCTTTGGCCCGGAAAATCGCTTCAATCTGAGGATAGCCGCCGGGGTTCTGGTCAAGTAGTGACGTGATGGCAGCTGCCAGTTTGTATTCGGCCCGGGTGACATTGGTCTGAAGCCAGCCGTGAATATTGCCAGGATCAATGACCGTCTCCAGCGGCCGGGTTTCGGAAACGCCATAACGGTGATCCAGCTCGACCTGAAGCGGGTCCGCCTGGTCACCATTTAAAGCGATGATTTCGGTGATTATCGCTTCCTGTAACAAAATTTTATGATATACCCAAAAATGAATCGGTCCTAAAAATTTACTCATGTTCGTCCTCCTGAGTTGCGCTTATCGTTTTGCGCTGTGTTTTTATTTGATGGTTTTATTATAACCACTTTCAGGCAGATAATTGTAGCTATAGCTACAATTATCTGCTATTTTTGTGTTATACTGGGTTCAAGTTAAAAAACAAATAATTGTTTGCACAATTATCTCAGGAGGTTTTACCATGCAAAAAGTAAGTAAAGATATGAAAATTGGTGAGTTATTAAGAATCGACGGTGGCTTTGCTCCGATTCTATTGGAAATCGGGATGCATTGTCTGGGCTGTCCGTCCTCACAAATGGAAACCATTGAAGAAGCCTGCCAGGTTCACAGCACCAGCGCTGATGCTCTGGTCGACAAACTCAATGCCCATCTGGCTTCGCTTAACGCCTAACGCACCACACCCCCCAGCGCCGTAACCGGCGCTTTTTTTTCGGCCTTTACGGAATCGGGTGGCTGTCATATAATAGGGTTAATTGCAAAAAGGAGAGAAAAAAATGGAGCAATTTTATCCGGTGATCGCACAATCCCCCCTGTTTGATTTGATTAATAGCGCCGAGTATCAAAATCTGATGACCTGTATCAATGCCAGTATCCGAAAATACAGCAGTGACGACTATGTGATTCTAGCTGGCACCCAGATCGCTTTTGTTGGGATTGTACTCAGTGGGACCGTTGAAATCATTAAGGAAAATCCAGCCGGAGCCCGCCTGATTATGGATGTGTTGGGGCCGGGCCATATTTTTGGGGAGGGGATCGTCTGCACCAAAGCCCGGATTGCCCCGGTCAGTGTCCGGGTGAAAGCAGCGTCACAAATTCTCGTGATTCCCTTTGAGCGGATCATTAAAACCTGTGGTAAGGCATGTGGTTTTCACTTTCAGCTGATCCAGAATATGATGATGCTGTTGGGTGAAAAAAACTTTCGGATGAATGTAAAAATCGAACTGCTGATGTTAAAGGGGATGCGGGAAAAGCTGGCGACCTATCTGCTGGAGCAGGCCCGCCAAAACAACAGCCGCAGCTTTGACATTGTCCTCAACCGCAATGAGCTGGCTGAGTACCTCAATGTTTCCCGGACATCGATGAGCAGGGAACTGAGCCGGATGAAAGACGAAGGGCTGCTGGATTATTACCAGAATTCCTTTCGGATTCTCGACCGGGAGGGCTTAACGGCCTGCCTGATGCGCTAACTGAGCGCCAAAGACAAAATGATTACAGAAAAAATGGAGAAATCGATGAAGAAACGCTTACTAAAGCAATTACTGCTGTTGTTGACGCTGACTATATTGGCTGGTCTGTTGCCCTCTGGGGTGCTGGCGGCGACTGCTCCCCAGGTGCTGTACCGCACCCATGTCCAAAATGATGGCTGGCAGGATTTTGTCAGTGATGGCGCGCTCAGTGGCACCGCTGGTCGCAGCTTGCGATTGGAGGGAATCGAAATCAAGCTGGAGGCTGCGGACTATGACCTTGGCATCCGCTACCAGACCCATATTCAGAATATTGGCTGGGAAGCGGATACGGAGCGGGGCTTTAAAAATGACGGCGCCATGAGCGGTACCGAGGGACTCAGCTACCGGCTGGAGGCCATCCAGATCAGTCTGACTGGTGCTGCTGCCGATGACTTTGATGTCTACTATCAGGTACACGCCCAGAATCTCGGCTGGCTGGGTTGGGCCAAAAACGGTGAAAGCGCCGGCACCGCTGGTTACTCCTATCGATTAGAAGGGATTCATATCGTTATCCTGCCCAAAGGCACCAACCCGCCAACCGGTACCGTGGATCAGGCGACGCCTTTTGTGAAACGCCAGTCAGTGCCGGGAAACCTGCTGATCCAGACCACCGCCAGCGATTTTAACAGCAATGCTCTGGGTCTGGATCGGGTTGCAATTGTTCCGGACGCCGGTGACGGGGCCATTGTCCTTGCGGCTGGCAATCAGGCCGGGGTCTATACTTCCAATGTCTTTAATGCCAGCCCTTTTACCAAGGCGGTGCTGTCCTGGAATGTGGATACCCCAGCGGGCACCCTGATTCAGGTGGAAGCCCGGGTTTGTGAGAATGCGGTTGATGCCAACGGCCAGTCCACCGAAAACTGGTCAGACTGGCTCTCCTGGGGACGCTGGGGTACCAGTATCAACCGGGCCTCCGGCATCGGAATGACCGATAGCCCGCTGGCCAAACTGGACGTTGATACGCTGGTGGTTAAAAATGGCAAAACCGCCAACAAGATCCAGTATCGGGTGATTCTCCACTCTGGCAGCCCAGGGATTACCCCGACCTTGCAACTGGTTTCCCTGGCTCTGCGCAATCAAAACCCCGGTCAGGAGATCACCAAGGTTTTTTATGACACCCCCGATCTGACTAATCTGGCGGTGCTCAATGTGCCCCAAATTTCCCAGATGATCCGGGATCCGGCCATTGCCGATTCCATCTGCAGTCCCACCAGTGTGGCGATGATGCTGGCTTATTACGGCACGGCAGTGACGCCGGAAACGGCGGCCTGGGGGGCCTATGATTATGGCTATCAGGATTTTGGTAATTGGCCCTTTAACACAGCCTATGCCGCCAGTCTCGGGGATTTGGCCTATGTCGATTATTCAACGATCGAGGGTTTAAAGCGGGAGATTGCCGGAGGCCATCCGGTGGCGGTGGCGGTGGCCTATAAAAACAGCGCCACCGTCAGTGGCAATCTGCCGGTGGTCGATGGTGCGCCGATTCGCCAGACCCCGGGCCACCTGATTGTGGTTTGCGGTTTTGTCCGGGAAAACGGCACCGACTATATTATTATTAATGATCCGGCAGCAGCCAGCAACGCTGGCGTTCGGGTTAGATACCGGCTTGATCAGTTTGCCGCTGCCTGGGCCGAGTCCGGCAATATCGCCTACATTATTCACTAAGGGCAATTGGCATCACCATCTGAACAAAAAGAACCTGGGCAATCGGGTTCTTTTTTGATTGGCAAAATCCTGATAAAGTGATCGAGCAGCATGGATATTTTTAATCAGATTGGGTAAGAAATTTAAAAGGTAACTGAAGTGGCTCGGGGAAATCAATAAACCATAAGAAAGATTAAGTAGGATTATCTGATGAAACTACAAAATAAAACCACCATCAGTATTTTAATCATCGTCATCGCCTTTATTCTGATTATTTCTGCAGAGCAGATATTTTTAATTCTACCCCGATTTGAAAAGATTAATCTGGAAAAAGCCACCAACACTGTGGATGAGGGGCTCCGGGTGCTGGGAGATGAGCTTGATAATATTGCCATGATTGTCAGTGACTATGCAATCTGGGATGACACCTATAACTACATCCTTACCAGAGATGAGAACTTTATTGAGAATAATTTTACGGATGCAACCATGGACAACCTGAATATGGATCTGGTTGGTATTTACGGAAAAGATGGCTTTCTGTTTTCCTACGATCGACTTGCTGACAGTACTCAAGCAGTGGCCATTAAAAATGAAGTGGTGGCCCGTTTTGATCCCGAACAGCATGAAAGAACCGGTTTTATCACTGTGGGGGATAAAACCTATATGTTTTCTTGCGAAGCAATTTCAACCACCGATGAAAGTCAGCACGCTGACTATCACATCATTTTTATGCGTGACTATCTAAAAACGGTCAATAAAAAACTGGCTGAGATTCCCGGGGCGAAGCTGGAAATTATCGAATTTCAGGGTATGTCAGCAGCGCAGCAGCTTCATATCGAGCGTGTTTTTCAAAACTACCTGGGCCAGGGCGCCAATGCGGCTACGGGACGGCTGGTCTTTGGTGAGCCAATAAATGCCAGGGAGCTGGTGGTCTATGCGTTTTTAACCAATCTGGAAGATCAGCGGTTTGCTGTGATACGTTCAAAAACATCGGCCAATATCATTGCCGAAGGCCAAAACAGCCTCCATCAAACTGGCGTGATCCTGGTGTTGTTTGGCATCACCATTGCTGCGCTGACGGCATTTTTTGTCCGCCGCTTTATTATCGATCCCTTGAATCATTTAAAAATTGGTTTGGACACGTTGATTGATCCGGGGGCTATCCCGGTTTCAGGAGGAAGCCCCGGCTTGCAGCGGCGCCAGGATGAAATTGGTGAGTTGTATCAGAAGTTTTTGTATGTCAGTGCTGATATCAAAGCCGCCAATGATGAAAACCAGCGCATCAACAATCAGTTAGAAACCATGGTGCTGGATCGGACCAAAGCGCTGAAGGCTGCCAATGCCAATCTGATTCTCTATGGCGAGTCCTTTGAAGAAACCAGCGAAGGTTTGCTGGTTACCGATCCCCAGGGGCACATTATCATGTGCAATAAGGCGTTTTCCGCCCTGTCCGGCTGCAGCAGAGATGAGTTGGTGGGGCAAAAGCCCCAGCTTGTCAATCCGGCTACTGATCAAAGCGACTTTTATGAGGCGCTCTGGGATGCATTAAAAACCCGGGGCAGCTGGGAAGGCGAACTCTGCTATCTTCACAAAAACCATACCATTAAGCCGATCTGGCTTAGCTTCAATGCGATAAAGAATGAGGACAAGAAAATTACCCATTATGTTGGGGCCTGTTCCGATCTGACCGGCCAGAAAGAGATGGAGGATCAGTTGGAGCAGATGGCTTTTTATGATGGGTTAACCGGCTTGCCCAATCGCTCTCTTTTTTATATTCATTTGCGCAAGGTGGTGACCCGGGTCAAACAAGATGGGGGAAAAATGGCTGTCTTATTTATTGATCTGGACGGTTTTAAACTGGTCAATGACACCTTTGGGCACAGTAACGGCGATCAGCTGTTGATTGAGGTGGGTAAACGGATCGGTCAGCAGATCCGGGAAACGGATTTGTTATCCCGCTGGGGTGGTGACGAATTTACGGTGATTCTTGACAATATTCGTGAAAAGTCCGATGTAAAAAAAATTGTCAGCGATCTGCTCTATCACATTTCCCGGGAAATCATTATCGCCGGAGAGTGCATCAGCATCGGTGCCAGCGTTGGGATTGCTATTTTTCCCGATGCCGGTGACAGCATTGAACAGATTATGATCAATGCCGACAAGGCCATGTACGTTTCTAAATCCAGTGGGAAAAACTGTTATACCTTTGCTGGATGCCCTGAGCAACAGCTGGAGATTCCCAAGATTGTTATGATTAATCGCCTGAAACGGGCCATTGTCAGCAATGCCTTTCATCTCTCCTATCAGCCTCAAATTGCGGTGGAAGCCGGTCGTTGCCAAATCTTCGGGGCCGAAGCCTTAATCCGCTGGACCGATGAAGACGGTCATACCTATATGCCCGACGAGTTTATCGCTCTAGCAGAAGAAACCGGGATGATCAATGCCCTGGGGCAATGGGTTATTAATGAAGCCTGCCAGGCCATTAGGGAATTTATGGCGCTGGGAATTGCCGTTCCCATCAGCATTAATGTTTCGGTGACCCAGTTTAAAAGCGACGACCTGGTTGGGGCCGTTAAACAGGCGGTCATAGAAAACCAGATTGATCCCCAATTACTGTATATGGAATTGACTGAAAATATTTTTGTGGAGGATGAAAAAAAGACGCTTACGGCCATTAAAGCCTTAAAAGAGCTGGGGATCAAAATCGTTTTGGATGATTTTGGCAAGGGCTATTCGTCGCTGGGGCTGATTAGTCAGCTGCCTTTTGATCTGATTAAGGTCGATAAGTGTTTTACCCAGGGCATCGGTCTGGAGAAGGAGAAAAAACTGGCAGCGATGATTATTTCCATCGGCGAGGTGCTAAACCTAAAAACCATCGTGGAAGGGGTGGAAACCCGGGAACAGGTGGACTTTCATGGCCATAACGGCGGCAGAATTTATCAGGGTTACTATTTTTCCAAGCCGCTTGAGAAAACGGAGTTCATGGATTTGTGTCTGGGTAAATGGTCCCTTGAAAATATGGCTGGAGAATGATAACATAGCAGAGGATTTCAGAAAATCCGAAGTAATTAACGGATACCGTTACAAAAAACAGGTAATTGCGTAAATGCCGATTACAAAAAACAAAGGAGATATAACCGATGACAATGCAAAAAAAGAATACCCCACCCTCCATTGATGCCTGGCTGAAAGAAGCCAAAAGCGACCCACAAGCCCGTCAGGAGGGGATGTATCTGGTTCATAACGGCACTGTTCGCCAGACCCCCAAGGCGCAGGTGCGTCAGGGGCTCGATGACGGCTCCCAGATCACCGGCATGACCTTTAGCTACGACGAAAAAAAAGTGGCCGCTGCCATCGCCGCCACCAAAGCACGTGAGGGTATCTTTCACGTCCGGGTGTGGCTGGCTGATGGGGAACTGGCGGTTGGCGACGACATCATGGTTGTGCTGATCGGTGGCGATATTCGCCCCCGGGTCATCGATGCCCTGCAGTTTCTGGTCGAAACCATCAAGACCAACTGTGTCACCGAGATTGAGCAGAAGACTGACATTAGCAGCTAGCGACACGGCCACTAAAAACTACTTATGTCGCAAAATAACTATTTTGCGACATAATCTAGCCAAAAACAAAAGCCAGCGTAGCCGCTGGCTTTTTAAATGGGTAGGGTATTTATTTCAGTGAAGCGGCCTTGGCCTGTTCAAATTCATCCTGAATTTCCTGGGAGGGTTCCTTGGTCAACAGGGAAACCACCACGATAAAGAGGCAGGAGATCAGGAAGGCTGGCATCAGTTCATAGATCCCGAAGACACCGCCCATTGGTTTAATCAGTAGTCTCCAGATAAAGACCATTCCGCCACCGGCCAGCATGCCGGCAATGGCACCTTCCCGGTTGGTTCGTTTCCAGAACAGTGAGAAGAGCATCAGTGGTCCGAAGGTAGCCCCAAAACCGGCCCAGGCAAAAGCAACGATGTTAAAGATAACACTGGTTTCATCAAGAGCCAGCAAAATACCGATGATTGACACGGCAATCAGGGTCAGATGGGAAACCCGCATGATCTGTTTATCAGTGGCATCTTTTTTAAGAATCCCTTCATAGATGTTTTTGGAAAAAGCCGAAGCGGCAATCAGCAGGTAGGAGTCCGACGAGCTCATTGTTGCTGCCAGAATCCCGGCCATGACAAAACCGGCCAGCAAGGGTGGCAGCAGGTTGGTCGACATGACGATAAAAATACTTTCCGCCTGGCTGGCAGTGAGCAGTTCAGTGGGGAAAAGTACCCGACCAATCAGACCGATAATGACGGCTGCAAACAGTGAAATCACACACCAGGTTGTGGCAATCCGACGGGCTTTAGGAATCTCGGCAGCATCCCGGATGGCAATAAACCGCAACAATACCTGGGGCATCCCAAAATAACCCAGACCCCAGGACATCGTAGAGATGATCGTTAAAAAGGTGTAGGGTAAGGCCGGGCCAAACACCGGGTTCCCGGCCAGAACCTGTTGGCTACCGTCCACCACGGTGGGGTTGGCGATGCCAAAGAAATCAAAGAAGCCGGGAATCTGTTGGATGTTCTCCATCACGCCGCTAATACCCCCGGCGGCAGTTATCCCCAGGACCAGCACCAGGGTCAGGGCAATAAACATGATGATGCCCTGCAGAAAGTCAGAAACACTTTCGGCCAAAAAACCGCCCAGTAAGGTATATAAAATAACAAAGAATGCCCCGGCGATCATGACCACCTGATATTGAATCCCAAACAGCGAATTAAACAGCTTGCCCACCGTAACAAAACAGCTGGCGGCATAAACCGTAAAGAAAACCAGAATAAACACCGAGGCAATCAGCATGATGACCTTGCTTTTTTCTTTGAAACGGTTACTGAAATACTCAGGAATGGTAATGGCGTCCCCCGCAATGGCCGAATAATTACGCAGCCGTTTGGCGGTAATCTTCCAGTTCAGGTAGGTTCCCAGGGCAAGGCCTAAAGCTGTCCAGAAGGCATCACTCCAGCCGCACCAGTAGGCAACCCCCGGTAATCCCATTAGCAGCCAGCCGCTCATGTCGGATGCTTCTGCACTCATTGCCGCTACCCAGGGACCCAGGGAACGGCCGCCGATAAAATAATTGTCACTGTTCTCGTTGGCGATTTTTAAAAAATAGACGCCGATTCCGAGTATTGCCACAATGTAGATAATCATGGCAATCAGTATTTGGATGTTATCAGTACTCATTCTTTTCCTCCTCAAATAAATTCCAATGTATTATAGCACAGAATGAATTTATATACAAAGAAATGGAAGAAAAAAACTGATAACAGTGAAGCAAATACGGGCCGTATAATTTTATGAAACCATCAGGATTTTCTTGAGAAAAAACGGTTCATGCGGTAAGATTATAAAAAAAGGTCCAAAGGAGATTGGCTTGAATTTACTGCTTATTATCTTAATGCTGCTGCTGTGCTTACTGATTTCAGATGTGATCAGTCATTTTATTCCTTTTATACCCACCGCCCTGATCCAGATCGGCTTGGGCCTGGGAATTGCCTTTATCATGCATAGTCGAGCCATTGAACTGGAAACGGAATGGTTTTTGATTTTGTTTGTGGCCCCGCTTTTATATGATGATGGCCGCCATTTTTCCCGGGAAAATCTCTGGAAAATGCGGGAACCGATTTTTGGCAATGCCATTATTCTGGTGCTGCTGACCACCATTCTGGGTGGTTATTTTATTCATTGGCTGATGCCCTATATGCCACTGGCAGCGGCTTTTGCCTTGGCGGCAGTGCTTTCGCCCACCGATCCGGTGGCGGTCAATGGGATTGCCAAACGGGTGCATATTCCCCCCAAGGTACTGACCCTGGTGCGGGGAGAATCGCTGATTAATGATGCCTCGGGACTGGTAGCCTTTAACTATGCTATTGCGGCAGTGGTGACCGGTTATTTTTCGCTGCGGGATGCGGCCCTTAATTTTACCTATATGTTTATTGTTGGCGCTGTTCTGGGCCTGACGCTGGGTCTGGTGATTGACTGGATTGGCTTTATTCTCCGTAAAAAAGGAATTCGGGACGCCACCTTCCACAGTCTGTTGCAGATTTTAACTCCGTTTATCATTTATATTGTCACGGAAGAAGTGTTTCATGCATCCGGGGTTATTGCTGTGGTTGTGGCGGGAATCGCTCACGCCGCTATTACCGAGCACACGTCAACAATGCTGGCAAAAGAAAAG
>MTLE01004909.1_pt1 | contig 10377 bp, 5 predicted proteins | sample 1982461 | NCBI WGS metagenome assembly MTLE01 (sample SAMN05712605, study PRJNA340218) | biofilm metagenome | isolation source: sample SPL anode biofilm adapted to -200 mV | place: USA | collected 2012-02-03 | reverse complement strand
TTAAGAGTTCACCATAGTTTCCTGTAGCGGCATTTGTCCAATTGTAGTATTCGACACGTACACCGTCTTCAATAGCTTGTTGAACAGGGTTTGTTCCCGAATTCCAGACACTACTCCATCCTCCGTTCTCTGCTGTTTCTACTTTCAAAATACGTACTTTAGCGCTATTCGAAGTAAAATTAAAAGCCAATTTATCTCCACTTTGTCCCCATGTAGACCAGGCGTACCCATTGCGCATATCAAGATATTCTATTGGGCATCCTGTAGCAATAAACCTGATATTATAGTTACTAAGTAGTGAAATGCCTCGCATATCAATATATGTCAATGCAGTATTGTTGCTTAAATCTATATCTCGCAACCAAGGCTGATCTTTGGTTTTGAAAGAGGTCAATCCTGCATTTTTAGCTGATATAGTTGTCAGGTTAAACCAACCAGTCATATCGATATCTTTTATATTGTTATTATCGCATACTAAATACCAGATATCATCAAAATATTTCAAACCATCTAAAGACGTTATATTTTGGTTCGAGACGTCTAGTTTGTTAGACAAATTAGCAGGTAATTTAGCCTTTCTTGCTTCACTAATTATTATATCATTCCCGCTGAATGCCTGAGGACAATAATTTTTCATGATAGCGCGTAAATTTGCATCAGGCATCGAAGCCATACCAGTGTTATTCCAATTAATTTGATCGAAAACAACTTCTTTATCAAGTCCTATCGTTGTAACCTTTACCCCTGATAGTCCAGCTGTTCTTACAGCACTAGACCTGTTAAACATATCCATGTGCCAAAACCAAATATTGCTCACTAATAACTGGCATTCTTTACTTGTGTCAAAATCAAATTTAAAATTATCGAATGAGCCGAAACACATGCAATTACTAATATCTAGTTTGCGGAATTTGATATTATCTAATACAATATTAAGCAATGCAGGACATTTATTCAAGTCGAGTTCTGTGAGAGGGTTGTTACCCATATACAACGTTTGTAAGGTTTTTGATTGAATGTTCATACTCGTAATGTTACTGCTCCATGCAAAGATGCTAACAATACCATTCATTCCTGTTAACTCTACATTACCGAGATTATTGTCAGTAGCCCAAAGAGTTCTTAATTTAGGAAAGTTCTCCAAGCCACTCAAACTGGTAATTCCTTTGCCGGAAATATTCAATGTTCCACTTTCAAATTCAAAGTCAGAAGCGGCTGAAAGTTTCAAACTGTCTTGAGCGTCGAACAGTTGTGGGCCAATCACCTTCAACGTATTTCTCAGATTTACATCTGTTATCCACCCCTTAGGCATCCATTGTTGCATACTTCCAAGAGAGATTTCCTTGTCACCACGTATTAAGACTAATGAATACCCACTTTCCAATGCATTAAGAGGAAATAAGAACTTTAGATGCGAAGAAGTTACTTCTTTTATTTCTACATCAATATCAAAAGAATTATCCAAAGGCTTAATTAATGGACGCAAATGCAAATGATCAGTACTTTGAAATCCTCGTCCTTCTATTATTACATCTGTACCTTGAATATTTTCCTCATATTTAGGAATGACAACATCATATATACCAAATGATAAATCATAATCAGTCACATCATCGCAACTCCAAAAGCAAGTTAGCGAAACCAATAATATTAATAATCTAAACTTATACATTTTATTTGGTTTTAATTATTTTTTATTCTTGAACTAATATAAACACACTATTGCGTGGAATAGTAAGTGAAGCTTTACCCTTAACCTCTACATCTTCAGAAGATTGTATGAGATCATCTCCTACCGGAAGATTTCCCTCAATATATTTGTAAACAGCATATTTACCATTAGCCTGATCTTTATTATTTATGATTTCTACCGGCTTATTGTGTGTTGAGTTATTGGCAAAAATGTAGACCCATTTATTGTTTTCATTTAAAACAGCAGTTCCGGCAACAAGATCTTCATTCAGATTCAACGGGAATATTTCAGCATTCTTTTTAATAAAACGGGTTAGCAAACCATAAGCATAGTACTGTGGTCTGACTTCATAGTTTTCTTTCATCGTATTAAAGACTGTCGGATCAGATTCATACGCTTTTTTTACGTATTTCCATAAACCAAGCTGTTGCATTTCTGAGTAACTGCCGTTGCGATTGTAATATTGGTCAATCAATGACCAATAGCTTATGCCTGCAGCGCGTCCATTAAGCAAATTAATAACGATACGAGTCATTAGCACTCCTCGTTCATATGTATCAATATCCAACTGACGTGAAGAACCAGATGTGAGATTAGACCCGAATTCTCCGATAAAATGTTCCTTACCATTTGACATAGCTACATTATTTTCTTCCCAGTTAACCATATCAGCATTCGAAGTTGTATATCCAAATTTGTAAGTATGGGTATTAAATAAGTTGGCTTCTGTTTGTAACGCATCCGCACACGCCTTCAGGTAACTGGGACTTCCATCCGTATTATCAGACAAATTAAACTGTACCTTGTCTCGAATTCCCATAGATTTAAATTTTGCATCCAATACTTTTGCCATAGGTGCATATTGATCGGGATAGCTATCAGATTCTCCCTGCCACATAGTCCTTCCATAGTTTGGTGTATGGCTATCGGGTTCATTGAATGGCGTTATTGCTTTCACACATGTAAACCCTTTGGTCTCAATCAGATATTTAACTAATACAGAAAAATTCTCTGCGAATTCTTCATATTTATCAGTTCCGCAAACCCAAGGTGCATTTGGTCTGCTATCACAAAGAAAATGCTTTCCGGTTGGTGTACCTGCTATTAAGTCCATATTCACAGGACATCCCCATAACACCAATGTTACTTCTACATTATTTTCCTGTGCCAGTTCTAATACCTTATACAGCGACTGCATCTCTTGAGAATCAAATGTGAATTTATTCATATCCGCCACATTCGAATCACTATTATCGTTCAGAGGCTCCCACCAATGGGGCTGTACCATTACTCGAAAATTCTGAACTCCCATTTTGCGAACACGTTCTTTCACAATATCCCAATCTTCAGCTTTAGATCCATCTTGCGTACGGGTCAAATTTTGCGAAAAGAAATGTGGGTCTAATTCAACTCCCATTCCAATCAGTTTTACACCCGTTGATTCCTTTACTTCGACCGGATAGAAATTAGAAGGAATACTATTGTAACCTTCATCAATATTTGAACAGGCTCCTGATAAGCCTATTATGCTCAAAATCAAACCTATATAAATACTTTGTTTAAAATGTTGCAGTGTTTTCATCTTATTATTTTTTTATAAATCTAATTATTCAAAACTTAGTTGTTTTTCTATAGCCTGAATTAGAATATGAATGACCTGAATATGTATCTCCTGCACCCGGTCAGAATAAGCAGCCTTAGGTACGGCAATTACAACATCTCCTAAAACAGAAAGACGATTATTTCCGGTAGAGGTCAAGACTAAGACTTTCATATTTTTCAGTTTGGCACTTTCGGCAGCTCTAATAATATTATCAGAGTTACCACTGGTACTGATTAGTAATAATACATCTCCATCGTTTCCAAGTCCTTCCACATATCGAGAATATATCTCATTGAACGAAAAATCATTCCCCACACATGTTATATATGCTGGATCATTTATTGAAATTGCCGGTAGGGATCTCCTGTTTTTACGATATCTGCCGGTTAATTCTTCTGCAAAGTGTGTAGCATCACACAGCGATCCACCATTTCCGCAACTGATAATCTTCTTTCCGTTTATCAAAGCTTCAGAAAGCATGGTAGCTGCTTGTTCAAGAACTTCTATTGTTCTGGGATTATTCCAGAATACATCTGACTCTTCGAGTATGGCTTTAGAACTCTCTATTATTAATTCTTTCATAAATTTGTTTTAATCAATAAAATTGGCAGCAATAGAAAGGGCAGCATAGTCTCCGATATTTTCTCCAAGAGCTGCCGGAACAATCTTACATACATCCCTTGCACCCTCCAATGCTTCCTTTGATATTTGTTTCATAACATAAGGTTCCATTATATCCTTATTACGAGCATATATACTACCAATCACAATAAGTTCAGGATTGAGTATATCTATTAATATAGATAACCCTTTTCCCAAATAAGATGCAGAAGTCTCATACACTTTCAGTGCAAGTTCGTCACCAGTTCTAGCAGCATCTGCAATCAATTTGGCAGTTATCAGTTCTATTTCTTTGTGAGATGGACACCACGAAACAGTAGTTCCTTTTTTTATTTCCTCTTTTGCTATAATACGACCTAATTGAGCAATGCCTCCTCCGCTGGCATACCCTTCAAACGAACCTTCCTTATCGTACCCTACAGGACCGTTTTCTGTCAAACGAATGTGACCAACTTCTCCAGCATTGTCATTAGTACCCGAGTATAAAGAACCATTGATAATGATTCCTGCTCCAAGTCCTGTACCACATGTAAGAAAGATCATATTCTGAACTCCCTTACCAGCGCCGAATGTCCATTCCGCTAACGCACAAGCATTAGCATCATTTTGTAATCCCGCTCTAATTCCTAAATGCTCTTCGATTATTTTCACGATAGGTATATTATTCCACCCCGGTAAATTAGGAGGAGACATCACCTTTCCCAATTTACTATCAAGAGGACCTCCACAACTAATACCTATGGCACGAACAGTTTCCGCTGTGAGACCATAACGTATCATCATGTTTTTCGCTTCATCTATTATCTCTTTTATCGTTTCTTCGACTGTAGTCGTTTCAATTCTTATTTTATCTACGATCTGCAAATCAGAGCCAATTCTTTTACCGTAAACAATAGCACATTTAGTGCCTCCTATATCAATTCCTAATAAATTATCTTCCATATTACTACTTAATATTTAGGTTGAGACCTGTCTTTTTTAATAGCTTTTTATATTCCTGTAAGTTAAAAGGGGCCTCCCCATACAAATAATGGTTACTATACACTCTATCTCCCACTTGATATTTGATAAGAAACATGCCTTGTCCTTTTTGTTGAGGTAACAAAGCTATTTTACTAATACTATTTTCTGATACTTCAAAGATCTCTTTACATATTTCTTTACCTGAAGCAACATCAGTTACAGTTACTCGACCTTTTTGAGGATTACGCGTATCATTGACTACCATTAAAGGATAAAATCCATTAATCGGATCATTTATGATAGCGCAAAGATTTGTTTGGACATTCTTAATAAAGTAATATGCCATTTTCTTTGAGTTATAGTAATCTACAACGGCATCCGAAATGATAGGCCACCCGTCGCGCAAGTTCCACCAAACTATTCCAGTTTTAGAATTAAACTTCTGCCCTCGCCACAACTCTATAAAAAACTTCATGGCTTCTGCTTGTACGGCCTGAGATGCAAAAACAAAATCGTCAAGTTTTGTTGGTATCTCACCAAAAAGCAAGTTCACTTGATTTAACATTAAATTGTTACGTTCCAAAGTCTTCCCCTGAGAAGGGAAACGGCGTGTCGATTTTGTGATCCATTCTTCATTCCATTCTTTGTCATGGCTCCAAGGATAGACACAATCTTTCGTCATCATTTTATTTAGGCTTTCCACATTAGGGCATCCATGGTAACCTATCTCGCTAACAAAATGACAAGCAGCTTGCGTATAATAAGGTTCTTTATAGTAACCTCTCGGTCCCCAAAGGTGATTCTCCGGTAATAACTCATCGCCTCCTCCATGCTCCCACACAGATTGACTGTAGTACGGAGAACTTGGAAGATAGGGACGCGTTGGATCAAATTCGTATAGGACCCGAGCTATTACTTCACGAGTTATGACATCTTTATTAGGGTTAATATTCAGTGGCTGAAGCGTCCAGCGCATGGCCAAATCATTCTCGTTATTACCCGACCAAAGAATTAAAGAAGCGTGATTACGAAGTTTAAGAACAACAGAAGTAACCTCTTGCTCTATCATTTTTGCAAAATCATCACGCTGTGGATAAAATGTACAACCCATGCCAAAATCTTGCCATACAAGGATTCCATTCTCATCACAAAGATTAAAGAATTGAGTATCTTCGTAAACGTTTCCACCCCAACAACGAATAAGGTTGCAATTAAGATCAACAGCCATATCAATCATTTCATTCAAGTGTGATTTATCACGACTATGCAGTGCATCCATGGGTACCCAGTTAGTTCCGCGAATAAATATCGGTTCGTTATTTACAATAAAACGAAATTGTCCAGGTTTCTCTGCAAGATTAACATCATTCAAATCTAATTTGACAGTGCGAACTCCTATTTTACAACTGTTCACATCCAATTTCTCACCATCTGAATCTATTAGTTCTACACTTGCATCATACAAAGCTGCTTCACCATATCCTCTGGGCCACCAAAAATCAACATTATCTAGTTCGCATACCTGACGGAAAGCTGGCGTGCTTACTATCTGTGATTTCTGATACACAATTTTTCCTTTACGTCGAAGAACAAACTGAGCCTTTACTTTATCTAGCTTATCGAAAGGAATAATCATTTGCACATCTGTCAACAGACGTGCCTTATGTAATGCTGTATCTATACTCACCGTCATCCAATTCACGTCTTTCAAACGAGTAGGATTAAGTATCCGAAGTTCAACATCACGCCATAGGCCGGCACTGACCATTCTAGGCATAATGTCCCAGCCGTACATGTGTGAAGCCTTTCGAATATAAACAGATTCTTCTGCGGGGAAATTTCCAATGCTGAATGTACCCAATGTATATTTTTGAGCTTCCATGACCGAAGATCTGATTATCACTTTCAAAGTATTCTTTCCATTCTGCAAATGTTCCGTTATGTCAAACTTATGTTCAATCAACATATTTGCGGTTTCTCCCACCTTTTCATCATTCAGCCAAATGCTTGCGAGGCAATCTATTCCCCCAAAAAACAATTCAAGTCGTTGCCCATCTTGAATGGATGGAGCCTCAAATGTCTTTGAATAGCACCATTGATAATTCTCATATTTTCTCAGCTCGTTCACATTATTTCCTATCATCGGATCAGGAATCAAGCCGGCAGTGGCCAAATCTAATTCAACGTTTCCCGGTACAGATGCTTCTATTTCATCTACCCGCAAATTTGTCATCTCTTGGGGAGTAACAATCGCCTCGGTTGGTTGCTTCCAATACGAAAGTTGCCATTTACCATTTAAGGAAATATTATTGGTTGATGCTGAGATATTTTCTACAATCAGAGCTACCAACAATAGAATCAATAATCGGTCTTTAATAATAATCATAACTTCTCTTTTTTATTCACCTGGTTGCAGCATAGCATCATTATTATTCCAACCCGGTGTTTGGATCAAGACCCCATTAGATAATGTTATTTCGGCCTCTGGTATAGGTAAAAAGCCACCTGTTTCTGGACGAAATTTTATTTTGTACGCTGCATTCTGACTGTTATTCTTCAAGGTGATACCGTTCATATCATTTATAATCGTTTCCGCATCTCCCCAACGCAAAATATCAAGCCAACGAATTCCTTCAAATGCAAGTTCATACTTACGCTCGTTTTTGATATTTTCCAAAGTAGCCGGAACAGATGGCAAATCGACACGTTTACGTACCCGATCCAGATAATCCTGAGCTTTAGAACCACCTAGTTCTGCTCCCATAAGTAACAAATCAGCAAAACGGATAAGCACAATATCCTGTGTACTATTAAATTGAGGATCATTAGGCATATTCCACAATATGGAACTGTAAGAAACGATGTTCCCTTTATCGTCATATACATTAATCGGCATATATTTCTTTGACCAATAGCCTGTTTCATTCCATTGATACGCCTGTCCCCATTTATATTTTGTGGTAGAGCCTTCACCTTCGTGTGTGGCATCCGACACATCCAACACAGAACCTCTTTTACGAATATCATTGTTAGGCCATTCATTATAGAATTTGCCGCTAACAGGTCCTTTGCCCCAACCCGACCCAAAAGGCAATAAATCTTGATTTCCTCTAAGTCCAAAGTGCAGGTTTACAGTGTTCCGACGATCATAATTATTCCCCTGAGCTGCCGTGGAGCATTTAATCGCAAACATCGTTTCATAATTATCTCCATTTTCCCCAATCCAATTCAGATTATTATCCGCTGCATATTTATAGTCGGACTTTGTTTTACTTGGCATTACTATTGAATACGGCCACAAATTTCTAAAATCTGGGAGTAAATCGTGTCCACTATTAGCTATACAGTCATCTACCCAACCAACTACCTGATCTTTAGTTATATCTCCCATTTGAGATTGCTTGTAGTAATTGGTATAGAACAAGAAGATACGTGCCATAAGAGCTTCTGCCGCCCAACGAGTGGCCAGCCCGTTTTCTGTTTTAGGAATATCCTGAAATTTGGTAACGGGTAATATTTCAATAGCACGTTTTAAGTCAGCGCCCATCTGCGCATATACCTCTGCGGCCGATGCCCGAGGGTAATTTACAGACTCTGGGCTTGTTATTAATTGTACTGGTCCAAACATAGAACACAAGCGGAAATAAGTGAATGCTCGTAGAAAGAGGACCTGACCTTCTATTTTATTTCTGGATTCAGGAGTTGGCCATTTTATATTATCTAAAGAGCTCAGCAGTAAATTGGCTCTGTAAACTGAACGCCAAGTGCATTCCCAAAGATCAGTATACATGGTTCTAGATGTCAATTTGAAGAGATCAATAGCGTGAGCCGTTAAGTCATCCTTTCCACCACCTCCCAGCATATCATCAGCCATTAGGTTCAGGACAATAAAAGAATGTTCAGTTTCTCCACCTCCCACACGGGAGCCAAAAGCGTTGTATACACCCATTAGTGCGGTGTATGCCTCGTCAGGATTTTGAGGATAGTTTGATGAATCTTTCTGCGTTAATTGATCTGTATTTAAGAAATCAGAGCAACTGACGATCAAAACAGAAATTAATACTATAATTATCTTTTTCATGTTGTCTTAGATATTAAAATTTGAGATTGAGACCAAATAAAAATGTACGGGAGTTTGGATAGAATCCATAATCAATTCCGCTCATCCATCCTGTAGGTCCAGATCCTATCTCAGGGTCAAGCCCTGTATATTTTGTCCATGTAAATAGATTTTGACCTGTTAGGTATAATCGTATTTGAGAAAAGATATTTTTCTTCTTTAGCAAAGCAGCGAAATCATAGCCAATGGTTAAGTCATTTAACCGGATATAGTCTCCATCATATAATTGAAGGTCAGAAACAATATTTGTGTATGAAGATTGCCCTAATCTCGGCCATTTATTAGAAGTACCTTCTCCATGCCAACGATCTAACGGATCATGCTGTCCTCCATATATTTGGTTACCATAAACGCCCGAGAACGATGCTCGGAAATCAAATCCTTTCCATGCTCCTCCAAATGAGAAAGAGAATGTACCGTCAGGATTCGGATCACCAATTAAGACTCGGTCTTCTTCGTTAATTTCACCATCATCATTTTGATTCACATACCTGATGTCTCCCGGCACTGCATTTGACATGACTAATTCTCCTTTCGAATTACGATAAGCATCGATTTCATTCTGATTCTGAAATACACCGTCTGTTTTAAGTCCCCAGAAGTAACCTATTGGATACCCCACTTGGGCTCTGTAAAACTCAGGACTCCATGTACCTACAGTTCGAGCACTACCATGAATGATTCCTTCTTGATTCGCAATGCGAGTTACCCTATTTTTGTTATAAGCCCAGTTTACATTTATATCATAGTTGAAGTCATTAATCTGATCTCTCCATACAACAGCTAGTTCCACACCTGTATTTCTGATATCTCCACCGTTTATGTCGGGAGCATTAGCACCGTACGAACCAAGTACTGGAGCTGCTACCAGCCAATCTTTTGTTGTCTTACGATACCAATCAAAGTTTAATGACAACCTATTTTTCAAGAACAGGGCATCAAAACCTGCATTTAACTGTTCAGATGTTTCCCACGTAATATTTGAGTTGGGTAGGTTGATAGGATACGAAGCAATTGTATAACTATTTTTATCTACTCCTGGATAATAATAGCTGTACTCTACATTTGAATAATCACCAGAATTCTGTCCTCCAACTCGTATTTTAGCAACATATTGGAATGGAGAGATTGCCTGATTTCCGTTTTGCCCCCAACTCACCCTAAGTTTAAATACATTAAGATAATTCTTAAGCGATTCCATAAACTTCTCATTGCTTATAACCCACCCTGCTGAAACTGAGGGGAAAAATCCCCAGCGTTTTCCTGGAGCAAAATTTGAAGAACCATCTGAGCGCGCAATTAGTGACAGCATATAGGTTTCTTTGAGATCATAATTTATACGTCCAAAGAATGAAAGCAAAGCCGATCTTCCCCAAG
>MTLE01003746.1_pt1 | contig 10394 bp, 12 predicted proteins | sample 1982461 | NCBI WGS metagenome assembly MTLE01 (sample SAMN05712605, study PRJNA340218) | biofilm metagenome | isolation source: sample SPL anode biofilm adapted to -200 mV | place: USA | collected 2012-02-03 | reverse complement strand
ATCCCAATTACAGGTCTGTTATTCCTGATAACCAAAACAAGGCTCGCTTATCAAAGGACTCTTTGCTGTCTGCCCTGAAAAGAGTTTCAGTCTTTAGTAGTACTAGTTCATCTTTGGTCATTCTAAAATTTGATTCCAATAAAATCACGTTATCCGGAAGAGATTACGCTTTTTCGTATTCTGCTGAAGAATCTGTAGATCTCATTTCCTATGATGGTAGTAAGATTGAAATCGGTTTTAATAGTAACAAGCTTATCGACCTACTCTCTAATGTTCCCACTGAAGAGGTGATAATCAGTTTAAATGATCCTTCCAGAGCCGGCGTTATTACCTGCCCGGATGAATCCTCAATTACTTATCTACTTATGCCATTATCCATTAATCAATAAACAGCTATGAAAACAACAAATCATTTCAAAAATACAATTCAGTCCTACTTAGAGGACCGTGCAAAGAGTGACGAACTCTTTGCTGCTTCCTATGCGAAGCCTAATAAGAACATAGACGAGTGCTGTAACTTCATTTTAGGCGAGGTGCAAAAGTCCGGATGCAATGGGTTCTCGGATGATGAAATCTTTGGCATGGCCGTACACTACTACGACGAAGACGGGATAAAGAACGTTAAGCCGGTTAATGCCAAGGTGGTTGTAAACCACGTCGTTGAGCTGACCGAGGAGGAAAAGAAAGCAGCTAGGGAAGCCGCTCTTAAGGAGTACGAGGCTAAAGAGATTAAGAAGATTGAAGAAGCCCGCAAAAAGAAGCTGGAGAAGAAAGCTGAGAAAGTAGCTAAACAGGAAGTCGCACCATCATTATTTGATTGTGATTATGGCAATATTTGAAGAAAAGGCATACGGAGTAAAGTGTGATGTATGCGACACGGTGTATATGAACGAACATTCTGGCTTTTCACTCTGGCTCGATGAAAATTCAGCAAAGGAAGAGGCGCAGGATGATTATTGGTTAATCGAAGATGGGAAATGTTATTGCCCTAACTGCTACGATATTGACGAAGATGATAATGTCGTTATCAGATCATCTGTAAAGGAGGAGTGATTATGGAACATGAATTGTCAGATTTAAAAGTATTCTATGGCTGGAGCCGCTTAAATAAGATTCGTAAGAAGAGGGCCATCTCTGTGATTTTTGAAAATTGTCAAGGAGCACGTAATCGCGGGGAACAACTCCTAAAACGGATGCAAGATACCTGTTACGTTAGAAAACAGACAGTAGGTGAAGCTGCTGACGGTGGATATAAGAATAGGATATTTACTGAGTACTCACTATTCATAGATGAGAAACCATTTAATGGAGACCTTGAGAGTGTTCTTCAATGCAACTATGAAAGTGATCAGAATAACGTTTCTTCCGATGAACTCGAATTGATAAGAAAAGCTCTAAGGGATGGATTTAAGAAGTCATACCTAATGTATAATAATTCTAGTAATGTATTGCTATGAAACCACGTAATAAACGAGAAAGAGAGGTGGCTCAATTAAGTAGCATGCTGCCTCCGTTGACTATACAAGAAGAGTGGGCTAAAGCGCACGTATTCTCTCATCAGGCATTTAAGTGTAAAGATGAACTTTGGTGTTCTGATTGTGGTCAAACATGGGTGAATGCCGGTGCCAGTGAATTGTCGGTCATTTTGGGAATAGATAATAAAGTGCAGTGTCCGTGTTGCCATCAGAATCTCAAGGTAGTAGTAAGTCGAAAACAAAAGAATGACGAAGTGAACTACATGACTATTGCGACAATATCCGGAGGTTATCAAGTTCTACGCCATGTTTATTGTTACAGGTTTACACGTAAGAAAGATGCTTATCTATGTTACTTCTTTGAGGAGGTTGTACAAGAATGGATATCGGAGGATGGAAAACGAACAATCATGGCCAAACCAATGAATATGGGTTCAACGGGATGGTTGTACAGTGAGCCTTTGAGTATTAAAAACGAATACGGCACTAGCTATTATTTCGGTGACGGCTATTCGTTATGGGGTGAGATTTATCCAGAGATTCGTTTACTTCCTATTCTAAAGAAACGAGGTTTAAGGAATAGCTTTCATAATGTAGCTCCGTCCAAATTAATCAGAGCATTATTGACGGGAAGCAATGATTGTGAGCTTTGCGTTAAGACTAAGCAGTATAATATGCTTCAGCATCTTATAAAAAGCGGAAGTCGTCATATAACTCATAAACCGTCTTTCAATATCTGCAACCGCAATAAGTATAAGATTAAAGATGCTTCGATGTGGGTTGATTATATAAATCTGTTGGTATACTTCCATAAGGATATTCGTAACGCCCACTATATCTGTCCTAAGAATCTTAAAGAAGAACATGATGTCCTGATGAATAAGAAGGATAGAATAGAGGCTGAACTTAGAAGGCTAAGAGATCGTGAGAGAGTAGTAAGGAATGCTCTCTCCAAGAAAGAATCGATCCTTGAGTTCTACAAAGAAAAGATGAAATTCTTTGGAATAGAAATAAAAGGCGATGGTATAACCATTCATCCAATCGAATCAGTCACACAATTCTATCAGGAGGCTAAGGCTATGAAGCATTGTGTATTCTCTAATGGATATTATAAAAGGAAAGATTGTCTTATACTGTCGGCCAGGGACAATGAAGGAAAACGATTGGAAACCATAGAGCTTAATTTGAAGACTTTTGATATAGTACAGTCAAGGGCTGTATGTAACGGAGTGTCAGAACACCACGATCGTATAATTCAGCTCGTGAAAAAGAATATAAACCTGATCCGTCAGAGAATAGCGTAAAACAACGATGACCTATATAGATTACATGAACCAATTTTGGAAAACAGCTCAAAGTGTAGAATTTTCCTCGAACGAAGCATATTTGTATTTTTTCCTTTTACAGGAATGCAATATTCGGGGTTGGGAGAATCCGTTTGAATGTGCCAACCGTAAAATCATCCTCTCAATCGGTGTCTCAGAACCGACTATGATTGATTGCAGGAATCGATTACAGCAGAAAGGTTTATTGTTCTTTGAAAAGGGAAAACGTAATGCCAAATCGCCTACTTATTACTTAAATGATTTAAGTAAAACCTTAAGTAATCCCTTTAGTAAAACCTTTAGCAATGACTTTAGTAAAACCTTAAACATTGATAAGAATAAAGAGATAAGAGATAAGACTCTCTCTCCCACGCGTACGCGAGAAAGCCACGCCGTTGGAGATTTATTTCCAGATAGCGATGTATTTGAAAAATCGCTGGAAGAATGCTTCGATGAGTTAAAAGCAAGTCAGCCCTGGAAGGAAACCGTATGCATGAACATTCGAATACGCGATAAAACTTTTATGCCGGCTGATTTTGACCAGTACTTGAAAAGTTTCTTCCAGAAGCTCGCTAACGAGGGTGAGACTAGAAAAGCGCCCAAAGATGCTATGAGCCATTTCTCGAGATGGCTGGATATTAAACTTAAAAGCAAAAAAGATGGAAAACAACAAGAAAAAGGGATCGATACAGCCGATAGGAAGCCTGTTAGGGTGCGTTCGGTCGACCTCTGATGTGCAGATAACACCAGATCATCAGGAACAGAAGAAACAGGCCGATTTGTTTAAGGCAGCGTGTGTCAAAGAATGCCCTTCGTTTGAAATCAGCGACATAAACAGATCAATCATGAATGAGATTTACCTGTATGCCGTGGGGCGTAGTACGAAGCTAGATTCATCTAAAGGGCTTTGGTTGCATGGCCCTATCGGTACGGGAAAATCAACCATCATTCAAATACTTCGAACGTATGATTTCCTTTCGAAGCTGGATGATGTAGGATGGTTCTCTACCGGGGGATTCTCAATCGTCTCGGCATCATTGGCAGCAAACATGTATGTTAGCAAAGGGCTTGACGGCCTCAATAAGATGACTTACAATGATTCCAAACCTGTAACGGTTGCCTTTGATGAAGTGGGACGGGAACCATATCCGGTGAAACATTTTGGTACGGAAATGAATGTCATGCAGTTTATCTTTCAAACCCGGTATGAGTTGAGATATAAATGCCTGACTCATGTTACCACGAACATGAAGCCTGAAAAGATAGCGGATGTCTATGGAGACTACATTGCAGATCGGGTGAATGAGATGTTCAATGTGATTAAGATCGATGGGGAAAGCAGGAGATAAACCGTGAATTACATATCCTGTATACCTGAAAAACTTTATAATTTTATGTCAAGCACAGCAGTGAATAATTACATAGCAAAAAGATACGATAGGTGGTTAGATTATGCATCGTACCATTGTGGCCTGGTAGGTATTTCAGATGAGGCTCATGATGTTTTAAATGAAGTGCTTTGTTCGCTTCTTCAGAAAAGCGACAGGCTGCTCGAAAAACTTCTTTCAACCAAGAAGAATGGATATACAGAACTTGACTTCTTTGTTCTGAGGATGATTAAGCTTAATGTTACATCGCCAACTTCACCGTATCAGAGTAAATACAAACGAATTCCGGCAGATGATAATGCAGACTATTCACGTATGGAAATAGAAGATGTTCAGGACAATGAAATAGATACACCGGGAATTACGCTTGAAAGAATGCATCAGGTACGTGAAGTATTTGAAAGTCTTGATTTATCACCTCTGGCAAAGCGAGTTTTTGAGTTCCATTTCTTCCAAGATAATAATTTCTCTGAATGGGTAGGGCCGGAAAGTCAGAAGCAACTTTATGAAATCTATAACAAAATTCTTGATTTGATTAAAAAAAAGATAAATGGGATTTGGTTATTTTAATTTTTAGTTCTTACATTTGTTAAAAAGAAAATTGTTTATGAAAAAGGATGATAAATTAATACCTATAGACGCTTATTTAAAAGATTTTAATCAATATCTAGAATCCAATTCTCGTTGTATTTTTTCTGCTAAATTTGGAAGTGGAAAAAGTTTTTTTTTATCTCAATTTATGGACACTCAAAAAAATAAATACTTATTTATTCCAATTTATCCTATTAATTATCAAGTTTCAGATAATAAAGATATTTTTGAGTATATAAAAAGAGATATATTAATTCGCTTATTATCCAATACTAACGTTATTTTAAAAGATGAAGTGATAAAAACGTCATTACTTCTATACAATTATTTCGATAATAATAAATGTGATACTCTTTTGGATATATTTCGCCTTATACCTGAAATCAATATTTGTGGGGTAGATATAAAAATTGATAAGGTTTCAGATAAAATTCGTGATTTAAGAACAAAATTTAAGAAGTATAAAGAGAAGAATAAAACAGAAAGTGAAATATCGGAAGATTTTCTTTCTAAGTTTGAATTGCAAAGCGGTACTATCTATGAATTTGATACGATATCTCAATTAATTTGTGATATAATTGTTAAATATAAACAAGATAATGAGAAGCAAGTAGTTTTGGTTGTTGAAGACTTAGATAGAATTGATCCCAACCATCTTTTTAGGATTCTAAATGTGTTTTCTGCTCATTTTGATAGATACACACCTTCTTATGAAGAATTTAGTAGAACAAATTGGAAAAATAAATTTTGCTTTGATAAAATTATAACTGTATGTGATTTTGAAAATTTAAGAAGGTTATATACTCATCTTTATGGGCCAAATACTGATTTTAACGGCTATATTAGTAAATTTACATCAGATAGTCCATTCCGATATTCGTTAAAATCCGATTATAGCGATTATATAAGGAATCATCTTATTGATAAAGATTTATTAAAATACCCTCATTTGTGTAATTATTTAATTACTCAGATTAATCAAATACCGTATATTAATTTACGATTGTTAAGAATACATTTTATGGATCTATCTGCTAGGATAATAGATACCCCAATTCCTCTTAATAGTTTAAAAGGATATTCAATTAAAGCCATAAATGATTTTACTAAAATATTAGTTATTTGCAAGTTATTTGAGTTGAGTATAACAGATTTACTTGCTTGGATGAATAAAAGCATTAATAGCTTTGCAAAAGATGAAGTTTTATCGTTAGTCGGTTCCTGTTGGCTTCTGTCTGACTATTTTGATGCCAATATAAAGATGAAACTTAAACCAGGCAATATTATATATGGTATTTATGTTTCCAATGATGAGCGCCTAAATAATGAGACTTTTCCTAATTGTGAAATAAAAGATAGTATTGTAGAAAAATTTCGCATGTCATCTGAAAATTGGAATAATTCTGCATTCATATCTGGTTTAATGTTTAAACAGTTGGGTAATATCGTTTCTTTGCTACAAGAAATAATAGTGTTGAGAGAAGAGCCGTAATTAAATCTGTCTTTTTATATTTTACGATAAAAAGGCATGGAAGATATAAAGTTAGATCCTAGAAACTTTCGCATTCATAACGACCGGAATAAAAACATCATTCGAAAGAGCCTCGAAGATTGTGGAGCCGGTCGCTCTGTCCTGATGGACAAAGAAAACTACCTGATAGCCGGCAATGGTGTGTATGAGCAGGCAAAAGCGCTTGGCATACCGGTGCGTGTTATTGAAACAAACGGAAAAGAGTTGGTAGTGGTTAAGCGCACGGATCTATCCCTTGAAGATGAGCGTCGCAAACTTTTAGCATTGGCAGATAACCATGCTTCGGATACTTCTGAATTCGACATGGACCTAGTTATAGAGAACTTTTCCGAAGAAGTACTGAAATGTTGGGAATTTTCTCTTGATGATATAGACTTATCCGATGAATTGCCCGCATCTACCACAAAACCCAATAATGTAGCTGAAAGATTTATTATTCCCCCTTTCTCCATACTTGATGCCAAACAGGGAAGATGGCAGGAGCGTAAACGTGCCTGGTTATCTCTAGGTATAAAAAGCGAAGAGGGCAGAGAGAAAGAAATAACTTTTTCTCGTTCAGCCCAGAATCCGGCAATTTATGAAGTGCGCAACAGAATGCGTGAGAAGCTTGGTTATGATCCCTCTTGGGATGAAATAACGGAATACTGCAAGAAGCATGACATTCCAATGCTGGATGGTACCTCTGTCTTTGATCCGGTTCTTTGTGAACTTGCATACCGATGGTTTAATATTCCTGCAGGAGTTATTCTTGATCCGTTCGTCGGAGGATCCGTTCGTGGGATAGTAGCCGCAAAATTAGGAATGCTCTATCGAGGAGTTGATTTGCGTCCGGAGCAAATTAAAGCAAACCAAGAGAATGCGGTAGAAATGCAGCCACCTTTCACGGAGAATGACTGTCCGATTTGGAAATGTGGTGATAGTCGTGAAATTGATCAGCACTACGCTGGCCTGAAAGCCGATATGATATTTAGCTGCCCTCCTTATGCTGATTTGGAGGTTTATTCAGACGATCCACGCGACCTGTCGAATATGGGATACGAGGAGTTCTTGAATGCCTATAAAACCATAATTCAGAAGAGCTGCTCATTGCTCAAAGAAAACCGTTTTGCTGTATTTGTAATAGGGGAGGTTCGTGGGAAGAATGGAGCATACTATAACTTCGTTGGTGATACAATAAACGCTTTTCTTGAAGTCGGCTTGCATTATTACAATGAGATGATTCTTGCTACACAGATAGGTTCTCTGGCTATGCGCGTGACGAATCAGTTCAACCATTCCCGGAAGATAGGTAAAACGCATCAGAACGTTCTTGTTTTCTTTAAAGGGGACTTGAAACAAATTCCATCGTTATACCCAGAGCTTGATTTCAGGGAAGAGGATTTAATTGGAGAAGATATTTAAAGCAAACTTGTGTGAGATGGAACCCTGAAAGAACATGAAGAGCAATCGCGATGCTTGGATGTTTTTCTTCGAAGTACAAGAAGATAGGGGTTCCTTAGATTTAATTATTAACTTTGTCGGCATGAAATAAAACTATACCGGCATGCAAACAACAGCATTTATGATCTACAAAGAAGTACTTGAAAAAAGATTGGCTCGCAAAAAAGAACAGCTGGCTGAGATTGAAATGGCCATGAATAGTGCCAATGATATAATTACTGCTCAAGATAAGCGTAAATATATTGAGCTAAAAGCAGTTGTCAATGAACTTGAAAACTGCCTAGATATAGCTGAGTCAATGATAAAATTGGAGAAGTAGAATCGCAATTATAATAATATATTTACTAAGTCAATATATTATTATTTTATCGTCAAATTTATCTAACCAATTCTTAATAGACTTTGGTTTCAGATGGTCATTATTTGGTTTATTGGAGAAATAGCGTACAAGATCTTTTTCTGGATCAATAAATGCTAACCATATATCCCCATTATTATTATAAGCTATAATTGATTCCATCAAGGTGTATAATCCTTTTACTCCTGCTGATATAACTGTAATCTCGTCATTTTCTTCATCTTTATATAAATTTAATTGTTGAAAATTCTCTAAAAAGGTGGGTAGATATTGACCTGTAATTCGTTCTATTTCAATCATATCAATCTCATCTAAGTAGCCATAATTTACAATCCGCTCAAAACTATGTCTATAATGCCCACTAATAGTAGTACCTATGCCATGATGAAGATTACAGTTTAAGCTTTCTTCAATCTCAATCAACCAGTCACCATTTTCTAATCTCCTTTTGAAAAATAGTTCACAATATTCGGTGTTTTCTTGTCTGCCAATTCTGGAATAAGCAGAATTCGGAGTTAATATTTTTGCTTTGCCACGGATTTCCCCTGTTCTGGCGCCATCGAATATCTCTATATTATAAAAGAACGCATCTGAAGAAACTCTACTTATTCGTAATTCCCCTTTGCGCATTTTATATTTTGGATCAATATTCCATTTACCCCACCATATGTTTTTTTCTTTTGTTTTATAATCCCTGCTATAATGTTCAAGCGCTTTATGGAAAATATTGATCAACTCTTTTTTTAAAGCATGCTTATTCTCTTTTTTCTCCTCATTCTCACTTTCTTGACCTAAATGATATTGGAGTACTCGCCTACCTCGGAGGTCGAATGGAAGTTGATCTATGTCTCCAAAGGCTGTATTTTGAATCATTATTATTCTCTCCCAACCTAATAGGGCAGATGCGAACCCTAATTCATATAAAACATTAGGGTTGGGAGTTGGTCTATTATGTTGCTTTGAATTTATTATAGAGACATCACACACAAAAACATCAGCTAATGCAATTTTCCCCGTAATTGATTCGACTATTGATGGACTCCCTTCCATTCTATAAGTGTCTCGATCGATAACTGTATTTAATGAAAAATTATTATCTTTTGTAAGCGCTTTAACTGCTTTTTGTAGAACATCTAATATAAACGAACGATTTAAATTATTTTCTAAATCAGATTGCCATGAATAAAAAATAGTGTGATCCATTCTTTGAAAATTTAGATTAATAGAACGCTCAAATTTATTAAAATAATAATCATTATTTATATTTTAATTAAAAAAGCAATGGCAAAGTATAACAAAAAAATAGTCGATAATATCTGTGCGCTCATCCGTACCGATAGTTATACTATTGCCGAAATCTGTGAGAAGGTTGGAATCGTCAAAGATACATATTACAGTTGGCTTAAAACAAAATCGGACTTTTCGGACGCTATAAAAAAGGCTGAAGATGAATTTAATGACTTAATAATCGCTGAGGCTAAGAGATCCCTTGTGAAAATGATCCGAGGTTATACGGTTCAGGAAAAGCGGACCGTGACAGCTGATACCGGAAAGAAAGACGATAATGGAAAACCTATTGTCCGAGTAAAGGAGCATGTAGTTACTGATAAACATTACCAACCGGTTCCGGCAGCCGTAATCTTTGCTCTTACCAACCGTGATCCTGATAATTGGAAGAATAGACAGGAGAATAAAGTATCTGGTGAAGTCGGTATTAAGAGCAGCTTGGAAAGCCTGTCCGATGAAGAACTTCAAAAGATTGTTGATGGAGACACAGACTGATAGGGAAATATTGATTCGTAAGGCAGAAGCTGCAATCATTCTGCGCAAGCGAGAGGCCCAAAATAACTTTTGGGCTTATTGCTTATATATGGATCCTAAGTTCTTCGCTAAGCGTCCGTTCTTGAGATTAGTAGCCGAGGCGTTTATGCGTGTTTTCGTTGCTTATTCTAACAATGTGATTTATCGCCTTGCTGTGAGTATGCCACCTCGAGCAGGAAAATCTTACATAACGTCACTTTTCATCTCTTGGATGTTCGGTCATTTCCCGGAAGAATCTGTTATGCGTAATACATGCGCTGATCCGCTATACAATAAATTATCTTATGATACCCGTGATATTATTCGCTCTCGAAAGTATAAAGAAGTCTTTCCTGAAATAAAGCTGAGATCAGATAAACAAAACGTTCATGGTTGGAGTCTTGAAAAGGCCCGGCAGGTATCGTACTTTGGTGCAGGTGTCGGTGGTACTGTAATCGGCTTCGGAGCTTCTATGTTGGCCGTAAC
>MTLE01008805.1_pt1 | contig 10398 bp, 7 predicted proteins | sample 1982461 | NCBI WGS metagenome assembly MTLE01 (sample SAMN05712605, study PRJNA340218) | biofilm metagenome | isolation source: sample SPL anode biofilm adapted to -200 mV | place: USA | collected 2012-02-03 | reverse complement strand
AACACCATTCTCGCAATGTCCCGCTGGTTTGTGTTCGAATTCCAATTCCATTATCAATCCAAAGATATTAGTTGTTCCACAGATATATTGAGACCAGCGGCCAGTTTTGAAAGATCATCATAACTGAGTTTAAAGAAGAGTTCCGGTTTGTTGCAGAATCTTTTCACATCTCTTTTGGAAAAACCGGTGTATTGGGACAGGATTTCCGGTGTCATGACCAATCTGCTTAAATGGTAGGATAAAGGGCTCAGACGGCCTGAAATCACCTCTTGGCGGATCTTTTCGGTCTCCTCGTTAATAGCACTCCAGGCAAAGTTGATTGCATCATTTTTGGGATCCCAGCCAACACTAATCACCTCCTTATAGTTGCCATCCTCATCAAGAGCATAGCAAACGTCTCTCACCGGGGTGCCATTGAGAATCTCCCCATCCTGCGGCACTTCATTGATTTTCATGATCAGCAAACGGTTAGGTAAACATATGCATACGAGAAATGGGCACTTTCCGGAACCATAAACAGTATGTTCTGTCCCTTTTTAAGATCTTTTGTACGTGCCAGTTCATCAAGCATCAGGAAGGCAGACGCAGCGGCAACATTCCCTACATATGGAAGATTGAGGAACCATTTCTCTAACGGTATCCTGAAATCAATATCATTCAGTAATCTCTCTATTCTGATTTTAAAATACATCGATGACAGGTGAGGAAGAAACCAGTCAATATCCTCTACCTTTAAATTGTGTTTTTTGATAATTTCCAGGAAGAACTTTCCACCCATCTTTACGATATTCTCACCAAGGAGCTTAGTATCCTGCTTGATTGAGAAGAGAGTCCTGCTTGCCCACTCCTCTTCAGGAAAATGTGTCCAACCTTTAAGGTTTCCGCTCGAATCATAGTCAGCTCCGGCATACATACATGTAGGAAGGGTATTGGCAAACGAGGTGAGTTCAATCCAGTTTATTTTAAAAGAGTGCCCCCCTTTTCCCGGTTTTGTCTCCAGCCTTACAGCCCCTGCACCGTCAGAGAGCATGAATCTCAGGAAGTCCTTTTCGAATGCTATGATTGGATCACCTTTCAGCCTCTGAAGGTCTTCGTACTCCTTCTTGAAGTAATTTGAGCGCATCCATGCGGAAAGCCTCTCGGAAGCAAGTGCGATTGCATTTTTCTTATCACCTGATGCGAGTGACAGGTAGGCGTATTTGAGAGCGTGCATCCCACTGCAGCAAGATCCTGCGAAAGATACGACCTCCGTATGGTTCGTCCCACCCATCTCTCCATGAATCTGAACAGCATGCGATGGCATTATCATCTCCTGTGAAGTTGTTCCGGCTGCCAATAATTCAAGGTTATCCACATTAACATCTTCATCATACAGCATATCAATGGCCTTGACAGCCATATCATAGGCAGAATGCGTTATATTACCGCTCTTGTCAAGTGCATAATACCGCTCCTTAATACCATTGTTACGTAAAATAATGTCCTTTGCCCTTGAAGGTTTTCCTCCAATCATACCAATGTATTGTTCTATCTCATCATTTTGGACCGGACTGTTAGGAAGAAAAGTTGAAGTTTTGGTAATATATACAGGATACATGTTCAGTTTAGTTAATCATACAAATATAGATATTTTTTCCTTATCAGGCTTAGACTCTTTCTTCTAAGGGGAAAGAGAAGCCACAGGACAAAAGAACCTACAGGAGAGATAACAAAAAGGACGAACATCAGATACCAGCTGAATAGTTTAAGCCTCCAAGCTCTGGCAGGATCGTTGAACCCACCTTTTTTCAATACGAACCTGGACCAGATCCCGAACATCTTGTGCCCTACTCTCTCTATCTGATAGAGGCTGTAATGGAAAACCACACCACCTTTATCTACAATTCTTTTCTGAAGGGTTTTGAACTCATTCTCTCTCAATGATTTTAGAATTTCAGGGGCAATATTCGATACATTGTCTATATCTTCCTGAGAGACACCTGCTTCAGGGAGATACTTACTCTTCTCCTTAATTCCGTCAATCAACCACCTGAAAATAGTAAGAACGCTGACAAGGTTACCATGCTTGTCTTCAAGGGTAATGTTTCCTATCCAATTGGAATTTGCCTTAATCAGGTATTTGTTAACACTGTCATGACACGAAACCCACATATTCCTTGTTCCTACAACCGTAATCACCTTCTTGCCATTAAGATACTCCATTGCCGCTGGGTGCTGAAGAAATGATGAAACAGGTATTGAGGGTGATAGAAACCAAGGTTGCAATCCAATTACGACAAGGTCAGCATCACCCACATCGGAGTAGTCCATGCTCTTTATTTCACAAGGAATACCTTGCCTGCACTCAGGAAATGCCTGATAGAAAGCATCGGAAGTCCATGGAAATGGAAAAGGGGTAACCGGCTCTATGGATTTATAAATAACAGTACACCCCTCTTTTTCCAGAGGGTTAAGCAAACTTCTGAGAATGTTCAGAAGTTGTCCTGTCTGTGTATAGTAAAACACAGCAATCTTGTAATTATTACCCATTTGTCACTATATTATTGAATGAATAAAATGTTGTATCCTCCGATCTCTCATAAAGTATCAGCTCTCTGAGAGAGTAATCTTCAAGACAGAAGTGCAGCTCAATCATTGTATACGGATTATCTGCACCTCTTTTTAAGTTTGTTATTGTAATGACATGAAAATCGGGAGCCAACCTATATGTCACCTTGTACTTTGCCGGAAGTTCCCTGAGCTTTCCACTCACGCATGCCTCCATAATCACGGCAAGTTCTGCAAGAGACCGCTGTTTGGCAAAGTCATATGTCGTTGTCTTTGTCGGGGTGGATATGCTGAGGTTGCTGTTTGTCATTATTATGCTCATCACTTTTGGTGATGCATAGTCAAATCTTGTATCAACACCTTTTTTGTATTGGAATTTCCCCTTTGAGACAACCTTTGTATTGAGCAGTTTCACATGCTTAGTCTGAGTAAAGGATGACTTGAGGGTAGTGACTTCTGAAGAGCGTCTGGACAACTCTGAATAGAAGAGATCTTCCCTGCTGTCAGCATAAACATAGGAGAGAAATGTAAAAAGAAGTAAAAGAGATATGGTTCTATAAAGGTTCGTCATCTGAGGTCTATAAATTTAACAGGTTTTCTGCTTGTTTGAGGGAAGATTGATCCTGCAATAAGCTCTATTGGTTCAAATGATATTTCAGGGGCAACTCTTATCTTGGCACGGAACAGATCCTTGATCTCCTTCTCAAATATCTCATTGGGATTGGTTGCTCCTATTTTGATGAGTATCCCGTCTGTTCCGAGAGTATTTGTGTATACCTGAACCTGGTAATTGACAACTCCCTGAATATTATCCAGAATATCATACAAAGCGGAAGGATATAATGTTGTTCCCTTATATTTGATCATCTGCCCCTTCCGGCCGACTATCGGGCTGAGCCTGACGCTATTTCTCCCACATTGGCATTTTTCCTCAATCATATGGCACAAATCGCCTGTCTTGAATCTCAAAAGAGGCATTCCTTCAACACCCAATGTTGTTATAACTAGCTCTCCAACCTCTCCGGAACTCACCTGATTCTCATTTTCATCCAGGAGTTCCAGAATTATAAGATCCGGATGGTGATGCCCTCCGCACTTATATTCACACTCTGTGAAAGAACTCTGCATCTCTGTTGATGCATAGGTTGAATGTAGAGATAAGTCCGGCCAATGTCCAATTATTTTATTTGTAAGAGTGCTCGGAGAGAGATCGGCGTTTCTCAGAGGCTCTCCAATACATACTGCTCTTTTGAGAGAGATATCATTGATGTTAATCCCATGTTCTTCTGCATATTCAGCCAGTTTTACCAAAAAAGAGGGCACAACAATGCATGAATCAGGTTTCTCTTTCAATATTGAACTCCACTGCAACTCTGGAATACCGTTGCCAACTCTTATAACTCCCATTCCGAGTTTCCTGGCTCCCATAAAATATGCAAGACCTGCCATAAACCTGCGATCCATTGTGGTCATTATCTGCATGACCTCCCCCTTTTTGCAACCGGCCTCTATGAAAGAGGTTGCATCATTGTATGCAAGGCGGTCAAGATCGTTGTCTGTCAGCATAAACGTCACCGGGTCTCCCAAAGTGCCTGAGGTGGTCACATAGTCCATAATCTGGTTCTTTGGAACACAGAGAAAATCAAGGTTGTACTCAGATACATCTCTTTTAGTTGTTGTAGGCAATTTTTTAAGATCCTCTATAGTTTTTACAGATCCCGGATCTATACCGTTTTCGGAGAACATTCTCCTATAGAAAGGAGAATTTACAGCAATATAATTGATTGTCTCTCTTAAAGATTTTTCCTGGAACGCTTTTATCTCATCCCTTGACTTAAATGACAACTCATGATCTCTCATCATATATATATTATTTTTCAGTTGCTTTTTTGTACTCTTCCAATAAGGTGTAGGTATAGTCATAATCCGGATTCAGCTCTATCAACCTCTTCCTGACAGTCTCATCTACACTTTTCCCATTTTTTATCGCCCTTCTTATAGTTGCAGATAATTGTCTGTATTCTAACACTTTTGGACAAACATCTTTTAGAAGCAGGCTATCAGCCTCAATATCAAGCGGTTTAACACATTCATCTCTCGGCTCCTCTCGATTGCTGAAAATTGGTCCAAGGTCATAGGCAACCATTTTTCCCAGTTGCCATGGAGAGGTGCTTACCCACATTATAAGTTTCTCCGGTTGAAAAATCACAGCATGATGTGCAATAAATTGATTGAGCGACATTTCGTTTGTCCAGCCGATAGATACCCCTCCCAATCCGTAAGGGTTTCTGAGTATAGAGGCAGCCTTATCCGGTGTTATTTTCCTATCTGCATCCAGAAGTTCTTCCAGCCTTTTGTAACGGTAAAGACTGTGTCCCTTTTCCAGCTCATCTTTCTGCTCTTCATCAAGTCTCGCCATACTCTTCTGTGATAGAAAATGGTTGGTGGATATAATCCTGTCGCCTTTTGCTCTATAAAGTTCCGTGTACTGCGGGGACTTCTCTATTATCGCGGCTCTCCCATCCGATGCAGAACCAATCAGGATGGATTCAGATACAAATGATTCCATTGAAGATGCAATCCTGTATGCCTCATCAATATTAGAGGCATATTGCAAGATATTCCTTGTTATGATTGAGATTGGTGTTTTAGATGAGATAGGGGGTGTAGATTTGGCTGCATTTATTGTTACAGTAAGACCTTTTTCATTCATCCCCGAGAGAACACCTGTCATCCCTGCCCAGCCAACAGAGGCGAATTTATATCCCTTATCGGGAAAATAGAATGATATGATTTTCTCTTCGGCAAACTTATCGCCAACATAAAAGTCAAAGTTTCTTGCAACAATCAATGAACTGTCTGCAGATTGCGCACCCCAAACGGCAAAAGAGGAACACCCGACAAGCATATACTCCTGCATCACATGTCCTATATCGTGAGCTGCATGATAGTTTAGCTGGCGTTCGTATGCATTGCCCACAAAATCAAATTCATGGCTGCAACCCAACGAACTCATATATATCTCTTTCCTGAATTCATCCGGTATATCTCGCTGCAGGTTCCTGTTATAAATTACTGTCACATATTTAAGAAAGTCAACATACTTTCTTGATGGTATCATTTCGTAGATCTGATCAACAAATGCCTTCTCCTGTTTATACATAAGAGATTTGCACAATTGTCCTATTGCGGCACCCCTCTCTTCCGGACCACCTTTCAGGTATAACTCCCAAAGTCCCGGTTGTGCCTGTTTCAGGTAAGAAGAGTCGTAACTTGTAAGGCTGTCGGAAATAACACATTGACCTAAAGTAAATGGTTCTTTTACGGGAATCGACCTGTCGGCCGAAAAGTACAATACGGCAGCTCCGACAAATATCAGTGCAATCAGCGATAAAATAAAGGCTGACAAATATTTTAGTATTTTTAAAACGAACCTCATGACTTCTCCTTTATCCTATTTATTAAATAATCACTCCCCAACAGATCAGCACAGGTAAGTAATGAGGTGATTGTAACACCTAGTACCCCATGTACATTTATATTCTGGCCTGTCAAAAATAGTCCCGGCAACTTAGTCCTGCCTGCAATAAATGTCGAGTAGGGCTTGTTGCAGTTTTTCTGTATACCATATGCGCTGCCCTGAGGCGTTTTGGTATAGTCTCTGAATGTAAGCGGTGTCGCGGTATATTTATGATCCATGGCACTCTTTATGTCCGGGAAATCGGTCGCGACAAAATCCAGAATCTCCTCTGATATGCTCTCTTTAAAATCGAGATAGTCACCTCCTCTGTCACCAATCACAGTATCACTCCACCTTTCAATCAGAGAATAGGCAATAGGTGTGACAATGGTCACCACCTCTGCAAACTCACCCCCGTCAGCAGGAGGCTGCATGGAGAGAAGCACATAGTTGACCCTCTTGTTTCCCTTTCTGATAAAGAAGTTTTGGTTTACATATCTGAAAGAGTCAGGTTTCATTGTAAGATAGAGACAAAAGAGTCCATAAGTATTGTCTTCAGAAGTTATCCTGGATATAAATGAAGGTTTGAGCTTCGCACTTTTATCAAGTATACGGAAGGTCTCAACAGGATGAATATCAGAAATCACCGAGTCAGACTCAAAATAACGTCCGTCAGCGGTAACCACACCCTTTGTCCTGTCATCTCCTACAACGATTCTGGTAACCTCCGTACCTCTCATTACAGTGCCGCCATTCTGCTCAATTTTTCCTATCAGGGCATCTGTTATGCTTTTTGTTCCCCCTCTGAAACGATACGCCCCCTTTAAATTGGAGTATAATGTTATAGCATGAATGTAAAACGGAGTGATCTTCTCTATACCGGCATACAATAGTGATGTTCCCCAAAGAGCATCGAAAAGACCAGGATCCTTGATGTTGTCACGGATAATATCGGATGCGGATACGGTAAAATAATCCATATAATCCATGTTAAAGAGTCCGTTTTTGAGGTTCTCCAGATCAGAGAGCATGCCTGCCTCCCTGATATACTTGCAATATAGAGGAATTACACGCCTTTCTGAGGGAAAACGAGACTTGAGATATTCCTCAAAATTCTCCAATCCCATTGGGAAAGAGTATCTGGAATCATCCAGTATTATGTTGTCATAACAATTCTGGTCAAGTCTTACGGCATCAATCTCATCAGCAATACCAAAATATCTGAAATAGCGGTCAAGAGCCTCTCCCTTATCCATACTTCCGACATAGTGAATTGAGGTGTCCATGATTTTATCGTGTCTCCTGAAAGATTGCAACAGCCCCCCGGCTTGTTTACACCTCTCGAGTACACATACATTCATCCCCTCTTTGGAGAGAACCAATGCTGTCTCAAGGCCTCCAAGCCCACCTCCTGCAATTATGGCATCATATTTACTCATCCCCCGTTTTTCTTAACAAATATATAGTATTGGAGGTTATTTTATCGTTTTTCATGGCTTCAACTGAACAATTAAGCTCCCTCGCCCACTTCTCAACATCCCTCCTATCAATAAAACAAGGGTCCTGATTTGCTTTATTGAACTTAAGAACCTTTATAGAAAACCATTCACTCATCCTTGTTACAGAATGTTTTCTCTCATCGGACTTGTCAGCATCCCTGACTATGACAACTCCTCCTTTTGCAAGTTTCTCCGTAACCCTTTCAAGTAATCTTTTCTGACTTCCTTTTGGCAGGTAATGAAGCATATCGTTAAGAATAAAGACATCACTTTCAGGAAGGTCAAACGATAGAGCATCTGCCTGTTGGAATCTTATTCTCTCTCCTGCCATATAAGAGTTTTCGGCAATCTCTATCTTCTCCTTGTCATAATCAATTCCCAAGATACTCCTTTTCTCCGAAAGCAGCCCCAACATAAAGCAGAGAGGTCCGTACCCACATCCTATATCAGTGATTCTCGCCTCCTTTGGAACAATTTCATCAAAAACAGCATAGCACCTCTCCATCTTAATCTTGATTCTCATATACCACTCAAGTACAGGACCTTTATAGATATAATTAAGAATCACGGAGTGGTAGAAATAGCTGTTCCGGGTATTGTCAAACCTTTGTCTGAGAATCTGATACTCGTCTCTCATATAGTTACATACCTGCTTGCCTCTCTTGCTGTAATCGCCTTCATTGGAAAAAGATGATTGTTTTATCCTCGGAAGTATCCTGTAACCTATAATGCCGTGCTTTACATAAAACGGCTGCAGTTTTGAGACTAAGTGGCCGTTTCCGTATATGACAACTGGTAGAATATCCAGTGAAAGTTTCTCGGCCAGATAGAATGCACCTTTGCGGAATCGGTGAATCCTTAGGTCTGAAGAGCGTGTTCCCTCGGGGAATATTATCACAGAGTAGCCCTGTTGAGTCATCTTTCTTACCTGCTCAATGTGAGCCTCTACACCATCTTTATAATAAAGAAAACCTGCATATCTCACAATGTGGCCAAATACCGGTGATTTCCACACCCAGCTGTTTGTCATCATTATAACTTTCGGAGAGAGGGAGAGCATCATCAAGATATCAATGAAAGACTGATGGTTTGCAACTATAACTGCAGGTTTTGAGAAATCCTCCTTATATGGGTTCTCTCTGAAAATCTTGACAGAGGGTGATAATCTTACCGGCAGGAATGAAAAGGCAGAAAGGAATTTATGAAATGCTGCCCGTTTATACCTCCCTGGAATCGGCAAGACAACCGCAAGCAATATAAAAACTGCTGCAACCATGCATCCTGTAACAAACACAGAAAATGTCAGAAGCATAAGCAACAACCCAGACAGTGTATATGGCGGGAGTCCTTTTCTAACGTGAGAAGTGATGTAATGACGGAACACGATAGGCTGCACTGTAAGGGCTACAAACCAGACGGCAATCATACCGACGGTTGATATCAAAGCAATAGAACGAAGAGCCGGATGCTTTGCAAAGATCAACACTCCCATTCCGATTATTACAGTAAAAGTAGAGAAGAAGATAGCGCTTTTATGCGATGATAGTATAGAGCTTCTCTTCGAATACTCTCCCTGCAATCCATCAAGCACGAATATGCTGAAATCATCACCTATACCGAATATGAATGTTGACAAAAGTATGTTTACTATATTGAACTCTATTCCTAACAGAGCCATCAGCCCCAGGATAATAATCCAGCTTACAAACATTGGAAGGAAGGCCAGTGCGGCAAGTTCGAATCTCCCGTATGAAACCAGTAAGGTGAAGAATACCAGAAGAGAACAGAGTGTAAGGATAAAATAGAAGTCATCCTTTATAGATGTGGCCCACAATCCGGCAAAATGTGCCCTGTCGACTATTATGGTATTTGTCTCTTCAGACAATCTCTCATAAACCTCCTTTTTGGAGTCATTTTTCAGAAAGAGCTGGGTAATGAAGAGTGAACTGGAGTCAGAAAGTTCGCACCACTCTCCCATTAATTCAGGAATCTTATCTCTCTCAGAAGAGAGATTAAAGTCAGAGTAGCTCCTGTCGAGTATTTCAAAAAAGTCATTAAATGCATCTTCTGAAAAACCAATACCGGCAGACTCGCTTACTATCTTCTCTTTTAGTGTGGTCCGCCTTGTTGACCAGTAATCATTCCATCTTTCAATTCTCTCTTTCTGCAGCTCTCTCGGAATCAACAACTTGCCGACAGAGGATTTTTCAATTTCCTTCCCCTCTTTTTTCAAAACACTCAGTAATGAGTCACAACTTCTGTAATCAGAGAGGGCATTGTCAGTATCCGGATTCGCAGAGAGCAGAAGTACTTTCGACTCGGTTGACCCGAATTTCTCTGCATATCTCTGCTGAGCCTCTTTCAAAACATCAGGCTCATAATTGATAGCCATCATATCACTCTGAAAGTTCACCTTAGGAGAGAAGAAAAGACCGACAACAAACAGAAGCAGAATCAAAATTATAAGCACTTTTGACTTCTCGTACTTATATTTTGTTATCCTGTCAATCATACTCATTACCAGATTTTCATCACTATCCGTGTCCTTCCCTACTTTGAGCATGTGCGGAAGGAAAATCAGTGAGAAAAGAGTTGTTCCGACAAGTGCTATTGAGGAGAATAGTCCAAAGTCCTGCAGCAGAGAAGAGTTTGTGAAAAGGAGACCAGCAAATGCACCAATAGTTGTAAAACTTCCGATTGTCAGTGGGTATGAGAGTTCCTCAAGCATCTGTTCAACATTTTGCACATGCTTCATATGGCTGACAATATGTATTGAATAGCTTAGAGCGATACCCATGACTGTTGCTCCGGCACCTACTGCAATCGCTGAAATAGAATCTTTAAATAGAGAAATAATGGCAAGAGAGAAAAGGGCTCCGAAGAGTGCAGGAA
>MTLE01000913.1_pt1 | contig 10400 bp, 7 predicted proteins | sample 1982461 | NCBI WGS metagenome assembly MTLE01 (sample SAMN05712605, study PRJNA340218) | biofilm metagenome | isolation source: sample SPL anode biofilm adapted to -200 mV | place: USA | collected 2012-02-03 | reverse complement strand
AAAATATGTAACGTTTGTTATTTTATTTTTTTTGAATAAAATAAAGTTCATCAATCCGATTAGCTTTATAAACATGTATTCTTTTATTGTTGCAAATACGATATAATAAAACAGCCAAAAGTCTCAAAAAGAATCTATTATGGTCCATTAAATATATCTATAAAATCAAAATGATTATAAAATTCACATTTTATAAAATCTTTTTTTTAAAATATTTATATGACAAAAAGTCAATATTAATATTTAAATAATTTAAATAATATACAATTGATTATTTATGTCAATTACATTAAATAAAAATAATAAATTTAAGTAAGTATAAAAAACGTATATTAATTGCAATAAACTGAATATCAATCTACAGAATAATATTTTTAAAACATCATTCTTAACTTAAAGGAAAAATAATATATATAAAATAGGATCAGAAAACAGATCATAAGATGAAAACTCTATAATCAAAAATAGTATCACACTGCTTACATTAAAAATGCATAAATAGAGACACGAGCATATTGTAATTATAAATCACAAGGAAAATACATTCAATAATCTCAATATTAATTGCTATATTAGCAATATTAAAACAAACAAAACAAACAAACAGTAAACTTTGTTCATAAGGTATGAAAACAAAAAAAAATCTTATCACCTGTGCAAAGAAATTAACAATGACAACTTCAATATTGTTTTTTTCATGCTATTTCCAAACTATACAAGCACAAAACGCACAACAAATTAACGGAACTTTAAATTATCCTTTAAGCAATCCCAATATCCTAAACAATTTTGGATATAACCCATACGAGCTTAATCGCCTAGATTGTTTCTTTAACAAATTAATAAATGATAGCACTATATTCATCAATAAGCTACATATAAATAGCTATAGTTCTCCTGATGGCCTATATGAACATAATGATACATTATCTAAGCAAAGACTTTATAATTTAAATAAATATATAAACGAGAAGTTTAATATTGAATCAAAAGTAAGAAATGTATCATTAACACATGTTGCAGAAGATTGGGATGGTTTACAAAAGCAACTAGAAGCAATTAACTATCCTTATTTAAAATTAATTAGAAACATTATTTCTTCTGAGCCCAATTTTGACAAAAGGGAAAACAAAATAAAGAAAATTAAGCATGGTAAAGCATATCGCGACTTATGCAATAGCATTTTTCCAACATTAAGAAGAGTAGAGATAAACATTGAGTATACCAGCCAAGACACATTGCAAAAACAAGCGAGTTTAGCACTTCCTTACTCCCTTGAAAACCAAGAAAACGATTCTGAAGAAAATAAGATAAATCAAAATGATCTTATTCAACAGCAGAGAGAATTTCTCATGTATAATGACAATTCCAGAAAACGTCGACGCGAATTATTAAATTCACAAAAAGCAAGGTATAGTTATTTTTTATTTAATCAGCCTCAGGATTTGTACCCTAAACTTTCTGTGAAGACTAATATTTTAGCTTTAGCAGGATTAAACCCCAATTTGGAATATACCACGCCCATTCCCAATATAGCTATTGAAGCATATTTCTTACGTAATTACTCTTTAGAACTATCCTTTGCTTATTCAAATTGGGCATATAATAACAATAAAAAATTTCAAGGAATATCTGCATACACCATTGAGCCTAGATACTGGCTTATAAAAGACAATAAATACAAAGGTTTATTTATAGGAATATATGCTCAGTTCGGCGATTATAATACCCAAAAATATCACGACATAGTATCATCAGAAGGCAACAAGACCGGAAAATATCACAGCGAAGGACTTTCGGTTGGATATTTGCAACCTATTTATGGTCCTTTTGCTGCCGAATTAAACTTTAAATTTGGATACGTTCATTCAAAAGTTAACGAATACAAGCAAGATAGCAATTATAATTTGTTTTTGTACTCCCATAATAAAGACAGATTTGACATAACAGGAACCTGCATAAATCTGATGTACAGATTCTAATTTCTAATTTGAAATAGAGAAAATAACTACATACAAAACAAATCCCCAAAACAATTAAAATGAAAAAATTATTTATTTTTTTAGCCATTATTGCGCTGCAGGTATTATTTGTAACTGCAAAAGCACAAACAACAATCAAAACGGAGCAATCGGTCTTTCGCTTTATTATCAGCCGCGGAGAAGTGTTTGAAACAAATGCTTCCGGAGCGTTGACAGAGCTGACTTTATCAGGTTTTTTTAGTGAAGATGTTAAAACAGAAGGAGAATTAACCCCTTCAAAAAGTGTAGGTTCACTAACACTTACTGGAAAAGCAAAAATTAATCCCTACAGTTTACAACGTCAAACAAAAGTCACTTCTTCATTAGTAATGGGTTCTGTATATGCTCCACGCGGACTTATGCTAAGCGTAATAGTAGACGGGTACCCTTTATCAGTACTACTGCCTTATGTAAACGAGAAAGACACTTGGCCATCCGGATACACCTATACATATAGTTTAGCCGTACAAGGAAGACAATTATCTGTTTCAGGAGTTAACGCAGAAAAAAATCAAAACAAATAAATAAGATTATAATTCAAAAGTAACAAAACAAAACAAATGAAAACAAAATTCTCCTTTTTAGCAACCCTTGTAGTTGCATTAGGCTTAATGTCATGTTCCGAGAACAATGATTTGCCTGTTGACACCGACAATCAAAGTATTTACCTAAAAATTGGTAACATTGAATCTGCTCAAACCAGATCTGAAGGTACCGCTGTTACTGAGGCAGAGGCAGTAACATTAACCGATGGATACATTTACTTTATTACCGCACAAGACGGTATTAAAGAGTGGTACAAGATAGCATCTTCGGGTACTTCTGATGTCGCAAACAAAGTTATAACAACTACTGACTTAAAAAATGGCTTTAAATTTAGCAATGTATCAGGAGAAGTTAGTAAAGTGTACATTGTTGGTAACCCCAATTTAGGAAGTGGCGAAGCTACTACCATGGAAGGATTTAAAACGTTATCTGAACTAAAAGCCGGTGTTAACATTAGCATTTCTTCTCAGAACAACGTACAAGACCTGACTATTGTTGGAGAAGGAGGAGTGACAGCTGTTCTCGAAGGTGCAGAAACAGATAAACAAGCAGTAGTATCATTGACTCCGCTCTGTGCTCGCATTGAGGTTGGTGCTATCAAAGTGACTGGAACCATAACAGATTATACGTTAAAAGGTATCTATGTTAATAGGTTTTATGCAAATAAAACTCTTAGTAATGTGTTCTCCAATCTTCAAAATGAAGAATTAACTGACAATTTCAGCACTGCCGGAACAGGAATTTACAGTAGTTACCCAACCATGTGCGATCAAAACGATGCAGGTTTAGGCAGCCAAGCCTCACTTGTGACTTCACCTACAACCGGCAATAATGTATGGGCTTATCAATTTTTCCCCGGAGGTACTGAGAACCCAAGAATTACATTTAAGTTAACCGGAGTAACTAGTAGCGTTGGCGGTGAAAGCTATCCCGATCCTCAGTTTGTGAACATACGTGGATTCTTAAATAGTACAGGTACAGCTATTACCACTTTTGCACCAGGTACGATTTACCATATTAATGAAGTAAGCATTGAGAAAAATAATTTAACTCAATTACCAGACCCTGAAGATATTAATTTATGGGTTACGGTAACTATTAACACATGGAAAGTTGAGGTAGTTACCCCGGTAATGTAGTAATCAAATTGTTCGTCTTCTTGTTTTTTTTTTAAGAAGACGAATAATAAAAAATCAGGCATGAAATATAAAATGTTATTTATCGCGTTATGCTCCTTTGCACTCATAATATTTGCTTCCGGATGTACCAAAGCAGAATTATGCGAGGGAAAGAATGTGACATTATATTTCCAATATAAAGCAGGAGGCACACAAGATGTGCTTCCTGAATATATTGGCAGTGTAATGATATATGTGTACGATGCCGAAACGGGAAAATTCGTCCAATCGGCCAAAGTGAGTAACAACCAGCTACTTAGCTCTCAACAAACAGATTTACTACTAGATCCCGGCAAATATGACGTTATATGTTGGGGGAATGTAAATGATAACACTTTATTAGCAGACGTAACATCAGGAAAAACTAAAGCTATTATTGCAAATACAAGAACTAGCAGCGAACAGCAATTAAAAACCACAGACCCTTTATATTACGCAAAAACGACCCTCGAGGTCTCTTCAGAAAAACTAAGCAGCAGCGCAGAAGTCAATTTCTGCTGTGCCCATATTGATATTTGGGTATATGTTAAAGGCATTATAGATCAATCAACAACTACAGCTTCAATAGCACCAGTGATTAGCGTTGGTTATCTTCCCTCTTCATGCGATTTTGACATGAGGGCTCAAGGAGATAAAATCTGTTATTATCCCGAATCATCTTATAGAGAAGATAGATTAGTGTACATGTCACATTGTTCCGTTTTTAGGTTTGACGAAAACACGGACGCTTCTATTTACGTATATAATGGTTCAAACAGAAAACTTATAGACAAAATTAGTTTATGTGAATTCATAAGCAAAAACCAAATTAGTATCTCTCAGAAAGAAGAGGTTTCAATCGCTATATTACTTGAATATAGTCCGCTAGGAGTAACAATTAGCATTCCCGATTGGAAGGAAGTGCCTGTATCACCTCAATGGTAAATGTATAATTTGTATAATCAAATAATTCTGAAGAAATGAATATCAGAGGCATTTATAAAAAAATATATTACATTATATTCTTCACACTTAGTAGTTTAACGATGCTTTCGTGCACACAAGCAGAGGTACTAGCTACTACAGGTGAAGATGTAAACATGGCTATCAACCTGCAAACGCGTTCATTATCCGATGAAAATGCCTTGACTGGTGAAGAAACGCTCACCAACGTTTATGTTTTTATCTACAACTCGAACTATATACTAGAGAATGGAAGCGACCTTTCAGTTACTGCCGGAAATCTTGCCAGCAAACGTTGGGTGGTAAAAGAAGGAATAAAACACGTGTACGTAATAGCTAATCCTGATGCTGAACTACAAACCAGACTTGCAGCCAAACCGTCTCGACAAGAATTATTATCCATGATTACTAACGCTAGCTCATTTGATGCATCCGTATCAAATATTCCTACAAAAGGTATATTAATGGCAGGAAAAGCAGAAAGCAAAGAAATAACACAAAATACTGCCACTATAGATATTTCTCTTGAGCGCAAAATGGCCAGAGTTGATTTCTATCTGAGAAAAGAGGCTAATGTAAGCGGCAGCTTAGTGGTCAAAAGTGTTACGCTTGAGAACACTCGAAAAGCAGGTAAATTATATGACGAAACAAACAGTTATACATACCCAATTGCCAATATAAATGCAGGAACCCTAACTACCACAAGTGGCGTAGTTGTTACAGCAGTAACAAGCGCTCCGGCAACAGATAACACATACACGTTTGTTTCATATAACTATTCTTTTACCAATAAGTTAGGTTCATCATTTGTAGAAACTGATGTCAACAAGTTGAATATAACGATAGCCTATACCGAAAGCGGTTACACAATGACATATAATTATGTATTATATTTATCGACGAACAACACCTATGGTAGTTCATTATCCATTGTGCCCAATAGTGTTTATCAAGTAAAAGCAACAATATACAAAGAAGGAATAACTCTTTCTGTAAATGGAGTAACTACTATAACAAACAGTTTTGTAATTAGCTAAATAGCCAGCGTAGAGCCATATGAAAAAATATATCATTATTACATTATTATTATCGTTAAGTTTAACAATAAGCACCTGCACCGAAAGTGATTTTACGGACAACAATTCGGCAGAAAAAACAGAGGTTACGCTCAACATAACTACTAGTTCACCTACTTTGGTAGGTAATGCGACCTCTAAAAGTATAGAGACTAGAACCGCTAGTCAGGCCCTAACAACTAACGAGAAAAAAATCAGTAATATATGGGTTTTTCAATATGAATACAATCAAAGTACGCCGTTGAGCAGCACATTAGTTGAAGCTCCCCGCTACTATTCTCTGTCGGCCGGTGCTACCAGCCAAAGTATCTTATTGCAAACATCGAAGGCTACACAGTATCAAATAGTTGTCGTGGCCAATACAAACAGCAGCACTTGGGCATCGGATATTGCTAAAGGAAGTGCTCTTAGCTCACTTTACAGCAAAACAACAACTTATGCTAATGAAGCAGCCATGTATGGCAATGGCAATGAAAATTTACTAATGATGGGTACCGGCACACCGGGATTAATTTCATCACAAACAAACGTTAATGTTGCATTAAACAGACTGCTAGCCAAAATCACTTTTACGTTTAAAATTCCGGATGCACTAAATTTAAGTGTAACTAACGTTGGTATTTACAATGTACCTAATATCATTAAATGCGGTGCTCCAGGGAGTTCCGATATTTATCCGTCAAGCGGTTTCAACACAGCTGTCTATAGTGAAATAGCTGTGACAGCAGGCACAAAGACCGCAACGTACACATGGTACGTTCCCGAAAATCAACAAGGGATCATAACAAACAGCAGTGCAAATACCAAAAATGACCTGGCTCCTCAAAATGCCATGTTCATAAGACTATACGGCGATTTCAAAGATAATGGAAACTCGTATGTATTCACTGTTTATCCCGGCATGAATGAAACCAATGACTTTAACATACGAAGAAATTACAACTACACAGTTAACTTAGACATAAACAGTGTCAATCTCTCTGACGCCAGAGTAGATGCATCTCCTGCCAACTGTTTTGTAGTAACGCAAAACAGTACAATCCGCTTCAACCCCTATAACAGAACAGAATCGGGAGGAGGGTTTAAGTATTCAGACTACGTAAATAAGTCCAATATAACCAAAACAATCAGCTACGTTAAAATACTGTGGCAAACCGGTAATGGAACATCTTTGGCTATCGGGAATAATTCGGCAAACAATTTAGTTTACATGCTCGATGACAAAATCTATGTAAAAAGTGGAAACATTAATGGGAATGCAGTCATTGCAGGATACAATTCCAGCAATCAGATTTTATGGTCATGGCACATCTGGGTTAATAATAAAAAGCCGGCCAATGTGGCTAATGCAGTAAAATACATGACTTATAAATGGGATGCAACCGGCATTTACACCAATCAGTTGGTTCAAGGACATAGTTTCATGTCATGTAATCTAGGCGCTGAAGACAGTCAATTTCAGAGCCTCACGTCTTATGGACTTTATTATCAATGGGGCCGAAAAGATCCTTTCCCGGGAGCAAACAAGCTGGTGCTCGACCCAAGTGCAGAATCGGGTAGTTTAAGTGATTTTGATTATATTTCTGCAAACATTCAAGCTGTTTATGATAACAACGGAGCATTGATAGACATGCCATCTACTGTAGGCAACAGCACATCGGTTTTCAAGGCAGTTAGTACATCGCCAACAGTAGGCACCATTGCCTATGCTACACAAAACCCCACAACATTTATATGTGCCACAAGCATCCCTGGTGATGGAACAGATCTGTTGAACTACGGCGATTGGTATTACGGATTAAACGACCGCCTTTGGGGGGGTATTCCATATAGTGAGGCCACGGTGAAATATACAGCCCCCGACGGCACGCTGCTTGCAAACAACGGAGCCACCTCGAAATCCATATTCGACCCATGTCCGGCAGGCTGGATGTTGCCACCGGCAGACGCATACATGATTTTCACTCAAACAGGACTAGCGGCAGCGGGCATTGATAATTTAAATGTTGTTTCGGCTACACGCTACGGATATACTTATTACGTAGGTGGATGGAAAACAGCACCTACCAGCTATTTCCCTTTTAATGGAACACGCATGTATACCGGTCAGATAACCCGTCCCGCTATCTGTGGAGTATACAGAACATCGGCCGCCACCCCTTCCGACAACCGTGTTTACACATTACACTGTCATAATTGGGATACAGATGCGATGGTAAACCCATGGTCGGGCCCTGGCGACAGATATTCGTACAGAGCCAACGGGGCACCTATCAGATGTATATTAATCAATGAATAATAGAGATGATAAACAGACTTACTATTTTTAGCTTCGTATTTGTTACCATGTTAATGATAACGTCGTGTACAGAATCACAGTTCAGCGACGTTGAATCGCCCGAGACATCACTATCAGAAGTCACTCTTAAGATGAGAACCGACGAGCCCAAGCTCGTGGGAGGCGTATCAAAAGGTGCAAATACTAGAAATGCATCGCAAACACTGATAACCAATGAGAAAAAAATTAGTAATATATGGGTTCTTCAATATGCTTATAATGAATCGAATCCTACCAGCAGTACGTTGGTAGAGGCTCCGCGCTATTATTCTTTATCAGCCGGAGCAACTTCGTTAAAGCTTTTATTACAGACATCTACCAGCCAAAGATATCAGATTTTTATCATTGCCAATACCAACAGTAGCACTTGGGCAGCAGACCTGACCAAAGGCAGTACGGTTGCCACATTGAACAATAAGGCCACAACGCTGAGTACAGAAGTAGCCATTTACGGTAACGGAAATGAGAACTTAATGATGATGGGCAGCAGCGGTCCGCAGTATATATCCTCGCAAACGTCTGTCAGTGTGGCCTTAACAAGAATGCTTGCTAAGATAACTTTTACATTCACCATCCCACAAGCGTTGAACTTAAGTGTTACCAGCGTGGGTATTTACAATGTGCCCAATGTAATACGTTGCGGTGCTCCCGGAAGCACTGATATACATCCGGCAGTTAGTGGTTTCAGCACTGCTGTTTACAGTGAGACGGCTGTTGCAGCAGGTACCAAGACTGCTACTTACACATGGTACGTTCCCGAGAACCAAAAAGGCACGGTAAGTAATACAAATGCAAACGTTAAAAATGACCTTGCCCCCCAGAATGCCATGTACATAAGACTATACGGCGATTACAAGGATGATGGAAATTCGTATGTGTTCACGGTGTATCCGGGAGAGAATATCACCAATGATTTTAACATCCGCAGGAATTACAATTACGATGTTACATTAAACATCAACAATATCAATTTGTCTGACGCCCGTGTTGACGCATCTCCTGCCAACTGTTTTGTGGTAAGTACAAATAGTATGATCCGATTTGACCCTTACACACGTCCCGAAACAGGTGGAGGTTTTAAATACTCGGATTACGTAAACAAGTCTGTCAGCACAAAAACAATAACAAGTGTGAAGATTTTGTGGCAGACAGGAACCAGCAGCACTTCATTAGCTCTGGGCAACAACTCCTCAAATGCCTACGCATACTTAAAAGATAACAAGATTTATGTAAAAACAGGAGCCATAAACGGAAACGCAGTCATTGCAGGATACAACAGCAGCAATCAAATTCTGTGGTCGTGGCACATTTGGGTGAATAATCAGAAGCCTGCCAACGTGGCCAATGCAGTAGAGTATTATACATATTATTGGGATGCCAGCGGCATTTATCCGTCAACGCTGATTAAAGGTCATAGCTTTATGTCATGTAACCTCGGTGCAGAAAACAATACGGTAGGCAGTCAAACAGCGTACGGTCTGTACTATCAATGGGGAAGAAAAGATCCTTTTCCGCAAGCAAGCGCATTGTTGGATCATTTAGGTACTACATATACCTCCGCGAATGTTATTCCTGTTTATGACAATGCAGGTGCAAGAATTACGTGGACCGATATGACTGTTGGAAGTTCTACAGGATTGTTTAAGTCTCTGGTATCCTCGAGTACGTACGGTACAATCGATTATGTAACAAAAAACCCTACAGCTTTTGTGTGTGGTGCTGCTGTCGTTTCAGATGGCTACGATACAAATGGAGCAAGAGTTAATGATGGTGACTGGTTCTGGGGACACAACGATAGATTATGGGGTGGAAGCGATTTTAATACAGCAACAAAAAAATATGGAACTGCGCTAGCTAATAACGGTGCAATAGAAAAATCAATATTTGATCCATGTCCGTCGGGATGGATGCTTCCACCTAGTGATGCCTTTTTAGTACTAAGTAAAACAGGATTATCTACATCATCTGAAGCAAATATCAACATGAGCAGTGCTTTCAATTACGGATATACTTATTTTGTTGGTGGATGGAAAACAGGCAAAACCATCTTTTATCCATCTAATGGAGAAAGAGAATATAGTGGCAATACATTTAGAATTGGTCATTGTGGAACATACTTCACCTCTGCATCCAGTGCCGGAGGAGCTGTCTTTACATTCCACGAACACCCTTCGTTAACAGATCCTTTAGATAATACAACGTACAAAGATAGATCAATGGCTTGCTCCATACGATGCGTTTTAATTAATGAATAAGTAGAGGGAACAAAAAAAACAGTACCTTTGTTCCCCAACATGAC
>MTLE01000416.1_pt2 | contig 10406 bp, 11 predicted proteins | sample 1982461 | NCBI WGS metagenome assembly MTLE01 (sample SAMN05712605, study PRJNA340218) | biofilm metagenome | isolation source: sample SPL anode biofilm adapted to -200 mV | place: USA | collected 2012-02-03 | reverse complement strand
TGCTTGTGTTTACTGTTGTGTTATTCATGTTTAAAAGTTTAAAATTATCGCTTACTGTGATATTTATCAGTTCTTTAGGAATTGCAGGTGGCGTAATCGCATTATTTTTAACAAATACAGCTTTAAATGTCGGAAGTTATACCGGTCTGATAATGATTGTTGGAATTATAGGAGAAAACAGTGTCTTTACCATTCAGCAATTTTTGACTGAATTTAAAAATACATCGCTGATGGATGCTGTGAAATTTGCCATATCGGCTCGCCTGCGACCAAAACTCATGACTGCAACCGGAGCTATTGTTGCACTTTTGCCTTTGGCGCTTGGCATTGGCAGCGGGGCACAAATGCATCAATCACTGGCTATATCAGTAATTGGAGGATTATTGGTAGCTTTACCCTTACTACTAATTGTATTACCCGGTTTTTTAATGTTAATTATGAAAAAGTCTAATCTGTAAAAAGTCAAAACCTAAATTAAAATTATGAGATTCAGATTTCTCTTACTCTTAGTTATTTTACCTTTTTCAATTGTTATTAATGCACAAAAGGATTCTGTGAACAATCATATCAAATGGCACAAAAATAAATTATCACTAACAATTGCTTATATTAATGGAGTGGTCGCCCCTACCAATGTTTTTGTAAGGGGAAGTAACCAGAACTCAGTTTTAATTGACGATTTTGAAGCTTTAAATATTAAGTTGGGAACTCAAACTACCGGCGAAAATTTACAGGAACAATTATTTAATTATCCTCTTTGGGGAGTAGGATTTAAAGCTCTGAATTTTAATAATATAAATGAAATTGGCTTGCCGATGGCCTTGTATGGATATGTTGATATTCCACTCTTAAGAATCAATCGATTTACCATTAATGCCGATTTAGGATTCGGTGTTTCGTTTAACTGGAGATCGTTCAATCCCGTAACAAATCAATACAATATAGCACTCGGATTAGGACAGGCATTTATGAGCGATGGTGGACTGACAATGAATTATGGATTGACAAAACATGTTGATTTGGTTGCTGGTTTTAATTTCTCGCATTATTCAAACGGAGCTATTAAACTTCCTAATTTCGGAATCAATTCTTATGCCCCTAAAATCGGACTAAAATATAACTTTTATGAACGACCGGAATTTATTAAAAAAGTAATTCCAAAATTCAAACCTCGCGGCGAATGGGTTCTGTCAGCATTTGCAGGGATGAAAAACATTATTTTTGATTCGGTAAGTGTGGATATTATGGAAAAATATGAAGGTGTATTTTTCCCGATTTACGGATTTTCGGCTTTATATAATGTTCAGGTTAATAATTTTTCTAAAATTGGTGTCGGAGCTACTTTTAATTATAACGGTTCAGTTGCAGCTCAGGTAGCCATTGAAAACAATGAATTGGACGAAGTTGATGGTCCTTTTGCCGATAAATTGCAAATAAGCATTTACCCATCGTATGAACTTTGTATTGACAAAATATCAGTAATGCTGCAACCGGCATTTTATATTTATCGTAAAAAATATTCTACGATGTCTCCGATTTTTCATCAGAGAATAAGTATTGATTATCAAATAAATGATCAACTTTTTGCTGGTATTACCTTACGCGATTTTGCCATGCATGCAGATTTTATCGAATGGACATTAGGATACAGATTAAATAGTAAACTATTTAAATAACAGCCAGTTAAATTATCATATAATAAATTTTGAACTAAAGAACACATTCAATGAGATTTTTTGCAACTATCACATTCATATTCATTACAATTATCTCATATGCTCAAAGCGATTCACTAAAGACTTCAAAACGGAATTTTTGGGCAAACAAATATATAACAGCCGGTTATCAGAACGGTTATGTTTTCCCCACCAATGACTTTTTGAAGGGCCGTAATGCAACAGCAGCCGAACTGGATGAATATCAGGATTTTTTTCTGAAGATTTCCAAACAAACAACCGGAGAAAAACTGTGGGAACAGATTTATAATTATCCTGAATGGGGTTTTGGAGCCTATGTGGCAGATTTTTACAATCCACGCGAAATAGGAATGCCGATTGCATTGTACGGTTTCTTGAAAGCTCCTTTCATTCGGTGGAGCAGAGCCACTTTCAATTACGAACTGAGTTTCGGCGCCACCGGCAACTGGAAATCATTCAATCCTCTCACCAATCAATACAACACAGCTATCGGCGCCGGTCAGTCTTTTTTTATCGATGCCGGATTAAACCTTGATTATCAACTGACTAATCATTGGGATATAGTTGCCGGTTTCAGCATGACGCACTTTTCAAACGGAGCACTCAAAATTCCCAACTCAGGAATTAATACCATTGCTCCAAAAGTTAGCATGAAATATAATCTGTTTGAGAAACCTCAATTCATAAAAAAAGATATTCCAAAATTCAAGCAAATCAACGAATGGGACATTTCTACCTTTGTAGGAGCAAAAAATCTGGTTTTTGTTGACTCGGTAAATCCGGATATCATTGAACAATACGAAGGTTTGATGTTCCCGGTTTTTGGTGTAACAGCTATTTATAACCGTCAGGTAAGTCGCAAATCCAAGTTGGGATTTGGAGTTAATATGGTGTATAACAGCACTGTTAATGCTGAAACTGCCGCATCCGTGGCCACTTCTACCAATGACTTCGACCCGGTTTCCGGGCCCTTGTCCGATAAAATTCAAATAAGTATTTTCCCTTCATACGAACTTGTGGTGAACCGGATGTCACTGGTATTACAACCCGCCTGGTACATTTATCGCAAAAAAACAAAAAATCAATCCCCCGTATTTCACCAGCGAATCGGTCTGAAGTACGAATTTCCAAATAATTTATTTGTCGGAATCACTCTCAGGGATTATGCTTTCCATGTTTCCGATTTTATAGAGTGGAGTGTAGGATATAGTATTAAGGATTAATACTATAAATGACGGAAATTTAAGATCAAAGATACCCGAAAATGATAACGGAAGATTGAAAAACGAATAAATTACCCTGAATTCTATCCCTCAAATGAAGCATGGCCCTGATTTGTAATGATTAATTTAAATTTGTTTATAAGTTTTTTCTAAAAAATTTGCACTTGTTAATTGCAATTTGTAGATTTGTGCAATGATTTTTTAGAAAAAATTTAGGTATATTTTTTTAATTTAAATACACAATGTGAATTTTTCATCTAAAATTAATTGTTTTTTTAAGTTTAAATATGTACCTTTGTTCGCAATTACACAATTTTCAGCGCGATTTAATTACTTGTTGATTATTATTACAAAAAGAATAAGATAATTAAAAAAAATCTTAATCTTTTTTGAACAATGTATTAGGTTAATTGGTTTTAATTTTGAAGAATAATTAAGTTAAACCCAAAATCCTAATTACCAAGGTTTTTACACTATATTCACTATCACTATACTAACAACAAAAAAATTACAAAAATGGAAAACGAAAGAAACTCTATGAATGATTTAGATGAAAATCTAAAAGCGCTTTTGAGTGTACAGACTTACAAAGTTGGTGGCTACTCTTTTGATGTGCCGAGTCGTGTACTCCAATACAAAGGAGAATTTACAAAACTAACTAAAAAAGAATCTTATCTACTTGTTTTATTTGCTGCTAACATTAACACATTTCTTGACCGTAAGTACACACTTACCACTATCTGGAAAGAAGACAGCTATTACAATGCAAGAAGTATGGATGTGTACATTTGCAAATTGCGTAAATTATTGAGCAAAGATACAAATGTCACTATCATTAACATCCACGGAAAAGGATATAAAATGTTTGTCAACTAATGTACTGACTTACATTTCTTCCGGGATCATAATTTGATTCGGAAAAAGATAAAAATTCCTGATTTACTATTGTTTGAAAATTCAATCAAAGTAAGTCAGGTTTTTTTTGAACTTATATCTACTTTTAATCAAAATCAACACTGAAATAATATTATCTAATTATTGAGTATTATATATTTTAACAAAACAAAAACTCGTTGATATTTGTTATTTAAAATATATTTTTCTAAATTACATTTAACGTTTTAATTGGATAATATGAAAACCTTAAAAATAATATCAGGTATATTGGGAAGTCTTATACTGATTATACTAATCATTTTTGCATATTACGGAGGCTTTTCCAGTATTAAAATTCAGGAAAAAGAAAAAGGTGGTGAGACTCTAATATACAAAGAACTCAAAGGCGACTATGCTCAGGCGGAAAATATAATAGAAAAAATGTCGGAAGCATTAAAATCAAATGAAAAGATTCAAACGTATAAAGGGTTCGGCATTTATTACGACAATCCGCAAACGGTAGAAGAAGAAAGACTGAGATCAGATGTTGGTTGCATACTGGAAAAATCGGATACATTTAAGCTTAACTTGCTGTTAAACAAATACAAAATAAAAGTTTACCCGACAAAAAAGTACATTACCGCAGAATTTCCTTACAGAGGAAAACTATCAGTTTTGTTAAGTCTTATAAAAGTATATCCTGCATTAAATAACTATGTAAAATTAAACGGATATGCTGAAAACGGACCGGTAATGGAAATTTACGATTCTACAAATAAAACAATTCAGTTCAGAAAAGAGATAATTCCTTCAATTCAATAAGAGAATAATTATACAAATCGGAAAAAGTGAGATATTTTTTAATATGTCACTTTTTTTTATTGTTTAGAGGAAAATGGAATTCAACCATTTTAATATTTTTTAAACTTAAAAACATCCAACCCATTGTAAAAAAAGAACGATATTTGCAACACATTCCTTAATAACCGGAAATTACTTCTATAAAAATATACAATTCATGAAAACAAAACTCATCCTTTTTGCACTTCTGTTGACTAATGTAACTTTAATTTCTGCAGTTAATATTAATCTGAAAGTGACAAACCCTGAAAAAACAGAGGTGAAAAATTATCCGATAGTTATTAAACTGGCTGATTACAAGACTATTTCAGCTAAGGATTACCAGAATCTGACAATATACCTTGCAGGAAAACAGGTTAGCAGTCAGATTGATGATTTGAACAACGATGGAACTCCCGACGAATTGGTATTTCTGGTGGATTTGAAACCTAATGAAACGAAAAAGGTAGCTTTGAAAACCATTTCTCCCGACAAACGAATTGATTTTCCAACTGAAGTTTACACAGACCTTATAGTAAAAAGAGACAATGGTAAAAAGGAGTTCATTAAAGAAATTTCTTCAACCAAGAATGATATGTATAACAAGATGCATCATCACGGTGTAGCGTTTGAATCTGCTTTGATCGGATATAGAATTTACTTCGACAATAAAAGTACAATTGACCTTTATGGTAAAAAGAAACAACAACTGGAACTGGCTACAACAGGTTGGTATCCGACCGATGAACAAGCTGCTGCCGGTTACGGCGACGATGTTCTGACCGTTTACGGTTCAGTAGGCGTAGGTACTGTAAAAGGATGGAATGGAACAAGCGCAACAAATATTGATAAATTTGATAAACGCACACAACGGATTGTTTCTACCGGAAAGCTCCGTACCGTAGTGGAAAGCGAAGTTGACGGCTGGCAATACGAAGGAAAAAAAATTGATATGACAGTCCGTTATATTCTTTATGCCCGGCACAGGGATGCTATCTGCGAAGTACGTGCTTCGGAAGATATTGAGAATCTGGCAACCGGAGTGGAAATCATCAAAAATGGCCCAACATTGAGCGAAAAAGGGCTGGTTGGTTCATGGGGAACGGATTATCCGGTTACGGACACGATAAAATATGCTAAACAGACCTGTGGATTAGGTGTATCCGTTCCGCAAAAAAATGTAAACAAGCAGATTATTGAAGGAATGAATAATCTTATTTTGATGCCTTACCATAAAGGTGAAGTGTTGCGCTTTAATTTAACTGCCGCAGCCATGAAAGAAGAAAAAGATCCTTTTACTACTTCTGAAGCATTCTTTGCCTATCTCAAAAAATGGAATAATCAGTTAAATTCCAAAGCTCCTTATCTTCATAAATAATCAGAGACGAATTGATAATCAATAAAAAACTGCATTTCTGAACAGATCAGAATGCAGTTTTTTATTTTAAAACAAATTTTCACGTTAAATTATTCAAAGCCTTTAATTCATTTTCTTTTCCATCTTTTTGGTATTGTGCTTTACTTTGGAAGTATCCATTTTAGATTTCATTTCACCCTTCATCTCACCTTTCATCTCCTTTTTTTCTTTCATAACTTCCTTTTTTTCAACTAAAGCCATACCACATTTCGGACATTTTCCGGGTTTATCGGAAATAACACTGGGATGCTCGGGACAAGTGTACACTACTTTATGAGCTTTATTCTCTGTCTTTTTTACAGTTTGTACATTTTTCTCCGTCTTTTTTACAACCTGAGCATTTGCAGAATTAATGGTTGATCCCATAAAAGCCAATCCAAGAACAAAAATCATTGAATAAAAAAATCTTGTTTTCATATAACTATAATTTTATTGATTTGTAATTATCAAAACAATTGGATTAAATAAAAGTTGTGCTTAAAAATCTGAAAATAAATCATTATTTCCCAATTGACATAAAAACAATAATTTTCACTCGTAGTGCATTTTAGAAAGTGTTATTTCATTTTGTTGGGGCTTCCGCCCCAAACCCTGACTTACTTTTTGTCTTAACACAAAAAGTAAGCAAAAAAGTCAAGACTGCGCCCGCTTCACCCGAAAAACTTACGCTCAGTTGGCTGAAACAGTCTAAACTCACTCCTTCGTCGCTCAAACAGGACTGTCTCAAACGCCAACTTCACTTGTTTTTCGGTTCACCGGACGAGGTCACTCGTTTGCAAATGACGTGCAATTCAATATCTTTTATTTTTTCATTGAAAAGACTTATCAAATGCATTACGGCTTAATTTTCATTATTAGCAAATCATTTTTTTCGGTACCAACAACATTCCGGGAGTTTACTGTAAGCTTCACCCGTGGCTTTGTACTTTTCGGTATCGTGCCCAACTTTAGCTATAGCCTTCTGAATAGCATCAGAATTTGTCTTCATTGAATTAAACTTAACCTGAAGTATTTTTGTTTTGGCGCTCCAATTGGCAGTCATAACACCGTTGACTGATTTAGCAGCTTTTTCAATTCTTTCCTTGCATAAATCGCAATTACCCGAGACTTTATTTGAACTGGTTACAGTTGATTCCATTTTTCCACCATCTTTCATTTGCATCGCCGGCATTTTTTGTGCTGTTTTATCACTTTCAGGATTCATCATACTTGGTTTACCTGCCAATTGTGCCGAAGCATCGACAGCAAATGCACCATTTGTAACAATTTCTTCTCCCGGTTTTAGTCCGCTCAAAACCACGTATGAGTTACTTAATGAAGGACCAGGTTCTATTTCCCGCATACGAAATTCGGGTTCAGTTGTTCCGGGAACTTTTACATAAACCACTGAACGTGTACCTGTCCACAACACCGCTGATTGTGGAATTACAATACTGTTTTTATAATTAGGTAATGTTGCTGAAATCTGTCCGTTGACAAACATTTCCGGTTTTAGTTTTCCGTCCGGATTGGCTGCATCCACACGAACAAGTGCCACACGGGTAGCTGGATTAATAACAGGATCGATAAACGTAACTTTTCCGCTGAAATTTTCGCCGGGCAATGACTCTAACGAAAATGAAACTGTATTTCCTGTTTTTATCCATGGAAGGTCGCTTTCATACGCATCAAAAAGTACCCAAACATGCGATAGATCAGCCACTTCAAACAGAGGTTGGCCTTCCTGTACATAATCACCCTGGTTAACACTTTTTGTCAAAACAACACCCGACACATCGGCAATAATGTTTAATACCGTCTGTGTTTTGCCACTCTGTTCAATAGTTGCAATTTGCTTATCAGTCAGCTTCCATTGGCGCAGTTTTTCCCGGGCCGCATCAACCAAAGCCGGTTGGGCCGGATTCAACTGTATTGCCTGCAATAATTCTTCCTGAGCCGTAACAAGTGACGGTGAGTAAATCCGTGCGATAACCTGACCTTTGGAAATCCGTTCACCTGTAAAGTTAACAAGCAACTGTTCAATTCTGCCCGTTACGTGAGCTGTCTGAATTTTAATTCGTCGTTCATCAGCCAGAATTTTACCATATAAGCTCACATCTTTTCGGGCGTTTTGTTTACCCACAACAGTTGTACGTACCTCAGCCAGTTTTACGCCGGCATCTGTCATTTGTACAGCATCCGGGTCCGTATTGGCAGTGGTTGATTGTAAAGGAATTAATTCCATACCACAAATAGGACAATTCCCGGGTTTGTCCATCCTGATTTGTGGATGCATGGCACACGTCCATATCTCTTGTGATTTTTTATTGTTATTTTCAACCTGTTCGGCCACATTATTATTTTTTGTTGCATCCGAATGATGAAAAAACAACCATCCCAAGAATAGTCCTCCTAAAATCCACAATGCAGGTTTTACCCACGGATATTGAAAAATCTTATATTTTTTCATATTAAAATTTTTATTTATTTTATAATCCTGCAAGATATTCGAGTTGAGCTTCAGCCATATTTCTATCGGTCAGGGCATCGAGTTCTTTTAAACCATAATCGAGTAGCTGAGCCTGCATCCTCAGCACCTCATCAAAACCGGATGCTGAAGCCGAATAAGAAGTCATCAAAAGCTGAACACCTGTTTTTGCCAAAGCAGCCTGATTTTTATACAGAATCAACCTTCGATCGGCATCTTTAAACTGTTGTACTTTGTCCAGAAACGAGACCTGCAGTTCATTACGCGTATTTTCAAATGATTTTTCCGACGCTTCAATTCTGAATCCTGCCTCACGTTCCATAGCTTTGTATTTCTTACTGAAAAACGGAATTGTAAACGAGACCATAGGCATTATCATATCATTTCCGTTCATCATAGAGGTATTCCCCGGTCGTTTTTCAATTAGCATATAATTTATACCAACTCCCAGCATGGGTTTACCCATTTTTGACGCCATTACCCGCTGAGCTTCACCGGCCGCTTTTTCGGCAAGCGATATTCGAAGCATAGGATTATTTTTCAAACTATCAGCCATAGAATTAATTTCCAGAGGCAATGTAACCGGTAAAAGTTTTGCCGGAATGTTAACTTCAGTTTCCGAAGGCCTGTTTAATAAACTGTTGAAACGGGCAACTTCGGTTTTAAACCTGTCTTTAGCAACTTCAATACGATTGGCCAATTCTGCCTGCTCCATCTGAATCCGTAACACATCTACCATACCGGAGCCATTGGAACTCATAGCCGATGAACCTCCACCCATACTATTGGCTGATGCGGAAAAGGAATTTGAAGAACCGGATTGCATCCCTCGCATCCCGCCGGAATTTTCAGAAGAAACTGATGCGGTTCCCGAAGACATACTCCCTGATACACCGGGATTTTTCGTGTTTGCATACTTTGAAAGAGCAATTTTTTCAAGTGTTTTGAGTAATTCCAGATTTTCATTCAGAATACCGATTTCCTGCTTCGTCCGATAAATATTATACCATGAAATTTTTACCTGACTATACAACTGATTCCGCACATCACGTGCTGCTTCAAATTTCATTAAAGCCATTTGTGAAGCTTCATCTTTTGCAGCTTTCAGCGTTCCAAACCACGGAAACATTTGCATTAATTGCATATTTCCAACCTGATTTCCGCCAAGTAACTGCATAGGATTCAGAAGGAAACCAAGTTGAGCAGTAAGATCAGGCAACGCTCCAACCTGAGGAACTTTTTCCAGTGCAGCCGAATACTCAAGATATTTTGCCTGCAAGCCGGGATTATTTTTCCCTGCCTGTTCCAGATAAACGGATAAAGAATCCTGCGCATGAACAATACCTGTAAAAGTTAAGAATATTGCAATTACTTTCCAAATTGCAAAAACTTTTGTCCTTTGACTTTTGACCTTTGACTTCAAATTATTCATCTTCAACCTCCTTCACTTCAGTTATTGATTGTAAACTCATTTGTTTTTGTTCCTTTTTAATTTCAGCTTCGCGCCAGATACTTTGCAGGATGGGGACGACAAACATGGTCATAATCTGAATTATCATTCCTCCAAAAGCCGGAATAGCCATTGGCATCATAATATCCGCCCCTTTCCCTGTTGAGGTCAAAACCGGAAGCAATGCAATAATAGCAACTGCTGCCGTCATCATAGCCGGCCTTACTCTTTTCTTTCCAGCCTTCATCACTGCTTCGCGGACAGCAGAGACCGTCTTTGGTTTTTCCTGTTCAAACACATGATGAATGTATGTTCCCATTATCACTCCATCGTTGGTAGAAATACCGAACAAAGCTATAAATCCGACCCAGACCGCCACACTTAAATTGATGGTATGCATCTGAAATAAATCACGCATGTTCATTCCGGCCAGCGA
>MTLE01001602.1_pt1 | contig 10409 bp, 8 predicted proteins | sample 1982461 | NCBI WGS metagenome assembly MTLE01 (sample SAMN05712605, study PRJNA340218) | biofilm metagenome | isolation source: sample SPL anode biofilm adapted to -200 mV | place: USA | collected 2012-02-03 | reverse complement strand
GTTCAAATATTGCTCAATTTCTACTGTTGAGAAAACCGTCGGATCATACCTTTTTTAACAAAACGAATACATGTTTTTTAGACCAAATAGCAGATGAATTGGAGCCTTGTGCGGGAGTGGAGGTGCTATGGAAGAGGGGGGCTTGTAAAAAAATATTGAACAATGTTATGCGATTCAATCGAGGGGCTACATCTTGCCCGTTATTCCCCCTCCCTTTATATCGATTAAAAACCCCCGCGTTTACACAGCGTCTGCATTACAGAAAGCCTGGATAAATTTGAATGGCAGAGACTGGTTTAACGCGTATTCAATATCTAAGCCCAGATCAAACCGCTGTGCCGAGTGCAAATACCGTCAATCATCTTGGCGAGAACCGGTAGTTTTATGTCAGGTGTTTAATGGTTAACTCTCTCTTGAAATGAATTATTCACAATCAAGGGAGATAACATGCGAGCAAAAACGCCTCTCGTTAAAATTTGGAGAAGAGTGACGACTGGTATTCTTCTGGTTTGTTCTGCTGTTTAAGCAAATGAACCTGTCTTACAAACCATTCCGCTTGATATAGAAAAACAGGCTGTTCCACCGGCAGTGGCTGCACCATCCACGCACGAAGTTATGACTCTGGTCGTTACATTAGAAAAGACCGTAGAGATCGGTGACAGTGATACGGGCGTTCGTCGTTATGTTCCGATCACCGGAGGTTATTTCAAAGGAAAAGCAGCGTCAGGTTCAGTGCTTTCTGGTGGTGCTGACTGGCAGTTACAACGACCAGATGGTGTATTAGAAATCGATGCTTTGTATAGCATTAAAACAGATGATGGGCAGACCATTATTATTCATAACAGTGGATTAGCATCTAACGATCCGCTGGTTGGGAAATACCCGTACATCCGAACAACACCGCAGTTTAAAGCACCGAAAGGTAAGTATGATTGGCTTAATAAACGAGTGTTTACTGGCACCATCACTCCGATTGAAGGCAAACATGCGGTGATCATTCGTGTGTTTCAGTAGATTAAGCCGTATCGTTCAGTTCTCAATGACGCCAGACAAGAACATCGTGCAACAATCGTCAATCGTATTTACAACAGTCGTTATGAAGAGAAAATCGATAACACTGTAAAATGTCATCATAAAAATAGAAACACTGTTTTTCACAGGGTCAGTTATTCACTAATAATGGAATAAAATTATGACAACAAACACAACTTTCATTCAGGAAAAAATGCTTAGTCTGATGCAATGGATTGGGCAAAATAAATATTTGCAAGCAATTATGCGCGGTATGATGTTGGTGCTGCCTGCAACAATTATGAGTTCAGTCGCAACGTTGTTAAAAGTGTTCCCATTTGCTCCTTATCAAGCGTTTATTGTTTCACATGGGTTAGGCAGGTATTTTGATATTCCAATCAACTTTACCAATAATTTTTTGGCAGTCATAGTTTCATTTTCGGTTGCATACACACTAGCAAAAACATTTGATGTGGAAGGTTTTATTGCTGGTTTGATTTCAATGATCTCGTTTTTTATTCTTACACCATATCAGCTTGGTGAAGTCGGCCCATTAGGGCAGGCGTTTTTAATCCCGAGCCAATGGTTGGGATCAATGGGATTATTCACAGGTATTCTTGTTGCTATAGTTTCAACGCGAATTTTTGTGGCCATAACACAAAAAGGGCTGATTATTAAAATGCCTGATAGCGTGCCAGAATTTATCTCTAAATCATTCTCATCATTAATTCCTGGTATTGTTATTCTTACATTTTTTACGGTGATTTCGGCTGCAATTACTATGAATGGTTATGGCAGCATTCATGAGATCATTTATAAAGTCATTCAGGCACCATTAACATCTCTTGGTTCAGGTATTGGTTCGGTTATTATCGTAACAATTCTGGCTCAATTGCTCTGGTTTTTCGGCCTACACGGTCATGCGATCACGTTAGGTATTGTCGCACCGGTCTGGTTTGCCATGGATGCACAGCAATTAGCAGCCTATTCTGCTGGTATCACGCCGCCTAATATTACTGGTTTCGCATTCTTCATGACGTATGGTGTTGCCGGTAATTTATTGCCGTTGGCATTTATGCTGGCATTTATGGCAAAAAGTGAGCGTTTTAAAACGCTTGGCAAAATCGCGTTACCCCCTGCAATTTTTACTATCGGTGAACCAATGGCTTATGGTGTGCCTTTGGTTATGAACTTCGCATTGGCAATCCCATATATCCTGATCGACGCACTCATCTTAGGGGCGGCGTATTACCTGACTGTGATTGGTGTCTTACCTCGAGTTGCAGGTGTAAGTACTCCTGCTGGTATGCCGGTCATTCTCACTGGTTTCATGCAAGGAAGTTGGAAAATTGCTGCATTCCAATTCATTGGGTTAATTGTGCGCTTTGCCGGATGGTATTTCTTCTTCAAGATTGCAGATTTGATTGCTGTAAAAGAAGAACATGCTGAACTGACTAAAGCACAAGAAGATTCAGGAAATCTTCAATCAGTACCAAACACTAACCAATAATTACAGCAGGTACAGATAGGCATATGTTAACAGTTAATAATAAATCAGACTCAATCGTTGTAGATCAGTTTCCTATCTATCTGAACTGGAGTGTGAATTATCAGCAGAAGGCATATGACCTATCTGTAGTGAAAGATAATATCGTTGTTTTTACTAGCAGTCGGATTGGAAATGAAACCGCTTTTTTAATTGATGGTTTTCAAATAGAGGCTAATACCACTTATCAAATTAAATTGACCACTTATGGGCGCGATCAAGAAACTGAAACCCACGAATGTTCATTTTCCACAGGGAATATGGGTGTTTTTCGTGGGAAATGGGTTTTCAGCGGAAAATCGCTAGAAAATGAATCTGATTATTACCAGGAAAATAGAAATTCCATTTTCAGGAAAGTATTTAGCATTGATGAGGAAATAATTGAGTCAATCATTCACATCGCCGGGTTAGGTTTTTATAAACTAACAATCAATGGTAGAGTTGTCGGCGATTCCGAGCTAAATACCGATTGGACTAATTATGGAAAGACCATTTATTACGACACCTATAAAATAAATGATTATTTAAAAATTGGTCAAAACGAAATTTTGGTTGAGCTTGGTAATGGTTGGTATAACCCGGCACCTTTGATGCTGTTTGGTAAATACAACTTAAGAAAAACATTGTCGATCGGAGAACCGACTTTATTGGCTGACGTGATCATTAAATATGCTAGCCATACGAGTATGATTTCAACCAATGCAACCTGGGATGTTACCGACGGGGCGTATTTATTTAACAATATTTATCTGGGCGAGGTGCTGGATTATCGTTTGTTGAAAGATAATAAAACGACGAGTCTAAATCAGCCTAACTGGAAACCAGCAAGTATAATGGACGGTCCCGCAGGTAAACTAAAACCAGGGATCATTCCAAAAATTAAACAGTCCAAACGGTTGTTACCTTCAGAAATTATTGTCGTCAGTGAAAATGAGCTGATTGTTGATTTTGGACGAGTGCTGACTGGTTTTATCGATGTCACATTAACTGCTTGTGCTGAACAGGAAGTTGAATTTGTTTACAGCGAGGAATTGAACGCTGATAACACGCTGAAAACAGATGCTGCGCTGGCTGGTTTTGTTGGTAAAACAATGGACGATGGCTTTGTTATTCCTGGGGGGCCTGGCGCTCCGGAACGGGCAGAGCAGAAAGACAGAATTATATGTCGAAATGGTTCGATTCATTATGTGAACCAATTTACCTATCACTCTTTTCGTTACGTTGCTGTAAAAGGGATCAACCTTGAACAGATCAACGATATAACAGCGGTCTATGTACATACACAACTGAAATCAGTGGGTACATTTATCTGCTCTGATGAGAATCTTAATCTTCTGCATGAAATCGGTATGGATACTAAATTGAATAATATCCATTCGGTTTTAAGTGATTGTGCAAGAGAGCGGTTTGCTTATGGTGGCGATATCGTTGCTTTAGCCAAGTCGCAAGTCTATCAGTTTGATTCTGCAACTTTATATGAAAAAACGATCCGCGATTTCATTAATGATGTTCGCATCAATGGCGGATTTCCTGAGACTGCACCTTTTATGGGCATCAAAACCAATGGGACAGGAAATGAAGCGGGCCCATTAGCTTGGCAGTTTGTAGTTCCATATTTGCTTGATGTTCACTATCAGCAGTATGGAAATTTGAACTTGGTCAGGGACATTTATCCATATCTTGAGCGGCAACTCGATCACTTAGATAGTTTTGGGTTAGATGAATTGTCCAAATTTTGTTTAGGGGATTGGGGGAGTCAGGATAAAAACTCAGAGGATTACAAATCAAGCTCGCCAGCCATTCGTTTTACAACAGCATGTTTTTATTACTGGCATGTGATGTTACTGGCTAAGTTCGCAAAGTATTTACAATTATCAGATCGTTTTACTCACTACATTACTCAGGCTGAAACACTGAAAAAGGAAATTATCAAACGCTATAAAAATGAAGATGGTACTTTTTCAGATAGAAGTCAGACCAGCTATGTCTTCGCGATATATTTAAAATTAGTTGATGATGAAGATGAATCTATTCAACAATTAGCAACTCTGATCCAGGATAATCAATATTTTATCCGTTGCGGTATTTTTGGACAAAGCTTTGCATATGAGATATTTAGAAAACATGGCTTGAATAATGTTATCTATCAATGGTTAATGTCGGAAGATGGTCTTCAGAGTATGCTGACAGATAACAGTGGTACATTGAAGGAATATTTTGGTGATAACCAACATGGTTCTTGTAACCATGCCATGTTTAGTTCGTATTCAAGCTGGATGTTTCAGGCATTAGGTGGCGTTTCTATTCAAGATGATGCAATAGGTGCGGATAAGGTTTTAATTGAACCTTATTTCTGCGAGGAAATAGATTCTGTACGATGTGAGCATAAAACAGTCAAAGGGACAATTTCCTGTGAGTGGGTTCGTTCGAACAATGGGATCGAATTGGTGATTGAAGTCCCATTTAATCTGCGGCAATGCATAATAGTTCTTGATAAGAGTTATAATATTGTTTCATCAGATCTGCCTGCTCCAGCCATCCATAATGAAAGAGTATTTTTCGATTTAACAAATGGTGGGAAAATACATGCGATATTGATGGAATAATTTTCACTTTGATTGAAGTAGGATGTAGTGATGCTGAGTTCAAAAATACATGATGAACTGATTTCATATACTGACCGTGAGTTAGAAATATTACGGTCAAGCTATCGGTTGAATCATAAATTCAAAACTCATATTGAGCGTCAATTCTTCAAAGATAATTATATCCATATCGAAAAACAAACCCGATTCGCGAAAGTCCCCCTACATTCACATGGTTTTATCGAGCTCGTCTATGTATACCAGGGAGAAATGAATCAGAATGTGAATGATAGAGACATTACTCTAAATAAAGGTGATATTTTATTGCTGAATCAATTTGCAAAGCATGAGGTTGAGGCAGCAGGAAAAAACGACATCATCATTAATTTCATTATTAAAACTGAATTTTTCAGTAAATTAATGTCCCTGTTTGATCAAGAAAATCTAATTTCTGATTTTATATTAGCCTCTGTGAATGGAAAAAAGAAAGTCGCGGAGCACATATTATTTAAGGTGGGGAAGGTAGGATCCATTCAGGATATTATGTCGGTTATTATTACTGAAATATATAGTGACAACCCTTTGAAAGTTGTACGGGTTAACTTTCTGGTTGGTTTGTTGATCACCGAGTTGTTGTCAAATATTGACTCGAGTGACTACTATGCAGGGGGTAGTTATAATGAAACGATTGCTGTAACCGTGCTGAAGTATATTGATGATAATTATCAAACAGCTAGTTTGAAACAAATTGCTAATCAACTTAATCAACCAAACTACAAAATTAGTAAATTGTTAAAAGATTTTTCCGGAAAAACATTTAGTGAATTGTTGGTGGAAAAAAGAATAGAAAAAGCGGTTGAATTGCTAAAGAGTACAAATCACTCAATTGTGGATATTATTAATATGACTGGTTATGAAAATGCATCACATTTTTATAAGGTTTTTAAGGATAAATATAATATGAGTATCAAGGAGTATCGGGATAAGTTGTGAGTTGTATCTCGTTTTAAATTAATTTAAAGGCATTTTTGAATGCCTTTTTTATTGCCTAAATTTCCCCATTGCAATATCCGACATAATAAAAGGCAACGTTGGATATAACCAGTGTTGTGTTTGTGAAATATTATTTTACAACAAGATTAAAACCACAAAACAACAACTGGAGTGTTCTCATAATGAAAATAAGGAAGTTAGCTCTATTAATTAATGCTTATTTAATTTCTGTTTCGGCAGTACATGCTGCAAGTTTATCCGCCGATGACAGTTTCCAATTACATGGCTATGGAATGGTGGCTGGCGATTTTAAGAGTGATTTAGATCGTCCAGAAAATATGTCTTTGCATCGAGACCCTACAGGGCCACACCAAGACCCTCGCGGGAAAATGGGGGATTTAGGAAATACTTTTTGGCATGATTATTTTACTGACTTAGCTGTTTCTAAGAAATGGCAGGATGTTGGTGCGCCAGGTCAGTGGGCTGATTGGACCTATGAAGTTGTTGGTTATGGCGACAAGACGTTACAAACGGAGCAGAACTATGGTCGGTTTGGCGGTGTAACAGCTTTACCTAAGGATTCCAGTATTTGGGTCGGGCGACGTTTTATCGATGATCGCGTTAGAGTATTTGCCTATAACACTAAAGAAGTTCATTTTGACTCCGGTATTGGCTACAACAGCAAGGATTTAGATGTTGCAGTTGGTACGGCACAAGTAGATTGGTCAAGTTCTACTGCAATTTTGGCGGCAGAGGGGGCAAGACGTATTGCTGATGCGGCTTATCGTATTGGACCATCTGAGTTTGGTGTGACATACGTTGAGGAAATTGACGATCCAATCGGTTCTGATCCGCACAATGCTATCAGCTTCTCGGGCAAATATACTTTACCTTCTTTTCTTGGCTTAACCAGTGGCAGCACTATGTTTAAAGCCCAGTATGGTAAAGGTGTAATTGCTCAATATTTGAATACCAGTCGCATTAGTACACTCAGTGAAAAAGACGATTCATCAATGCGCCTTACTATGGATGGCATGATTACTGCCGTAGATGGATTTACGATTAATCCAGCATTAATCTTCGAGCGTACTCATCGCGATAGTTCTGTACCAAGAACAACTTCAATTGCTGACGTTAATAATGGCGGTCATTCATATAGTTATGGTTCTAGTGATGAAACAGGATTATTCGCTGGGATTGATGTACAACAAAAATTAAATCAGAACTGGTCTATGTTGTATGAAGGAAATGTAAACAATACTCATAATAAAGACGGTAATGAAGGTGCAAACGGTACCGCATATAAATTTGCTATGGGACCCGCACTTCAATTGGCAGTTCAGCCAGGCGTAGCACCAATTGCCAGTTTAACGGCTGCTTATGTTGGTGGTGATCGTGATATTACACAATTGCCTACTGATTCTGAATGGCGTTTCGGCTACAGAATGGAAATTTGGTTCTAATTAATAATTACATTTCTCTTAATTTAATTAACAGGACAAGTTTATGAATAAGAAACTGCTTGCTGTTGCATTTTCATTGTGTTCACTGTCTTTATTTTCGGATGCTAAACCAATGGACACGCATGTTATTGATGTAAAAATGACTGTGCCACCGATTAAACTGGATTCAGATTTCACCTACTCTCAAACTTACAATATTATGGGAAGGCCAATTCAGCTATCGATGGATGTAATTCAGCCGTATGCGACCAAACCATTACCTGCGGTTTTATTTATCACCGGTGGTGGTTTTATGGATGCGCCAAAAACTAAATTTATTGGTCAGCGTGTAGATATGGCACGAGCTGGTTATGTCGTTGCGAGTATTGATTATCGTGTTGTTCCAACAGTTACTTTTCCTGGTCCCCTCGAAGATGTAAAAACGGCTGTTCGATATCTCAGAGCTAATGCTGCCAAATTTGGTATTGATCCTACTAAAATTGCAGTGATGGGCGAATCTGCGGGAGGATATTATGCAGCAATGGCTGCAACAACCAACGGAGTTAAAGAGTTCGATAAAGGCGAATATTTGAATCAAAGTAGTGATGTTCAAGCTGTTGTTGATTTATATGGTCTTTCTGATTTAACTAAAGTTGGTGATGATTTCTCCCGTGAAATTAAAGAAGCCCATAAATCTCCCGCAGTTCCAGAAGCCATGCTGGTTAATGGCATTCCATTCCAGGCTGGAGGCTCTATCTTAAGTAATCCTGAAAAGGCTAAAAAGGCGAATCCGATAACATATATTTCTAAGCAAACACCACCATTTTTGTTAATGAATGGTGATGCGGATAATGTTGTATCACCAAGTCAGACAAAAATTTTGCATGAAGCGCTTTTATCTCATGGCATTGATTCTACCCGATATGTTGTCAAAAGTGCTGATCACGCTGGATTGCTATGGTATCAACCAGAAATTATGGATGTCGTGATCAAGTTTTTGGATAAAAATCTAAAAACTACCAAATAACCACATCTGTTCAGTTCTAAATCGCGTCGTTTCTTTGTGTGTGTATTTCCAATTATTGGAACGGCAAGAGGTTTCTCTTGCCTTTTTTCTAAACACATATAGCGAGATTAATATTTATAGTTTCTCTCGTTAATAATTTATTTGGTGAGTTTGCATATGAAAAAAATATTTTTGTGTTGTGCTGCTGGTATGTCTACTAGCATGGTGATGAATAAAATGAAACAAGCTGCTAAGGCCAAAGGGATTGATGTTCAGATCATCGCTGTCGCGATGGATGATTTTGAAAGAACTCTTTCTGAATATGACTGTTGCTTATTAGGCCCTCAGATCAAGTATAAATTTGATGAATTTAAGAAGAAGGCTGATGCAGCAGGTAAAAAAATTGCTGTTATTAATAATATGGATTACGGAATGATGCGCGGCGATAAAATTTTAGATGATGTGTTATCCCTGTTGGGTTAATTATAAAACATAAATGTATAAATTTTAAATTTGGCTATTGGAGAAAAGATCATGGATATGGAATCAACAGTAATGGAACTCATTATTAATGCTGGCGAAGCTCGCAGTTATGCGATGCAGGCATTATATGCGGCTAAACGAGGTGACTGGGCTGAACAATTAACCGAATCATCAGCAGCATCAAAACGCGCTCATGACGTACAAACTATGCTTATTGGTATGGATGAGGGGTGCGGTAAGGTTCCGGTGAATTTGGTTTTAGTACATGCGCAAGATCATATTATGACGGCGATGTTGGCTCGGGAAATGATTGAAGAATTTATTGATATTCATCGTAAGTTGCAAGCACACGCTTGAGAAGCCTTTTAATTAGTTGCTATTCGTTTCAACGAACTATTTATTTACTGGATTGAAGATGAAAAAATTTCCTGAAAATTTTCTCTGGGGCGGTGCAATTGCGGCCAATCAGGTTGAGGGCGCATATAACCGGGATGGAAAAGGGCTTTCTGTCGCCGATGTTATGCCTCGTGGGATCCTGAATTCGAAACCTGTACTTGATGGCGAACTGGGTGATTATCCATATCACTCAGCGATTAACTATTATCAGACATATAAAGACGATAATTCGTTATTTGCTGAAATGGGGTTCAAATGCCTGCGTTTATCTATTGCGTGGACACGTATCTTCCCCAATGGTGATGATAAAGAACCGAACGAGGTTGGTCTGAAATTTTATGATGACCTATTTGATGATTTATTGAGTAAAGGTATGCAGCCGGTAGTCACGCTAAACCACTATGATTTGCCATTGGGGTTAGTGAAAAAATATGGTGGCTGGCGGAGTCGAGAACTCATTATTTGTTTTGAACGTTATGCGAAGACGGTTTTCACTCGATATCAGCATAAGGTTAAATTATGGCTGACATTTAATGAGATCAACTGTGTGCTTCATTCGCCATTTACGGCTGCTGGTTTAGTGCTAAATGAGAGTGACAATAAGCTGCAAATTCAATATCAGGCCGCACACCATCAGCTTGTTGCCAGTGCTTTGGCAGTGAAAGCTTGTCATGAAATTATCCCTGATTCAAAAATCGGCTGCATGATTGCAGCATGGCCAACGTATCCGGATACCTGTGATCCTGAAGACTCATTAAAAGCAATGGCGAATGATCGCCAAATGCTGTTCTTTGGTGATGTACAGGCTCGTGGTTCTTATCCTGCATATGCAAAACGTATTTTCCGCGACAACGGATTTGAGATCGAAATGGCCGTTGGAGATGAGGCAATTCTGAAACAATATCCGGTCGATTATGTTGGTTTTAGCTATTACATGAGTCAGGTGG
>MTLE01000727.1_pt1 | contig 10413 bp, 7 predicted proteins | sample 1982461 | NCBI WGS metagenome assembly MTLE01 (sample SAMN05712605, study PRJNA340218) | biofilm metagenome | isolation source: sample SPL anode biofilm adapted to -200 mV | place: USA | collected 2012-02-03 | reverse complement strand
TTTAAATATTGCTTACAAATTGAGTTTTAACTAAATCCGAGTGGTACGGGTAACTGTTTCGAGCTTAACACACACTGTGGCAGCTAGCTGCTCCAGGGTTAACACCAAATGAGACTTATTTATCTGAACAATTTTACCGGTAACTCCCTTCATTGCTCCGCAAAGGATTTCAACCTCTTCACCAAAACAAAGCGGATGAGCTTCGGCTTCTTTCAAAAAGTCTTTGATCGCTTCAATTTCCTGATCTCTCACAATAGCTGGTTTCCCATTATAATAAACAATGCGCACTACTCCATATATACGTATCAGCGAGCGAAGTACAACTTCGGTACAATGAACAAATATGTAGGAATTAAACAAGGGTACATCCACCAGCTTTACTCTGTCCGACCATACCCGGGGCGAACGATGTAAAGGCAACCAACAATCAATGCCTTCTCGTTCGAGCCTTTCCTTAACCTGTTTTTCCGCTCGGGGAAATGTATATAGTACATACCAATTAGTTTCTTTAGGGTCCATAAATTTTCATTGTTACATAGTGTTCTAAATTACAAATATAAATCATAATAATTGATTTTACATTGATTTTATAGTTTTTTTTTGTAGTATTGTAGCTCGTTACTGAAATCTAATTATATAACAAATGAATAGACGCAATTTCCTCCATAAGTCGGCCTTAACAGCCGCAGGATTTGGGATGGCTCCGCTCTTTGGATCATCCTTTCAGTCGGTGTATGGCCAAACAGCTCCAAGCAATAAAGTAAAGGTGGCACTTATAGGATGCAGAAGCATGGGATGGTCGGACCTCAATACATTTCTGCAATATCCCGAAGTAGAATGCGTTGCATTATGCGACGTGGACGATGAGTGGCTTAATAAACGGGCAGCCGATGTACTAAAAAATACAGGCAAAAAGGTTCCTTCTCTTTATAAAGACTGGAGGAAGGTTATTGATAATAAAGATGTTGATGTGGTTATTATCGGCACACCAGACCACTGGCATTGCTTACCGATGGTTTATGCCTGTCAGGCCGGAAAGGATGTGTATGTAGAGAAACCGCTGGCCAATACCATTGAAGAATGTAACCTGATGGAAAAAGCCGCACGTAAATACAACCGGATTGTACAGGTTGGTCAGTGGCAGCGCAGCGATCCGCACTGGGATGAAGCAGCTAATTTTCTGAAGGCCGGCGGTATCGGCCGCATCCGTACTGTGAAGGTATGGGCCTACCAGGATAACAAGCCCACCCTTCCGGTTATTCCGGACAGCGCCGTTCCCGCAGGAGTCGATTATGATATGTGGCTCGGACCGGCACCCAAACGTCCGTTTAATACCTATAGATTCCATTACAACTTCCGCTTCTTCTGGGATTACGCAGGTGGACTGATGTCCGACTGGGGTGTTCATCTATTGGATTATGCTCTGGAGGGGATGAAAGCGGATCTGCCTACCTCCATCCTTGCCAGCGGCGGTAAATTTGCCTATCCTACCGATGCCATGGAAACTCCGGATACATTGATGGCAACCTACGCATACAAGGATTTCAATATTGTGTGGGATCATGCCTGCGGTATTAATCACGGCTTGTACGACAAAAAAGAGGGGCTTGCCTTTTATGGCGAGAACGGCACCATGGTTCTTACCCGGGCCGGATGGGAAGTAATTCCGGTTGTATCGAACAACAAAGCCCGTATGGAGGCGGTACCTTTCAAAAAAGGGGAAGGCAAGGGATTATATAATCATGTTGGCAACATGCTATCTTGTATAAAAAGCCGCGAGTTACCCAATGCCGATGTGGCTATCGGAGCCAAGGTGGCCAAGATGTCGCATCTGGCTAATATCTCCAGCAGATTGGGACGGGGACTGGTTTGGGACGATGCAAAAAGTATTTTCGTAAACGACCCCGAAGCAACGGCATTTGTGAAAGCCTATTACCGCGATCCTTGGAAATTACCTGTGTTATAACAGAAATCCAATTCCACATTAGCCGTAATTTTAGCAGTGTAAACCTTATTCTGGAATTAACATATTTTATGTGAACCTATTATAGAGATTAGACACTAAACTGTACACCAAATTCAGTACGAGTCACTCTATTACAAAGGGAGAAAAGGGCTGTAAAAAAGTCATAACATTTACATAAAAACCCCGGTACATTTTATTAAAAAAGTACCGGGGTTTTTATGTAAATGTATCTTGTTTTCAAACTGCACAAAGCAGGTATGAAAAATTTAATTCAATAGAAGAAAAGCAAGCATCTTAACATTTGATGCTGAGCTCGCGCAACACCAAGCGTATTTTCTCGAACGTTGTTATGCGGGTAGGAACCAGCGGCAGACGCAGTTTATTTTCGATATATCCCATCGCATTGAGAATACTTTTCGCCCCTGCAGGATTACCATCTACAAACAACAATTCGATCAGTTCGGTAAAGCGATGATGAATGGTGAGCGCATTGTTGTAATCGCCATTCAGAGCCAACCGCACCATTTTGCTGAATTCTTTTGGGAAAGCGTTGCCTATCACCGAGATAACCCCTACAGCACCTAAAGTAATAAGGGGGAAGGTAATACCGTCGTCGCCCGAAATTACATCAAAATTAGCCGGCTTATTCTTGATAATGTCGTCCATCTGTGTAATATTACCGGATGCCTCTTTAACAGCTACAACATTTTTGAAGTCGCGTGCCACACGAAGCGTTGTCTCGGCCGTCATATTCACACCGGTACGTCCCGGAACGTTGTAAAGTATGATGGGTAAATCGGTTGCTTCGGATATAGCTTTGTAATGCTGATAGATACCTTCCTGCGATGGTTTATTGTAGTAAGGAACAACGGAAAGGATGGCATCGATCCCGTCGAAATTATCATGTTTAAGCTTTTCTACCACAGAACGGGTACAGTTACCTCCCACTCCCAGTACAACCGGAATACGTCCGCGTACTTTGGAAACAACCATGCTAACGATCTCTTTCTTTTCCTGTTCAGTTAACGTAGGCGTTTCGGCGGTAGTTCCCAAAACTACCAAGTAATCTGTTCCATTTTGAAGCTGAAAATCTACCAGGCGTCCAAGTGCCTCATAATCTACACTCTCATCTTCTTTGAATGGTGTGATTAAAGCCACGCCCATTCCTTTTAAATTTATATCTACCATCGGGAAACTACACATTTTGTTATTTCGCACTGCAAATGTAAGAATTTATATCATTTCGTACGGATATTCTGCAGATAAAATAATATTTGTTCAAATAAATAATTGAATTCGTCCCTGTCTGTTACAAGCAGGGAAAAGTCATGAAGATCTCTTTCGGCTTTTTTTATGCCGATTTTGAAATTACAGGGATGATTTACAAGCAAATATTGCATCGCATAACATCCGGCATGGGTAAGATCCATTATAACATCGGGGTTGCATGCCAACACTTTTTGCAAAACAGCGTCTGTGGGGATTCCCTTTACCGATAAATCTGTCTTTTCAACTATAAAATGATACGAATCATCTACTTCGGGGAGCATCTCCTTCCGCACATAACCGAAAGACTCCACTTTTTTACCGGAACGTTTCAAGTGTTCAATATGTGGCAAAAGAGATTCAAAGTCGGCCATTTCGTACAGGACAAGTATGCTTTGTATCTGGTCGAATGCTTTAAACACAGGTTTACGATCGGCTGTCTGATCAATCAGTTTCTTGATCTTTTTCTTTATAAAATAGTTGGATATGGTCATTCTATCATTTTTAAAAAGTCCGTTTCATTGATAATTTTCACTCCCAGTTTAGCCGCCTTTTCGAGCTTGGCCGGACCCATATTGTCTCCTGCAAGGATATAATCGGTCTTTCCGGAGACCGAACCACTGTTCTTTCCTCCGTGTTGTTCGATCATTTTCTTGTATTCATCGCGTGAATGCAACGCAAATGTACCGCTGATCACAAGGGTAAGACCCTGCAACTTGTCGGACCGGTTCGATAAAACCTCTTCCGATATGGCCAACTGCAGCCCGGCGGCTTTTAAGCGTTCTACCAAAAGCACGTTTTCATCGTTTGCAAAATAATCTTTTACGCTTTGAGCGATGCGGATTCCTATTTCGTCTACCTCCACCAACGTTTCCAGCTCTGCCTGTTCCAATGCTTCAATCGTATGGAAAGTCCCTGCCAGGCGCTTAGCCACAGTCTCACCCACGTAACGGATACCAAGTCCGTAAAGCACTCGTTCGAACGGAACCTGTTTTGATTTCTCCAAACTGGCTAAAAAGTTCTTTGCACTTGTTTCGGCCCATCGCTCCAATCGGATCAGATCGGCAAATTTCAATTCATACAAATCGGCTACATTGCGAATAAGTCCGGCTTCAAACAAAGCATCCACAGTTTCGGGACCAGCATTGATATCCATCGCCTTACGCGTAACAAAATGCTCTATCTTTCCTTTAATCTGTGGGGGACAACCGGTTTCGTTGGGACAGTAGTGGGCAGCTTCGCCTTCGGGCCTAACCAACAGCGTTCCGCACTCGGGACAAGTTTTGCAGAATTGCACCTTGTCGCCCACCATAAAGCGGGCCTCTTTGTCGACACCCACAATCTTAGGAATAATCTCCCCTCCTTTTTCTACAAAGACCTGATCTCCCAGATACAAATCAAGTCCGGCTATGATATCAGCATTATGCAGAGACGCTCTTTTTACAACGGTCCCTGACAATTGAACGGGCTCCAGATTGGCAACAGGCGTTATCGCACCGGTTCTTCCCACCTGAAAGGATACGGAATTCAACCGGGTGGAAGCTCTTTCTGCCTGAAATTTATAGGCAATGGCCCAACGGGGACTCTTTGCCGTAAAGCCGAGGTTCCTTTGCTGGCGCAGCGAATTTACCTTTAAAACGATACCATCGGTGGCTACGGGGAGATTCTTTCGCTCCTTATCCCAATAGCGGATGTAGTCGAACACCTCGTTCAATGTAGCGCATTTACGAATCACATCGGGTATTTTAAATCCCCACTTGCGAGCCTCTTGCAAGTTTTCGAAATGCCCTTCGGCCGGCAGGCTCTCGCCCATCAGATAGTAAAAGTAGGCGTCCAGCTTACGGGAAGCAACGATGGACGGATTTTGCTGTTTCAAGGTTCCCGAAGCTGCATTGCGCGGGTTGGCAAAGAGGGGCTCCTCCTGACTTTCACGCTCTCTGTTGATTCGGTCGAATTCGGCCCAGGGAAGTAATATTTCGCCTCTTATTTCAAAATTATCTGGATAATTGTTGCCCATCAGCTTTAAAGGTACCGAACGAATCGTTTTCACATTGGCCGTTACATCGTCACCTTTGGTTCCGTCTCCACGGGTAACAGCCCGGATCAGTTTTCCCTGTTCGTAGGTAAGCGAGATAGAAGTTCCGTCGTATTTTAATTCACAAACAATCTCGAACGGCTCATTCAACGCTCTGGCAGTGCGTTCATAAAAGTCAGTCACCTCTCCATCCGAATAGGTGTTGCCCAGCGACAACATCGGATAGACATGCGCAACCTGATCGAATTCTTTAGATAAATCGCTTCCCACACGTTGGGTTGGCGAATGCGGATCGGCAAACTGAGGATAGGTTTTTTCAAGCTCTTCAAGCTCTTTCATCATCTCATCAAACACCTTATCCGAAATTTCGGGAGCCGATAACACGTAGTAGGCATAATTGTATCTGTCCAGTGCCTCTCTCAAACCGGCGATTCTTGATGCTATCTCATCCATTCTTATCAATATCTTGTTTAGTATTACTATTATTTATCGTACTCGTTCCGAAACAAACCAGGGATTAGTAAGATTTTCCTTGTTGTATTCCAGAGGATCCCTGCCGTTCAGTTTAAAGATCTCGCATCCTGCTTCCCTTAAAATGATGTGCCCTGCTGCAGTATCCCATTCCATACAAGGAGAAAAACGGGGATAAATATCAGCACTTCCTTCGGCAACCATGCAGAGTTTAATGGAGCTTCCGCAGACCAGCAATGTAACTTCACTGCCCTGCTCTCTCAGATTATCGACAAACGCAGCCACATGCACATTCACATACGAACGGGAAGAGGCTACTATCACACCTTCGCGGTACATAGGCAGAGGTAATTTAACGGCCCGCAACAGCAATTTATTCCAATCGACCGCATCATCCCAAACGACATTTGTTATTTTGAAGGCTCCACTACCCTTTTCTGCAAAATATAAGACCTGTCTATCCGGGATATAAATAACACCCAAAACAGGTTCGCGGTTCGATATAAGGGCGATGTTTACAGTAAATTCACCATTCCTGCGTAAGAAGTCTTTGGTTCCATCCAATGGATCAACCATCCAGAAAAGCGCCCAGTCTTTGCGTACCTCGTAGGGGATTTCGCCACCCTCTTCACTCAAAACAGGTAAAGAGGTTTGGGAGAGATAGGAAAGAATCACCTCATTTGCATTGCGATCTGCCACGGTTAAAGGCGAATCATCCGTTTTAAGCTCCAATTCCAGGTCGGCCTTCGTATCGTTATAAATACGGATTATCTCTTTTCCTGCATGTAATGAAGCTTTTATAGCTACTTCCAAATTGCTTTTTGCTACTATCATCTGTTATCTCTCATGCGTTTGGTTCTGCAAACATACTAAAGAAATATCCTTTTATTCTATATCGTGCGCAATTTATAACTTATTTTTAGGAGCTCTCTGAAAATAATTGTAAATTTGCGTCGTCTCTAACTAAATAGAGTTTCTTTTTTGCATATTCATTTGCAGTAAACCAATTTTTTAGGTAATGAAAAAGGACAACATCATTTTCGACATCATTGAAAAAGAGCATCAGCGGCAACTTAAGGGAATTGAACTTATTGCTTCTGAGAACTTTGTAAGTGACCAGGTAATGCAAGCCATGGGCAGCTGTCTTACCAACAAGTACGCAGAAGGTTATCCCGGCAAGCGTTATTATGGAGGTTGCGAGGTAGTAGATCAAAGCGAAACCATCGCCATCGAAAGACTGAAAAAGCTATTCAATGCCGAATGGGCAAACGTACAGCCGCACTCAGGTGCACAGGCTAACGCAGCCGCATTCCTTGCAGTTTTAAATCCGGGGGATACGTTCCTGGGACTTAACCTCGCACACGGCGGGCATCTTTCTCATGGGTCGCCCGTAAACAGCTCTGGTATATTATATCACGCAACAGAATATAACGTTAAGGAAGATACCGGTATGGTCGATTACGACCAGATGGAAGAGGTAGCACTCCGCGAACGTCCCAAATTGATCGTAGGTGGAGGTTCTGCCTATTCGCGTGATTGGGATTACAAACGTATGCGTGAGATAGCAGACAAAGTAGGTGCTTTGTTGATGATCGACATGGCTCACCCTGCCGGTCTTATCGCTGCCGGTCTGCTTAACAATCCGCTTGAATACGCTCATATTGTAACATCAACCACTCATAAGACCTTACGTGGACCACGTGGAGGTATTATTCTTCTTGGTAAAGATTTTGAAAATCCATGGGGTAAGAAAACGCCAAAGGGAGAAATCAAGATGATGTCTCAACTACTAGACTCAGCCGTATTCCCAGGTATACAGGGTGGTCCGCTTGAGCATGTAATTGCAGCCAAAGCAGTTTCTTTTGGCGAAGCATTGGAGCCCGAATACAAGGTGTATCAATCGCAGGTTAAAGCCAACGCTGCAGCTATGGCTAAAGCATTTACCGATGGTGGATACAAAATTATTTCCGGCGGTACAGACAACCACAGTATGCTGATTGATCTTCGCACCAAATTCCCTGAACTGACAGGAAAGGTGGCAGAAAAGGCTCTTGTGGCTGCAGACATTACTGTAAACAAGAACATGGTTCCGTTTGACAGTCGTTCTCCGTTCCTTACTTCAGGTATCCGTGTGGGTACACCGGCCATCACTACCCGTGGTGCTAAAGAAGCATTGATGGCGGAAGTAGTTGAAATGATGGATACCGTTCTTTCCAATCCGGAATGCGATAAAACTATCTCTTCTGTTCGCGAAAAAGTAAACAGTGTAATGAAGGATTATCCCATCTTTGCATGGTAATACTACTATAGAAACGAGGTACGTCCCCTCGGTGGGACGTACCTTATTTTTTTCCTTGCTTAAGCTAAAACAACCATATTAATTATTATAAACATGAAGACACTCTTTTTGCTTTGTGCCACAGCGGCACTTTGCCTGTTCGCGTCATGCGAAAGTCCCACAAAACAGATGCCTTACAACCAGGGTATCAATGTTATCCCCAAGCCTTTAAGTCTGGTTCAGAACGAAGGCAGCTTTAAAGTAACAAAAAGTACGAAGTTCTATGCTTCTACTCCCGAAGCCAAAACAATCGCCACTTTCTTCGCTTCAAAAATTGAATCATCCACCGGATATGATCTGGCTATCAGCGAAGAAGAAGTATCTTCTAACGCCATCGCTTTACTAATTGACAACTCTTTGGAAGTAAACGACGAAGGTTATACATTGGATGCAACAGATAAACTTGTATCCATTAAAGCGAAAACTGCCAAAGGTCTTTTCTATGGTATGCAAACGCTTATGCAGTTACTTCCGGCCGAAATTGAAAGCACAACTGTGGTTAACGGTATAGCCTGGACACTGCCATGCGTTACCATTAAAGACGAACCACGCTTTGCTTACCGTGGAATTATGCTTGATCCTTGCCGTCACTTTATTCCGGTTGAAAATATCAAAAAGCAACTGGATGTTCTTGCTTTATTTAAGATCAACCAATTCCACTGGCACCTTACTGAAGACCAGGGCTGGCGTATTGAGATTAAGAAATACCCGAAACTAACTGAAATCGGTTCTAAACGTGTTGATGGCGAAGGAACAGAATACAGTGGTTTTTATACCCAGGAACAGATTAAAGAGGTGGTAGCCTACGCTTCAGAACGCTTTATCAATGTAATTCCTGAAATTGAGTTACCGGGACATGCCCTTGCTGCTATTTCTGCTTACCCTGAACTTTCTTGTAAAGGCGACTCATTGTCTCCAAGAATTATCTGGGGCGTGGAAGAGGACGTATATTGCGCAGGTAAAGAAGAAACATTCAAATTCCTTGAAGATGTAATTTCCGAAGTAGTAACTTTATTCCCTGGAGAATATTTCCATATCGGAGGTGACGAGTGTCCTAAAGTACGCTGGGAGAAATGTCCGTTGTGCCAAAAGAGAATGCGTGAGAACAAGCTGAAAAATGAACACGAGCTGCAAAGCTATTTTGTTCAACGTATAGAAAAAGTACTTGCTTCACATGGTAAGAAAATGATTGGCTGGGACGAGATCCTGGAAGGTGGTTTAGCTCCTTCTGCAACAGTTATGTCATGGAGAGGTGAAGATGGCGGTATTGCTGCAGCAAGCATGGATCATGATGTTATTATGACTCCGGGAAGCAATGGCATGTATCTGGATCACTACCAGGGCGATTCCAAAATAGAGCCGGTCGCAATCGGAGGTTACACTTTGTTGGAAAAAACATACAGCTATAATCCGGTTCCAGACACTTTGGTTGGTTTAGGCAAGAGCAATTTTGTTAAAGGTGTTCAGGGTAATATCTGGTCGGAATACATGTACACAACCGACTTGATGGAATACCGTATATATCCGCGTATCCTTGCTGTTGCTGAAATTGGATGGACTCCTTTGGAAGGAAAAGATTACAAAGACTTTGAACGTCGTATAGACAATGCATTGGTACGTTTGGACTGCCACGGTATCAACTATCATATTCCTCAACCAGAACAACCAGGCGGTTCAATTAATTTTGTAGCCTTTACTGACAAGGCAACATTGGAATTCAAGACCACCCGTCCGGTTAAAGTTGTTTACACCACCGATGGTTCCGAACCAACAGCGACTTCGGCAGTTTATTCTACTCCTTTAGAGTTTAACGAATCTGCTACATTGAAGATCCGTTCCGTACTACCTTCAGGAAAGATGAGTCCGGTTCGTACAATTACAGTTGAAAAGCAAACGTTGGCACCAGCCAAAGAGGTAGCTGCAACTAAACCCGGATTAAAGATGAAGGTTACTTATGGCTATTTCCTGGAATCTTCAAAATTGGAAGGTGTTACAGATTGGAAAGAATCAACTATTAAGGATCTATTTGAAATCCGTTCAGTAGAAAAAACCGACGAATCCATGCGTAATGTAAAGCAATACGCAGCTGTTGCCAGTGGTTATGTAAATATCCCTGAAGATGGGGTCTATATTTTCTCGTCGGACAATGAAGAGGTTTGGATTGATGGAAAACTGCTGATCAATAACGGAGGAGAGGTAAAACGTTTCTCCAGACATGACAGCTCCGTTGCTCTGGCCAAAGGATTACATGAAATCAAAGTTGTGTTCCTTGGACACATTATTGGTGGCTGGCCTTCTAACTGGAATGATGGTAGTGTAAAAATACGCAAAGCAGGA
>MTLE01007094.1_pt1 | contig 10425 bp, 8 predicted proteins | sample 1982461 | NCBI WGS metagenome assembly MTLE01 (sample SAMN05712605, study PRJNA340218) | biofilm metagenome | isolation source: sample SPL anode biofilm adapted to -200 mV | place: USA | collected 2012-02-03 | reverse complement strand
GGCTATAAAGTCTGTTATTGCACGGAGCATTGCCATTTTATTATGCAGCTTAATCTGCGGATCCGTTTCTTTTTTTATTTCCTCCAGTTTATTTCGAAGAACATATAATCTTGTTTCATAATCCCTCACGCCGTCACGATAATTAAAAAACTCCCTCACTGTATCGTCAGGCAATTGCTGGTAATTGGTTATATAGGCCTTAAACAATCTTCTTATAATATACTTTGCCTTACCATCCATCCGATGAACATCATAAAAATTGAGAATTATATCCTTAAGAGCATCACGAAAAGCAACATAACCTTTTATATTATCAAGAGCAAGAGTGCGCTTTGTATCTTCAAAATCTATTGACGGGTAGCACGCTCTGAAAGATTGATCGGAAACAATGCCATACTTTTTCTTAAAAACCGCTATATTTTTCTCCCACTTGAAAACAAGGTTTTTCATAAGAAAATTCATTACAAAAGCGGAGAGTCTCGGCACAAAGTAAGGGGTATTGACAAGGCGAGCAAGATTGGTAAATTTTTCGACAAAATAACTGTTCTTTTTTATAGTTTCTTTAAAACATGAATTTATTATCTTAAGAGCTTGAGAATGCTCCAGAAGTTTTTTGTTTACGGCATCCTCCAGATCATTATGCCTTTGAGCTATTTCATCAGCGCATATTACCGTCGCCGCTTCAAAGGACCATGAAGGTTCTCTCTGAAGTGGCCTGGTATAAATATTGTAAAAATCCACCGACAGAGTATCCTTTGAACAGCAATTAAGGTTTTTAGGATGAAAATAGCACGCGCTTTCGATCCCATAATCACATGTTCCCCAATTGCTTCTGCTATGATTCTGTATCCCAAAACGGGTTTGACAGGTAAGATTAAGGCCTTTGAAATCTTTTTCGGAAAGCTCAAGATCGCTTACAATCCGCAGGCCCTGAAGATTATGCTTAAAACCTCTGTGCTCCAAGGGAAATATTACTTCATCATTACCAGAATACAAATAGCTCCGTACAAGATTGTCGCAACCGTTCATTATAAGATTAAGAGTCCTCTCTCCCGCATGGCCGAAAGGAGTATGCCCTAAATCGTGTCCCATTGCTATAGCCTGGGCAAGATCTTCATCGAAACCAAGCTGGCGTGAAAGTGTTGCAGCAATCTGAGAAACTTCAAGAGTATGAGTCAGACGACTGTTAAGATGCTCATCAGTGCCGGAGAGAAACACCTGTGTTTTAGAGGCGAGTTTACGAAAAGCTTTGCTATACATAATCCTATCTCTGTCACGCATAAACTCATTGCGAAACTTCACCTCAGAAGGTGCTGTTGGGTCGTCATATTCTCTTTTAATATGGTCAGACGGCACTGCTAAAGAAACGCTCATCAATTCTCCTCCGGAAATATAAATGGTTAGAAATAAAAAACCTTGGCTGCTTCCGGAATAAAATACTCTTTTTCAGTAAAAAAACCTGTAAATTTTTCATATTTATAGTTTGATCTTTACACCGCAAGTTCTTTCATTTAGAATTATTTAAAAGAAACCATACTAAAATTATCTTTTTGGAAACAGAAAATGACCCCTGTAATAATGCATTGTGATATGAATAACTGCTTTGCCTCGATTGAGTGCATACTCAACCCTTCCTTAAAAGGCAGGCCTATAGCCGTATGCGGCAGCAGAGAGGAAAGACGCGGCATTGTTCTTGCCAAATCTGAAGAAGCAAAAAAATATGGTGTAAAAACCGGTGATACAGTTTGGGAGGCGGAAAAAAAATGTCCGGGACTTATAATAGTCCCTCCTCATCATAATGTATATAGCAAATATTCTGAACTTGCAAAGAAACTCTATTCCGAATACACAGACCGGATTGAGCCCTTTGGGCTTGATGAATGCTGGCTTGATGTAACGGCAAGCATTGATCGTTTCAAATCTTCCGAAGAGATGGCTCTATCGATTAAGGAACGCATAAAAAAAGAAATAGGCTTAACAATTTCAATAGGAATCAGTTTCAATAAAATTTTTGCAAAACTTGGTTCAGATATGAAGAAACCTGATGCAATAACTCTGATAACCGAAACAAATTTTAAAACTAAAATATGGCCTCTTCCCGCTTCCGATATGCTTGGAGTAGGAAGAAAAACCTCAAAAAAACTTGAAAGCTTCGGCATAAGAACCATCGGTGAAATCGCGAATTCCGATCCGGATTTTCTAAAAAACACTTTCGGAATAAATGGCACCGAATTATGGCTGCATGCCAATGGACTCGATTTCTCACAGGTAAAGCATTGCGACGATAAAAGAAAACCTAAAAGCATCAGCCATGGAGCAACCCTGGCAGTCGATCTGCAAAATAATGAACAAGTCTGGTCTGTTCTTCTTGAGCTTGCCAAAGATGTGTCAGAAAAATTATACCGCCAAAATCTTCGGGCGCAAACAGTCCGGATAAGTGTAAGAGACAATAAGCTTATATGGTACCAATTCCAGGCACCCTTAGCGACTCCGACAACAAGCTATCATGAACTGGCACAAGCCGGACGCACTGTTTTTGAAAAGAACTATTCCTGGAACAGAGATATAAGAGCTTTATGTATAACGGCCTGCGACTTTTCTGATCCAGGAAAATCGGTTCAGCTTGATCTTTTCTGCAATCAGGCAAAGCACAATGAAAGAAGAGAGTCACTTGAAAAAACTATTTTAAGCCTTAATGAAAAATTCGGAAAAAATATAGTCTGCGAAGCAGTTTTATTAAACGCAAAAAACAAAAAACCGGACTAAAAAATCCGGTTTTTCACATACTCATCAATAACCGAGGCTTTCCCCTACAATAATAACCTTTATCCGATCTTTTTTTCTCTGGAAAGATGAAATCAGATAATTGCAGCAAATCCTTCCCGGAGCGTCACAGCCCGCGGTCATAGTGCTTTCATCCGTGCATTCTCCGGAATTGGCACAGGGCGTGCCTGTGCCCAAACGTATTGCATTTGCAGGTGCCGCTATCTTTTTCACACGGTGCACCGCCGCGTCCAAATCATGAACTATTTTATTATAACCTGCTATAACTATAACATTTTCAGGACCGAAAGATATTGGAGCCACACGGTTGCTGTTGCCGTCAACATTATAGAGTTCACCTGTTTCAAGAATCGCGTTTGTACCCGTTATATAAAAATCCACCCCCATTGATTTCACATTGAGTGCATGAATTTCCTCAGAACTCAGACCTTGTTCATAACGATCATAAAAATTATATGATCCGCTTCTTAAAAGCTCCAAAACTTCGCACTCTTTGAGGGTAGCCGAGCCTCCCACAGCTATCGTGCTTTGTAAAGGAATAAGCTCTTGCAAAAGCGGCACTACTTCTTCCCGAGTCTGGACAAAAAAAGCAAGTATATTATTTCTTTTAAAATTTTCCATCGTTTTTTCGATTCGCCTGGTTATAACTGTCTTTTTACTATCATCCATATAGCTTCCTCCTTATAATAAACAATAAGTTTTGTTTCCACTGAAAACCAAAAAAGACCTTTGTAATATTTCTACAAATATTTAAACTCCGATTTTCGGACAATATTCATTTAGAAAACAACGTATGCAGGCAGGCTTCCTCGCCATGCAAAGCGCCCTTCCATGTAAAACAAGCGCATGACCCACATAAATCCAATTTTTTTTAGGAATGTGCCTCATCAAATCTTTTTCGGCTTTCTCAGGGTTCTTAGATTGGGTGAGTCCCATTCTATTTGCAAGCCTGAGAACATGTGTATCCACCACAATTCCTTCAGCTTTGCCAAAAAAACTCCCCAAAACAACATTTGCCGTTTTCCTGGCCACTCCACGCAAAAGAAGTAAATCATCCATATTATCGGGGACTTTCCCGCCGAATTTTTCATCAATCATTTTTGCCGTTTCACGAATTGATTTAGCTTTATTTTTATAAAAACCAGTGCTGTAAATATCTTTTTCAAGCTCCTCGGGCGGACGTAAATAATAATCCGAAGGATTACGGTATTTTTTAAAAAGCTCCGGCGTCACCTTATTAACTTGAACATCCGTGCTCTGCGCGGAAAGAATGGTTGCAACAAGCAGTTCAAATGCGCAAGAAAAATTAAGAGCACACTTAGGACTGGGGTAATGCTTTTTCAAAAGCTGTAAAAAAATTTTTATATCAATCAACAGATTCTCTCTCCTCTATTTTTCTGCTCATATATTCCGCATGACGCGCGAGACCCAAAATCAATTTATGTTCATATTTTGTAATACCGGCTCTGGAAATAATTTCCATAAGACGTCCGGACGTGCTGGAAGCCATAAGGCGTTCAGGGAATTTTGTAATTTCAACGCTTTTCGAAAGTATACGTGACAAAAGCTCAAGATCTTCGGGTGAAGCAGCCTCCCCAAGAGACTCTTTTTTCGATTTATGCCTATAATTTCCCAAAGAGGCGTTTATTTCATAAGCCACAACCATAACAGCCTGCGAAAGATTAAGAGAACCAAAATCTTTATTTACAGGGATGTATATCAGGTATTGACATTCCTTTATATGCAGACTTGACAGCCCATAATCCTCAGGGCCAAAAAGAATGGATATCTTTGCTCCTTGATGCAAAGGGATTATATCATTGACAAAATTTCTGGCACTTACAAAATTATGCCGTCTTTTGCCGCAGCGTTTAGTGGTTCCCACAATCAGCGAACTGCCTGAAACAGCCTCTTTAAGAGTGGAATAGATTTTTGCTCCGTCAAGAATATGTTCCGAACCAACTGCAAGATTATAGGCATCTTTATCAAGATTGCAGCGCGGCTCCACAAGAATGAGATTGGAAAGACCCATGCAATTGATCGCCCGGGCTGCCGCTCCAATATTCGCTGCTCTTTTAGGCTGAACAAGCACTATGTTTATATTATCCGCCAACTCCGAAAAATTCACTCCGCACACCTCGCCATAACACATTAAGCAAAGGATTATAAGTGCAGCTTATAGAATCCTTCAAGATTATATCATGTATTTTTTATATAGTTATAGTTATGAAAAGAAAAACAGGCAAACTTAAATTCATCCTCCCGTTTATCACTCTGGCGATAGTGACGTTTGCGCTTTCCATAGCTATTGCCGCACTCAATCCCGAAGCACCTATCGGTTTATATGAACGGCTTATATTGGCATTCACTCTTTCAATTGCCTTTGCCATTATCACCGCTTATTGGTTCTACAGCGATCTGCGTCACTGGAAACACTCATTACGAAAAGAAATTTCCGGAGACATCTCCGAAAAAATAAAAAAAACAAGCGGTCAGGAAGAGTTCGAATATCTTGCCAAAGTATATGAGGATATGACCGAGGAACTCAAGAGCCAAAAGGATCAGACAGAAAAACAGAAAAAACTTCTTGAAGAATCCAGAATGAGGGTTGAGGTTATTCTAAGCTCAGTACCAGACGGTGTCGTCACAATAAATGAAGATAATATAATCTATTCCTGGAATGCAGGAGCCGAAGCAATCACACACTATAATGAGCTTAACACTGTCGGCAGCCCATATCAAAAAATAATGATCTTCACGGATAAGAAAGGCACTGTTATTCCTTTAGCCGAAAACCCGATCGAAGAGTGCTTTAGAACCAAAAAAGTTGTGGACAAAGGTGATATTTTTCTTCGAACACGACTTGATATTGAGGTTCCTGTTGATATAAAGGCGGCGCCTATGTTTGACACAGGCGGAAATGTGTTAGGTGTTGCGGCCGCATTTCGTGATGTATCCAAAAAACGTGAAATTGAGCAAATGAAAGAAGATTTTTTGGCAATGGTCACACATGACCTCAAAAGCCCTTTGGCAGCTGTTGTAGGATACACAAATCTTATGCTGCACCCGAAGGCAGATTTCCCAAAAGAGCAGCAGCACGAATTTCTCAATTCAATTCTTGGCAGCGTAAAAATACTTCAGTTCCTTATAGATAATATACTTGAAAGTGCAAGGCTTGAATCGGGACGGATCATATACCAGTTTGACGATTTTGATATTAAGGCTCTAATGTGTGAAATTCAGATCATGTTCACTCCTCTTGTTGACAGCAAAAAAATTACGCTTAATGTCGAAGGTGACAGTATGTGGATCTACGGAGACCGTGAAAAGCTCCGGGAAGTCATTAACAATCTTGTCAGTAATGCAATAAAATTCACGCCTTCGGGAGGCACAATATCAATTACATATAAAAAATCAAAGGAAAATGCAGTCATAACTGTATCCGATACAGGGAAAGGAATTCCCCACGAAGAGCAGGGAAAACTTTTCAAAAAATTTGTTCAGGTTAAAGGTGAAAAACGCGGAACGGGGCTTGGGCTTTATATTGTCAAAAAACTTCTTGAAGACCATGGGCAGACAATCAGCGTCGAAAGCGAACCGGGCAAAGGGACAAAATTCATGTTCACTCTTGGATACGGAACACCAAAAGAAGACACAGCCGATACCTCGAAAAAATCAGCAAGCAATTTTAAGGTTCTGATTGTCGAAGATACTCCGGAAGTGTCAAAACTTCTAAAATATTATCTGACTCAATCCGGGTACGAAACCCTCCAGGCTTATACAGGAAAAGAAGCCCTTAATTTAATAGAAAAAGAAAAACCGGATCTCATCACTCTGGACTACAATCTTCCGGATATGAACGGGCGTGAAATAATAGAAAAATCAGGTCTGCGCAGCAAAGGAAAAAGTATTCCGGTGCTTTTGATTACAGCAAACAGTCCTGCGGAAAAAGATTTTTATGACAAATTACTAATCAAGCCTGTTGATGAAAAACAATTTATTGTGGAAGTATCAAGACTCATCAATAAATCTACTCTTGACTCAGTTGAAGTATTGAAATGAACAATATTATCGGAAAAAATAAATTCGGGTTTGTCGCTTGGGGCGGAATTCTCACTGCGCTGATTATACTTACGGCTTATTTCGGAACTTTATTCGCGTTTGTGGAAATCATGATTTATCTGTCGGCAACTCCTGTCATAATTGCAGTTATATTGGGAGGGCCGCGGTTTGCTCTTATGGTCTGTGCCGCCGCGGCAATATTGACAAGCTCTTTCTTCGGTTTTTTCCCGACAGGAGCTTACTTTGTAATAGCCGCTGCGCCGCTTGGGATCTTACTCGGTATAATGTACTCCAAAAACAGCAAAAGCTCATCCATTGCCGGAGCGGCAGCCGTAATGATCGCAATCTCCATGTTTATAATTATATATTTGCTCGGAAAGCTTATGGGTATTGATCCAACGAAAGATACTGCCGAACTCGCCCAATGGTTCAATATGGATCCTGAAGCAATACTCAATCTAACAAGATTCCTTCTTCCTTCAGGCTTGTTGATAGGGGGCGTGATCTATGCACTCTACATATGGTTTTTCAATTCATGGATTCTCAACAAGCTCAAACTCACAAAAAAAAATTACATTACAGAGCTTTCACTGCTTTTTAACTATCCAGAATATTTCGGATATTTATATATTGCTACGATTGTAATTACACTCATAGGAGCAAATATACGGAATTTATCTCTCACAGCGTTCATCTCAGGCTTCATGATGCTCTTCTCTCTGCTTTTTTTCTTGAAAGGCCTTGTTTCAATGCGGCCCTATCTTTTTGCCTATGTGCCTAATCCCTTTTTAAGACTGCTATTAGGATTGTTAGCCATTATCCTATCCCCCATAACCGTATTGATAGGGTTTACTCTGCATAGATTGGAAATCACGCGAACAAAAATAAAAGGAGCCTGACAATCACAGACTCCCTGATAAATATTCATTTTGCTGATTTTAGCGATCAAACATTTTATCGAATTGGCTCACCCATTTTTCATTGGATTTAATTTCACCATTTTCGGCTTTTTCAATAATTTTAGAAAGACTCTCCAGACCGTATTCACCACGGATGAAAATATTGGTTATTTTTTCTTTAGGAACATCACCCGGAGCTTTATATATGGTTTTAGTCGAATTGTAAACAGGATCAACAACCTCTTGGGCAAAATCCCCCTTCTCAACCTCGACAACTACTCCCAAACCGTCTTTTTTCGAAGCCGCCTGAAAAATATAGTCATCAGCTTCACGTTCACTGGAGGAAAAGTAGACGCCTTTGCCTCCGGCAGTCTGCCAGGTATTAAATCTTGTTTCAAGGCCGTTTTCCATGATATTGGCTATATCATCGACATTAAGCAGCATACCACGATAAAGATGCTCGTCATCTGAAGGAGTATATGTAGGACGCGCCTGATAAGGCTGAACTCTTCTCTGATAATAGCCGTCAAGATAGCTGTCGGAAAGAACAAACCCTTTATTTATCTCATCTTTATGCTTAAGAAGAGCATCTATTGTCACTCCGGCAACTGCACCTGCTGTACCGGGTATAAGAGAACCAGCTGTTTTTAATGAAATCTCCAAAGCTTTTTCAGGCGTCTTATATTCCGAGGAAGCAAGAGAGATCTGTGATGTTTTTTCCGTTTTATTAAAAGACGTGTTCTTTATCAGATTATCATCTTTTATATTTCCAGAAGAGGTAAAAGCATCGGAGGGAGCGGAAGAAACCTGTGTGTTTTTGCTGTTCTCACCTGACACTGGCGAAGAAGAGGAGTAAATTTTAGGTGTTGAAGAGTTTATATTGTTGATATTCATAATTAAAAACAACTCCCTTGAAAATACATAGCATTCCTTATAAAAGCATAGCATAAGTTATGCTTCGGCGTAAACAGCACATTGTAAATAAAATATTAACATTACGATCCATCGGCATTATCAATATTTTAACAGGATATAGCGAGCTCACAATAGAAAAATACTCCGAAGCATAATTAAAATCCTAAGGAGATCCCATGAGCAGATTCAGAGTAGTAATGGTTGCATCGGAAATGGCGCCTTTTATAAAAACCGGAGGACTTGCGGATGTTGTCGGAGCTCTTCCGCAGGCTCTTGCCGCAAGAGGCAATGAAGTCAGTGTTATCATGCCTAAATACAGCAGCATCAATGCACCAATGGAGCTATTTCACTCTCCTATGGGCGTTTGGATGGGCGGACACCAAGAATGGTGTTCGGTTTACAGAAGTTTTTATCAAGGGATACCTGTTTATTTTATAGAACACAACAACTTCTTCGGGCGCTCCGGGTTATACAATGACAGCAACATGAATGAATATTATGATAATCCTAAAAGATTCTCCTTTTTATCAAGAGCAGCGCTTCAGCTTTGCATAGACAAAAACTATTCTCCTCATATATTCCATGCTCATGACTGGCAAAGTGCCCTTATTCCTGCATATCTTGCGACGTATGACTGGCGTGGAACAAGCATAGAGCACTCCTCCGCTCTTCTCACCATTCATAATATGGCTTATCAGGGAAATTTCAGCCAAGATTTTCTGCGTTATATTGCCATAGGGCCCGAATATTTTACATTCGATAAATTTGAGGAGCATAACCGTCTTAACTTCCTTAAAGGCGGAATATACTTCTCCCCTGTTGTCAATACTGTAAGTCCTACCTATGCGGACGAAGTCAGATCTGGCATGGGTCACGGGCTTGATGTGGCACTTCGGCATAAGGGCTGGAGATTTTTCGGCATTCTCAACGGTGTTGACTACAATGTTTGGTCGCCTGAAAAAGATTCTTTGATTCCTTACAATTATTCCAAAGAAAATCTTGACGGGAAATGGATGTGCAAACGCGCTCTCCAAGAGGCTTTCGGTCTTGAAACCGACGGATATGCTCCTATCATAGGTGTGGTAGGAAGATTTACAGAACAAAAAGGCTATAATATCCTTGCCCGTACAATTGAACCTCTTATATATAATTCTAAGGTTCAATTTGCAATGCTGGGAAGCGGAGATAAGGATCTTGAGGGTTTCTATACCTATATGGCACAGAAATATCCAGGCAGAATCGGCTGTCATATAGGGTTCAGCGAACAAATTGCACACTTTATAGAGGCGGGATCAGACTTTTTTGCAATGCCCAGCCTTTTTGAACCCTGCGGACTCAATCAGATATATTCGCTTAGATATGGCACATTGCCGATAGTCAGAGCCACAGGCGGCCTGAATGATACAGTTGAAAATTATAATCCTCACAAAGGGACCGGAACAGGCTTCAAATTTAATGATTTTACGGCAGATGCCCTTTATGGTACAATAATGTGGGCACTTCGAACATATCACACCAGAGCACAACATATGCAGGATCTGAGATGGAATGCCATGAACCAATGGTTCGGATGGGACAGCAGTGCCGCACAATATGAGAGGGCTTATGAAGCCGCCTTCCATTAAAAATCCCGCTCTTTTCAAATTGGTTAAATTACAGTGATGCTTCGTTACGGTTCCCATTCGTTCGCAGGCGCGTTTTATATAATCGTCATCCCTGGCATGGACCAGGGCTCTCTCTTCGTCTTCCCGTGCGTGACCCGGGA
>MTLE01004211.1_pt1 | contig 10431 bp, 11 predicted proteins | sample 1982461 | NCBI WGS metagenome assembly MTLE01 (sample SAMN05712605, study PRJNA340218) | biofilm metagenome | isolation source: sample SPL anode biofilm adapted to -200 mV | place: USA | collected 2012-02-03 | reverse complement strand
ATTCACCGCCCCATTTGCTCATTGATAACGACAGCGGCAGTGCTGAAACCAGCTTTTCCGTCGAGGGATTTTCATAAAGGGCCACTTCAAACTCTGCAATGTAAATCACAAAAATAAACATATTTTTGTTTGTTTTTTTGTTTGTTTTTGTTTTTTGCTGTTTTGCATGATTATCATCCCAACAAAATAACAATCTGTTAATAAAATAGATACAAAGTAAAGGATGACGCTATGTATCGAGAAGTTCGACGAGAAAAGATTATTGACCTATTAAGGCAGCAAGATTCAGTTAGTGTTAATTATTTATCTGAGTACTTTTCAGTAACGAAAGAGACCATAAGAGCAGATCTTTCTTACTTGCAAAATAACGGATTAGTAATAAGACATCATGGTGGTGTTTCATTAAAAAAACACTTAATGCAAATGGATCTTTCTCAGGCCAGTGAACTGAATTTCAGATACTTAAAACCAGCTCATCACCCTAATGAAAAAATTAATTTTCATAATAACGGGAAAAGAAATATGAATGGGAAAGTTTGTGTCTTCGGTTCATTTAATGTTGATATTGTTGCAAAGGTAAAACGGTTTCCTAAAAATGGGGAAACATTGGTTGCTAAAGAAACCACATTGGGGCCTGGTGGCAAAGGTGCAAATCAGGCACTGGCAGCTCATTGTGCTGGTGCGAAAGTGCATTTTGCTACAAAAGTTGGTAAAGATCAGTTTCAACAATTTGCCCGGAGTCATTTTCAGTCTTGTGGAATTGAATCTGTCTCTTTGTATGAATCCGGCAAAGCAGCAACTGGCAGTGCCGTGATTTATGTAAATGAAGATGGCGACAATATCATCGCTATCTCACCGGGTGCAAATCAACAAGTTACTGATGAAGAAGTTGCAGAATTACTACCTTACATCACAGAATCAAATGTTGTTCTGGTTCAACTAGAAAATAACTTTAAAGCTTTACAGGAAGTTATTAAGTTATCTAATGCATTGAATGTTCAGGTCATTCTTAATCCTGCGCCTTATATGCCAGATGTAGATTTCTTATTACCAATGATTGATTTAATCACACCTAATGAAACTGAGGCCAGTCAGATTTCAGGTATGGATATTACCGACATTCCGTCAGCCAAAGAAGCTGCCATGGTCATCCATAGGAAAGGTGCCAAAAAAGTTCTTATCACGATGGGTGGGCAGGGCGCTCTGATTTTTGATGGTGAAAAATTTACACATATTCCGGCATTTTCAGCTGTGGTTGTTGATACCACTGGTGCTGGTGATGCATTTAATGGTGCATTGGCGGCTTCTTTAGCAACTGGAAAAGAGTTAAGCCAGGCAGCTTATTATGCCACTGCATTTGCCTCATTGGCCGTAGAGCGGGAAGGGGCTGCAAATATGCCAAGCGAGCATCAGGTTGCTGCACGCATTATTCAGCAGCATGTCCCAATTAACCTTATTTAATTTATTTTGTAGGTTTTATTTATGAAAAAAATAGATGGTATTGTTCCTGTAATGTTGACACCATTTACAGAAAACAATGAAATTGATTATGATAGTTTAAGTCGCCTTATTGACTGGTATATTGAAAATGGTGCTGATGCTTTGTTTTCTGTTTGCCAATCAAGTGAAATGCTGTTTCTTTCCTTAGAAGAAAGAGTGAAACTGTCTCGGTTTGTTGTTGATTATACAAATAAACGTGTTCCTGTTATTTCATCTGGTCATATCTCAAATGATATGGATAAGCAAATAGAAGAATTAAATGCTATTGCAAAAACAGGTATTGACGCATTAGTTTTGGTGACCAATCGTTTAGACCCGGAAAATAAAGGCACTGATATATTTAAACAAAGCGTCGATACATTAATTGCTTCTCTGCCAACTGATTTGGCACTGGGCATATATGAATGTCCGGTACCTTACCGCCGTTTGTTGTCTGATGACGAATTGATGTATTGCGCCAATACTGGTCGATTTGTGGTGTTAAAAGATGTTAGTTGTGATCTGGAAACAGTAACCCGAAGGGTAAAACTGGTTGCAAACACTCCGCTGGCAATTATCAATGCCAATGCTGCTATTGCCTTTGATGCCATGAAGGCGGGCTCAAAAGGATTCAGTGGTGTCTTCACCAACTTCCATCCGGATCTTTATCACTGGTTATATCACAGCCATCAGACCCAGCCTGAATACGCGCAGCAATTAGCCTGGTTCTTATCTTTGAGCGCAATGGCTGAATCGTTGGGGTATCCGAAAAATGCCAAAATTTTTCAGCAGCAACTAGGGAATTTTGTTACGCCACATTGCCGGGTAACAAAAGATGATGTGCTAATCAAATATTGGGCACTCGACAGCCTTCTTGATCAGATTAAAGCAGCATCTGATTGGCATAGAACGCAAATTGCACATTTATCCAAACAATAAAGCGAAAGCCGCACATAACTAAAACAGCAAAGGAGTCATCCATGAAACGCACTTTAGTCAGCAGTTTAGTTTCGGTGTCAATCTTAGTATCTGGTAGTGCATTTGCAGCCTGGCCCGACAAGCCAATTAAAATTATCGTTCCATGGGGCGCAGGTGGAAATACAGATACCGTTGCCCGTTTAGTCGCCGAAGGGTTACAGGAAAAACTTGGAGTAAACGTCAATGTTATCAACCAGACTGGTGGTGCTGGTGTAGTTGGCCATGACGCGATGAGCCGTGCAGAACCGGATGGTTATACCTTAGGGGTAGCCACAGTTGAAATTGCGATGATGCGTCATCAGGGCATGACTGATTTGAGTTATGAAAATTATACGCCGATCACTCGGTTGGCTGTAAATCTGGGAGGGATACAGGTTGCCGAACAATCTCCTTTCAAAGATATCAATCAGCTAACAACCTATATCAAAGAAAATCCGGGCAAATTAAAAGCGTCGGGGAGCGGTTTAAACTCGGGCTGGCATTTAAACCTGATCGGGATGCTCGATAGTATGGGGTTACCTACTAATGCAGTGACTTATGTTCCATCTGAAGGCTCAAGTTCAGCTCTGATGGAGTTAGTGGCCGGTGGTATTGATTTCACTACCTCATCACCGGGAGAAGCAAAAAGTATGGTGGAAGCCGGAATGGTTCGTCATCTGGCTACTATGGCAGAGAAAAAAGATGGTCTGTATAAAGATCTGCCTGTATTTAAAGAATCAACTCCTTATAACTACAGCTTCTCAACCTGGAATACCCTGGTTGCCCCTGCCGGTCTACCGCAGGATGTTCAGGATAAACTGATTGCCACAATGAAGACTGTTTTTGAGGAAGGAAAACTGCAGGCATTTGCAACCAAACAGGGATTTGAAATTTATCCGCTGTATGGCAATGAAATGCATCAGTTTATGAAGTCAGAAGATGAGAAGTACAAAAAACTGATCGATAAACTGAAAAAATAATCATCTACGGAGGGGACGTTACTGGTCCCCCTTAATTATCTGACCAGCTCGTAGGTGTATGAATGATGAGAAATATACCGATATCTCAGCTTTTGATTGGTATTTTTGCTGTTTTTATCAGTTATTACAGTTTTACCCGTTACGAAGGTACCAACACCTTTGGCGCAGGCTTTATGCCGTCAATCCTCGGTATGCTTTTGGGAGGGTTATGTCTTATTGATGCTATTGTGAATTTAAGAAACAGCTTGGTTAACAAAGATAAACTGGCATCAAATGAAATCAAAACACTGATTTTATTAAGTATGTCCATTTTGTTGTTTGTCTTGTTGATTCCCTATGCGGGATTTGTTGTTTGCGCCACTTTACTGATGTTCGGTTTATTACTACTTAAGAAGAAAGAAAAGAAAATACGGTCTTTTGTTTTTTCATTAGGCGCTGCGCTGCTTATTAATTACATCTTTTCCAATGTATTGATGGTGGCACTACCAACAGGATTCTGGTCATAGGAGCATAAAATGGAAATTCTGATAAGAGCATTGGGCTATATAGATATCCATGCCTTTATTGCCATTATATTAGCTGGGTTATTTGGATTGTTTGTTGGAGCTATTCCCGGATTAACCTCAACAATGGCGGTCGCTCTGCTGGTTCCATTTACTTTCTTTATGGACCCGATCCCGGCATTGGCAATGATGATTTCGATTGGTGCTTCCTCTATTTATGCTGGTGATATTCCGGGGGCTTTATTACGTATTCCGGGTACACCGGCATCGGCTGCATATGTGGAAGATACCCATGAAATGGTGAAACAAGGCAAACTGAATAAAGTGTTAGGTATCAGTCTGACCAGTTCTGTCATTGGTGGCATTATTGGTGCCACCATCCTGATGGTTGCGGCGCCGATGCTGGCAAAATTTGCCCTGAAATTTAGTTCTTATGAATATACCTGGCTCTCATTACTCGGTCTGACCTGCGCCACATTGGTTGTTGGTAATCAACCGGTAAAAGGTATGATTGCACTTTGTCTGGGGCTTTTGCTGGCGTGTATCGGATATGATCAGATCACCGGTGTTGCTCGCTTCACATTTGGTGAAGTTAGTCTGTTGCAAGGGATTAATTTCATTCCGGCCATGATCGGTCTATTCGCTATATCCGGTGCGATTGAATATTACAGTGACAAAATGCCGAAACTGGAAATGAAAAAGGATCTGGCCAAAGTCACTGATATCAATATTTTCAAAGGGGTACTTCCACTCGTTTGGAAAAATAAATTCAGTATGTTACGTAGTAGTGTTCAAGGCACATTGATTGGTGCATTGCCGGGAGCGGGAGCGGATATCGCAGCCTGGATATCTTATGCCTTATCGAAAAAACTCTCTAAAACGCCGGAAAAATATGGCCATGGTTCTGAAGAAGCCATTCTGGATTCCTCATCCAGTAATAACGCCAGTCTCGCCGGAAGTTGGATTCCATCGCTTGTTTTCGGTATTCCCGGTGATTCTGCGGCTGCAATCATTATTGGTGTGCTGTTCATGAAAGATATGAACCCCGGCCCGACTCTATTTATCTTTCAACCCGAGAAGTTGTATGCAGTTTTCATTATCTTCTTCATTGCGAACCTGATGCTGATCCCGCTGGCAACACTGGTGGTTAATATCATTAAACGTATTGTGTTTGTTGATAAGGCAGTGCTTTATCCTGTGATTATTACTTTTAGTATTGTTGGTTCTTTTGCAATAAATAATTCTCTTTCTTCGATTGTAGTTATGTTAGGTATGGGGGTTTTGGGTTACTTGCTGCAACGAGCTGAATATCCATTATCACCGATTATCTTGGGTATGATTCTGGGGCCGATGCTGGAGAAGAATCTGTTATTGTCACTAGTGAAATCGAACGGCGTCTTGTCAGCTTCATTGATCGTCCTGTTTCGGGATTTTTGGCGACCTGTTTTGCAATTGTAGTGTTCTGGCAAATATCAAACATAATCAAGGTTGCCAGGCAGCCAAGACCAGTTTGTGACGTTTCCGCATAACTTTTTTAAAGTCAGCACTTTCACTAATACCGTTCACTTCATGTGAGCGGTATTTTTGACTTAGATAGCTTTTAGTTGCCAGGCCAGAGCTGCGCAGTATCAGGCGGGGATCTCTCCCCGCACCCCATCCTCAATCATTTAACAGTCAGTTTTATCCCGCGAAGCCTCAGTGCATTCGAGATCACGGATACCGAACTCAGGCTCATCGCCAATGCGGCAATCATCGGCGATAGCAGCATGCCGGTGGCTGAATACAACACTCCGGCTGCCAGAGGGATCCCAAGTGCATTGTAGATAAAGGCGAACATCAGGTTTTGTCTCATGTTTTTTATTGTCATTTCCGACAGCGCTCTGGCTAAAGCGATGCCGCGCAAATCGCCTTTGACTAACGTGACGGGCGCACTACTCATCGCCACATCAGTGCCTGTTCCCATGGCGACGCCGACATCCGCTTTGGCCAGAGCAGGGGCATCATTGATGCCATCACCGGCCATGGCAACGATATGTCCCTGCTGCTGCAGGCTGGCAACCAGAGCCAGCTTGTCTGCTGGTTTGACTTCACCGTGGATTTCGCTGATACCGAGCTTTTTGCCAACGGATTTTGCTGTGGTCAGACCATCGCCGGTGGCCATGATGACGGTGATGCCGCTCCCGGTCAGTGTTCTTACTGCCTCGGGTGTTGATGCTTTTATCGGATCACTGACTACCAGTAGACCGGCCAGCGTCTGATTGATAGCAAGATACATCACGCTGGCACCTTCTGCGCGCAGACGTTCCGCATCCGATTTCAAAACATCAGTGTTTATTCTCATCTGTTCCATCAAGGTTGTATTGCCGAGCAGTACCGATTGCGTTGCCACCACGCCTTTCACACCGATGCCGGAGATGGTTTCAAATTCAGTCACCGGATGCAGCATCAGCGCATTTAAACGGGCTGCGTCGACAATGGCATGGGCCAGCGGATGTTCGCTGCCCTGATCCAGACTGGCCGCAATCTGCAGGATCTCATTGGCGTTAAAGCCGGCCGCCGGGATTGCCTGTTCAAACACGGGACGGCCTTCAGTCAGGGTGCCGGTTTTATCGACGATCAAGGTGTCCACTTTCCGGAAATTTTCTATCGCTGCGGCATCCCGGAATAAGATCCCCTGAGTGGCGCCTTTCCCGGTTGCCACCATGATCGACATCGGGGTTGCCAGCCCCAGTGCACAAGGACAGGCAATGATCAACACAGCCACCGCGTTTAATAACCCGTATTGCCACCCAGTCTCAGGGCCAAATAATCCCCAGGCGAAAAACGTGGTGATGGCGATCAATACCACCACCACCACAAAGTGGCCTGCGATCTGATCCGCCATTCTTTGCATCGGCGCTTTGGATCGCTGAGCCTGTGCGACCATGTTTACGATTTGAGCCAGCACTGTCTGCGAACCGACTTTTTCTGAACGCATCGTCAGTGCGCCGGTGGTGTTCAGCGTGGCCCCAATAACCTTGTCTCCTTGCCTTTTGCTGACAGGGATGGGTTCTCCGGTCAGCATAGATTCATCGACGGTACTGCTGCCATCAACCACCACACCATCGACCGGTACCTTTTCTCCGGGGCGGATCCGCAGGATATCGCCCACATGAACATGCGATAGCGGAATGTCCTCTTCGGTTCCGTCCGGATAAATCTTGCGAGCCGTTTTGGGGGCTAATCCCATCAGTAAACGGATGGCCTCTGAGGTCTGGGAACGGGCTTTCAGCTCCATCACCTGACCCAGCAGTGTCAGTGAAATGATGACGTCTGCCGCCTCGAAATAGACGGCAACCCGCCCCATGGACTGGAATGACTCAGGGAAGATACCGGGCGCTATCGTGGCCACAACGCTGTAAACAAAGGCGGCTCCGGTGCCTGTTCCTATCAATGTCCACATGTTGGGGCTTCGCTTCTGAATCGAGCGCAGCCACCGGCTGAAGAACGGGTAGCCGGCCCAGAGAACGACAGGCAATGACAGGACGAGCTCAATCCAGCTTTGTGTCGCCATACTGAACAGAGCCGTGCTATGACCAAACATGGCCAGTAAGGTCACGATGATCGTTAACGGCAAGGTGAACCAGAACCGGTGCCGAAAATCACGTAGCTCCGGATTATCTTCACTTTCCAGTTGAGGCTGTTCAGGTTCCAGTGCCATACCGCATTTCGGGCAACTGCCGGGATGATTTTGCCGTATTTCAGGGTGCATCGGGCAGGTATAAGTTATGTTCTGATCAATGTACGGCTGTTTTGCTGAGACAGGGTGGACATGAGTGATTTTCATGATCATCCCTCCTTAATTTTTCCTCAATGGAATGAACCGGGGAGTCCGTCTGGCATATTCTTCATAGTCATGACCAAACTGAGCCTGCATCTCTTTTTCTTCTGTCACTGCTAGATGTGCATACATCACCAGCAGAATAGGGAACATCAGCAGTGTCAGTAACGTTGGCCACTGCAGCAGGAAGCCAAACATGATCAGCACAAAGGCAATGTATTGTGGATGACGTATAACGGCATACGGGCCGGTCATTGCCAGCCGGTGCTCGCGCTGTGCAAGGTAGATAACACGCCAGGAACGGGATAACAGAAAGAACCCCAGACCAATCAGAATATAGCTGAGGATATGCATCAGGCTGAAATGCGGGTCTCCCGAGTCGCCAAAGAGCGTAGACCAGAGATGCCCGGCATCGTGAGACAACAGATCAAGACCGGGATATTTGGTTTGCAGCCAGCCGGACAGCAGATAAATGGTGAGCGGAAAGCCGTACATCTCGGCAAACAAGGCGACAATAAATGCCGCAAAAGAGCCAAAGGTGCGCCAGTCCCGCGGGGTGTGAGGCTTGAAAAAACTGAACGCAAATATCAGAAACACCGCCGAGTTCAGGAAGACCAGCGACCATAAGCCATAGGCAGGCAGATCATGGTTCATAATTGACCTCCTTTATCTGACGGCTTGTCATCTTTCCCTCCGGCTATTTCCCCGTGGCGGGTGATGCCTGCTGGTTCAGCATTGTCTGCATCATCATTTGCATCATATCCATGCGTTTCTCCAGCATTTGCTGACGCATCATCATCTCTTCAGGCTTCATCATCATCTGGGAACTCTGACTCATCATGTTCATCATCGACATGCATTCCTGCATCTGCATCATCTGTTTCGCCTGGATAGCCTTTTGTTCCTGCGGTGATGTTGCCTTGTCGGCTTCTTTCTGCAGCGCAGACAATTCGGCAATTTTTTCATCTGCCTTTTGCAGGGTGGCCTGGGTATCAGTGCTGGTCTGTTGCTGCTCAGGATGGTGAGCTTCATGATCCTGGGGTTGCTCTTCAGCATATGCGGCCGGGAGCATTAGCGTTGAGGCACCAAGTAAAATAATCGGGATCCAATGTTTCATAATCAAGATCTCTCATGTATTAACGGACAAATTTCGGAAAACAGTCCTGTTGGAAAATTGTCAGTCAATGAATAGGAATAACGGAAGCAATCCACTTCTTTTATTTAATTGTAGTTGTGATAATAAAAATGCAATGACTATTTTGCATATTTTAATATAAAAAGACTCATGGGTTCAGATTGAAAAGTAAAAGCCAAGGAAAAGTATGCTTTTTTTCAAACCTTGCCATAGTGGTAATATTGAATTTATAAAGCGCCTGTTCTAATCTTTAATACAAGAACTTAACCTATGGCGTGTAAAATGATTGCTCGAGTGGGTCTCATTGTTATGCTGATGCTGGCGACCTGGATGCCTTTCCAGGCGGTTGCTGCATGGCGTATGATGGACGCGTATTCATTTGGCCAATCAGTTCAGACAATGTCTTCAGTAAAAGCAGACATGCCGCATGGTATGAAAGCTTCCTGTAACATGCCGGTGGAAGGAACACAGAACACAGTGGCGATGAACCATGACTCCGTTCCGTGTTCGTCCTGTCTGCCTCTGTGTAGCGGTGTTCCACCTATCTCTCTGTCTTTAAAAGAATTTTCCCGCCAGGAAACATCGGTTCTGGTCTTCTCATTACCTATCTATCATGATCACGTTCCTGCCGTGGTCTCACCCCCTCCTGTCAGTTTTGTCCTCTAAAATCAAATAGTTAACATTGTTGTTTCTAATTTTTAAGTGTTGTTTTCAGCCACAGGTTCTGTTGTCTGAATGATTAGCACACTGATTTTTAAGGATATTTAAAATGGCTGCCTCTGGTTTCTCCGTGCTGTCAAAAACAGTAATTGCCGCTGCACTTTCTGTTGCTGCGATTACGCGTCAGGCCCTGCAAAACAGCAAGGATGGACAAACGGTTCACGCGACGTTTACCGCGGAAAACCGGTTTGTGCCTGTACGTCATTATATTCATGCAGAGCAATAGCCAATATTTGGAATTAATGCTGAATAATTAATTCGTTCAGTATTTTCTGAATAATAAATTTGTATCCGGATTATTAATTCGGAGGGTATTCTTTTTTTCTGGAATTAAATATGAAGGCATGTTGTTTTAAAATTTCATTGCTTGTTAAATCTGTTGTTTTAATTTCTGGTGTATTGGCTTTTTCTGGCGTCAATGCCCAAACCGGTTCAGGTAAACAAGATGGCGGGGTGATGAAACAGATGATGGCGGCCCAATATCACCCGAATGTGATCACCGATCCTGCCGTTCAGGCCCGGTTGAGCAAGGTGCTCATCGCTGAACCAGGTCATCAGAATGGTGGAGCCATGAAGCAGATGATGGCTGAGTTTCAATAAAAACATAGGAATGATTCATGAAAAGCGCGATGAGCTACGCTTTGCTTTTATCCGGATTTTTTGCGGCAACGGTGGGAGCTGAAACATTGGGAGATTCGCTGCTCCCCCTGCAGTCAGCGGTACAGGAAAACAATCCGAAATTGCAGCAGGTGATTGCCGAAATGAATGCGGCATCAGCCCGGGCTGACTCTGCCGGGACGCTGGCCGATCCGGTGTTTAAACTGGAACTGATGGATT
>MTLE01005614.1_pt1 | contig 10435 bp, 11 predicted proteins | sample 1982461 | NCBI WGS metagenome assembly MTLE01 (sample SAMN05712605, study PRJNA340218) | biofilm metagenome | isolation source: sample SPL anode biofilm adapted to -200 mV | place: USA | collected 2012-02-03 | reverse complement strand
GACCTACTGGTATCCGGGAGTGTTCCAGACAATTGAAATCCTGAGAGAAACTTTTCCATCTGTTCCGATTATTCTTGGCGGGATATACGCTACACTTTGCACAAACCATGCCAAAAACTCAAAAACAGCCGATTTTATCATTCCGGGAACAAATGTAAACATAATACTTGATGAGCTGGAAAAATATACAAATATGCAATTTCCGCACAGGTTTAATTCATTCCAAGATCTTCCATTTCCGGATTATGAACTTCTAAAAAATCCTCATTCGATTCCTGTGTTAAACAATTCAGGATGTCCCTTCCGCTGTTCATACTGTGCAAGCTCTCTTCTTTATCCAAAAATAGAAACAAAAGATCCACGCAAATCAGCTGAAGAGCTGGCACTATATCTTGAAAAATACACTTGCAGAAATATTGCTTTTTATGATGACGCACTTCTTCTCAATTACAAAAACCAACTTGCCGTGTTTCTTAAAGAATTATGTCAAAAAATCCCCTCACTTGCCTTTCATACTCCCAATGCACTTCATGCTGCGTTAATAGATGAGAGAACCGCAGAAGAACTCAAAAAATACAATTTCAAAACATTAAGACTCGGCTATGAATTTGCAGACAGCGAAACGCAAAAAACAAGTGGAGGGAAGGTTTCAACAAAAGAGTTTGAAAAATGTGCTCAAAATTTACTAAAATCCGGATTTAGACCAGAGGAAATCTCTGCATATATAATGTGCGGAGCTCCTGACATTTCTTCAAAAAAAATAGAAGAAGCAATCAATATTGTTCATAACAGTGGTTTAAAAAGCATGCTTGTCGAATTTTCGCCGATTCCCGGAACGAAAATGTGGGATTCTTTTCCCGGCAGTCACTCTCCAAAATCACAAGATCCGCTCTTTCACAATAACACATATCATATATACAAAGAAACGGTTATATCTTTTGAAGAGTATAACCGTCTTAAAAATCTATCCAAGAAACTTAATGCCCAAACGGAGTAAATCCTAAGCGAAATGCCGCTTGACAAAATTGTCAAATCGTTCCAAACCTTCTTTTATATCTTCCATTCCCGTTGAATAAGTAAGGCGCAGATGAGTATCATATCCAAAACCCACTCCGGGGATAACGGCAACTTTTTCTTCTTCAAGCAATTTTTTTGCAAAAGTCATTGAATCGGAAATTTCTTCATTATAAAGATAAGAAACATCAGGGAATACATAAAATGCTCCTTGAGGCCTTGGACATACAATGCCTTTTATAGCTGAGAGGCGTTCAGTCATGTAAACACGCCGTCTGTCAAACTCGCTTATCATCTCTTCAACACAGACTTGAGAGCCTTGAAGGGCCGCTACCGCAGCTTTCTGAGATATAGAGCAGACATTTGAGCTTTGGTGATCCTGGATAAGCCCCATTGCCTTGATTATTTCCACAGGACCTGCACAATATCCGATCCTCCAGCCGGTCATCGAATAAGTTTTGGAAAAAGCATTCACTATTATAAGCTGGCGTGAAATCTCTTCTCCGAAAGAAGCAAAAGATACCGCTTTATTTCCGTCATAAACAAATTTCTCATATACATCATCGGAAATTATATAAAAATTGTGCTTAACCGCTAATTCTGCAATTATTCTGCAAAGATCCTCAGGAATTATTGCTCCCGAGGGGTTAGAAGGATTATTGACAATCACAGCTCTTGTTTTTGGAGTTATCAGTTCCTCAAACTCATTAGGGGTGAAAAGACCTGCGTTTGTACGAAGAAGAACAGGCTCCCCTCCGGCAAGTTTTATCTGTTCAAGATAACTAACCCAATATGGAGCGATCACTATTACCTCATCACCAGGATCCAGTATTGCTTGAAAAACATTGAAAAGAGCCTGTTTGCCGCCTGTTGTCACTATCACCTGGGAAGTGGCGCACGGATAGGAGTTTTCACGGCGAAGTTTCTCTGCGATAAGCTCTTTTAGTTCCGGTATTCCGGAAGTAGCCGTATATTTTGTGAACCCGGCGTTGATTGCTGCTACAGCGGCTTCTTTAATATGCATCGGTGTATCAAAATCGGGTTCTCCGGAAGCCATTATTACTACATGCTCTCCGGAAGATTTCATTTCTTTTGCACGGGCGGTGATCGCAAGGGTAATACTTTGCTCCAGATTGCGGACTCTTTGTGATAGCATTTGGGACATACCTCCGAATTTTCTAAGAATATTTGCTCTGATTATGGAAAAAATTGTTGTTTCAGTCTGCGGCTGTAATGTCAGCTCATGTTTGGCACAAGTTTTGACAGTATAAAAAATTGTCTCAACCAAATGACGGCAAAGAGAACATTTTTCTTTTCCATAATCTTTTTTTGCACAGGTGCATTCGTGATCATTTCCATCGGCAAACGCGGCAAAAAGTTCTTTTTGTCTGTCACAATTAGAGCAGCCATCATTTGTCATTGGAACCCTCCTCGATATAATTGCTCAATGCTTCCCTCATCTGAATTCGTGCTCTGAGTATTCTGGATTTAAGAGCGGACAGTGAAATATCCAGAATAGATGCGGTTTGTGCGTTGGACAGTCCTTCTATATCTCTTAAAATAAAAGCAGTCCTGTAAATATCAGGAAGCTTGCCTATCGCCTCTCTTATAAATTCGGCAAGTTCTTTGTTTTCAGTTATAAAAGCCGGGTCACTCTTCCATCGGGGATAATTGGCTGTTTTAAGCTCTATTGTCGACCAATCTCCGTCTTCAACAGGCACTTCACGATTTCGCTTTTTTTTGCGCAAAAGCATAAGGGCTGCATTAGTAGCCACTCTATAAATCCACGTCTTAAATGTTGATTCTTGACGAAAATCATCAATACCTTTGAAAACACTTATAAAAGTATTTTGCACAATTTCAAGAGCATCCTCAGGGCTACGTGCAATTCTAAGCCCCAGGTTATAAATTTGTTTTTCGTAACGGCGCATAAGTTCTTCTAAAGCAAAAGAACTTTGATTGCGTGTCTGCTCCAACAGATCTTCATCAGTTATTTCGGCTATATTCTCCAATAAAACTCCTATATCAGTATCAAGCGTCTTTCGGGAAGAGAGCATCAATAGGCTCACTTCGTCCTCTTGTCGTTTTCTGATTCACAATTCACGCGGTTTTTTTGTTCTTTTTCAGAGGCAGGTGAAGGGGATTCTTTAGCTGTTTGGGCTTTTTTTCTTAAGGCTTCTGCTTTGCTTTGAATAATTTTCTGATTAGGGTCTTTCTTATAAACTATTTCAAGAAGCTGAGCTGCCTCTTCATATTTTTCACTGTTTTCCAAGACAGCCGCCTTAACTTTTAAAGCTTCAATAAAATCAGGATCGCTTTTCAAAGCCTCCTCTGCTTTTTTCAAAGCTTCCTCCCACTCTGCAGCATCGAGTGCAAGATATGCTGACGAAACCAGTCCTTCAGGCGTTGAAGGAATAAGTTCCGAAAGATACTTAAAATCTTTAAGAGCATCTTTTTTGTCATCCGAATTATATTTGATTACCGCAATAGTAAAGCGGTATTTATTGCTGTTGTTTGATTTAAGCTCAAGTGCTTTTGTAAGGGAAGCAAGGGCCTCTTTATGCTTTCCGAGTGACTCCAAGGCTATGCCCTTATTATAGTGACTGTAAACATGTTTTTTATCAAGGGAGAGTGCTTTATCCCACGATTCCAACGCTGTTTCCGGTTCGCCCTTTTTATATCTTATGACTCCTTGAGCATAATATCCTTGTGCATCCGAAGGATTATTTGTTATATAAAATTTAATTTGTTCCTCAGCTTTGGGAAGTTCATTTTTATCTATCAGTATAGAGGCATAATAAAGTCTTGCGGTGAAATAACGCGGCTCCTGACGCATTACCTGTTCAATATATTTTTGAGCTTCATCAAGCTGTTTCAGCTGCCATTTTGTAAGCGCCATCAAAAAAAGAGAATCAGAATAACGGCCGTCAAGTTTCAATGACTCAGTCAATTCTTTTTCAGCTTCGATGTATTTACCCTGTGTAAAATGATTTTTTGCAACTTTATAATGATTCCTTGCCGCGACGCTTTGCTGTGCCATTACAGCAGAACACATAAATATACAGCACAAAAACATAAAAACTAAAGTATAGATTATAGATCTTTTCAGCACCAAAGCCTCCTTATTAATGAACAACAACATTCAGGTTAAAAGCAATATCTTTTTCCAGATAAGCCGCTTCAGGGAAAAAAGCAACAACAGATTCAACTTCAGGAACGGTTCTTATCGATCTTACAATACACTTTCTGTCAGGAAGATCAAAATAATAATCAAATAAAAATTCCTGTGATTTTTCAAATGATGCCGCAATGGAAATCAATCTCGCACCGGAATGTTTAAGTCTTGAAATAACGGGAATAAAAGAAAAGGAAGTCGTATTCCATAAGATTCTGCGGCCTTTTCCAGGCTCTATTTCCGAAAAATCCAATTCCCCTTTAGTGAGCATTGTTTCTTCCTCTTTTTTTAAAGTTATTAAAGTATTCCGCAGGATAGTCAAAAGCTCCTATCTGCATCATAATTCCGCCGCGCAAACCATGGAAATCAGAGCCTCCTGTAATTTCAAGAGCTTTAGATAATGCTTTTTCTCTAAGAAATTCTTTTTGAAGCATACTGTGTTCAGGATAGTAAACCTCTATTCCATTTATTCCCATTTCTATAATCTTATTTATAATTTCTTCGTTAAGAGCTGATACAAAAGGATGTGCCAAAACAGAGACACCGCCCGCCATTGCTATTAACTCAACGGCCTCCCGGACACTTAAAGAAAATCTGGGAGCATAAGCGGGAGAACCTTCGCAAAGGTATTTTTCAAAAGCATCCTGTTCATTTTTCACATAACCTTTCTCAGCCATTACTCTTGCAAGATGAAGCCTCCCTTTCACCTCAGAACATTTTTGTTCTACTTCCGAATAAGCTATATTCATTCCAAGTGCACAGAGCTTTTCAATCATAAGAGCCATTCTTTTCTCACGTCCTGCATTAAGCTGCTCCAGCACTGAGAGAAAGTGTTGGTTCCGGACATCTACATAATAACCCAAAATATGAATACATAAACCGTCAAGACGGCATCCGAGTTCCACTCCGGGAATAATCTCCAAACCCTTGAAAGAGCTTACTTCTTTTGAACTAAAAGAGCTAACGGTGTCATGATCTGTTATTGCGATCGATGTTACGCCTTTTTTAAGAGCATAAGCAGCAACTTCAGAAATAGTCATCGTACCGTCCGATGCAGTTGTATGTATGTGTAAATCAGCCGTCATTTCAATCCTTTGCAAAAAAATAAAAGCCGTCCATTGATTGCTCTTTGGACGGCTCTAACCCAAATAATATTAGCGAGGCTCAACGATAAGCCTTATTGCCGTGCGTCCATCACCATTGATAGATATCTCTGTAAAAGCTGGTATACAGATTAAATCCATGCCTGAAGGAGCTACAAAACCACGTGCAATTGCAATAGCTTTAATAGCCTGATTTATCGCACCTGCTCCTACCGCCTGAATTTCTGCGACCCCTTTTTCTCTGAGAACACCGGCTAGAGCACCGGCAACTGAATTTGGATTCGATTTAGTCGAAACCTTTAATATTTCCATACTTTCCCCCCCCTAATTAATTAACCAATTTTAAACAATGGTTAGACAAAAATTCGAATATTCCTTGTTTTATTTTGCATAATCTACAGCACGGGTTTCCCTTATAACCGTAACTTTGATCTGACCAGGATATTCAAGCTCTTCCTCTATTTGAGAAACAATATCATGAGCAAGCACAACAGATTTCTCGTCATTTACTATTTCCGGCTTTACAAGAATTCTTATTTCCCTGCCCGCTTGTATAGCATAGGATTTCTCTACTCCGTCAAAACTATTTGCAACTTTTTCCAATTTTTCAAGACGTTTAACATATGCTTCAAGAGATTCACGTCGGGCACCCGGTCTTGCTGCCGAAATAGCATCACATGCCTGAATGATTACAGCTTCAACATTTCTGGGTTCTTCATCTTCATGGTGCGCCGCTACCGCATGCACCACATCGGAAGATTCATTGTATTTTTCAGCATATTTTGCTCCTATCACAGCGTGTGGACCCTCCACCTCCATATTCAAAATTTTCCCTATATCATGAAGAAGACCCGCACGTTTAGCAAGAGCAACATCAGTTCCAAGTTCCGCCGCAATTGTCCCGGCAAGAGAAGCAACCTCAATGGAGTGCAGAAGTACATTCTGTCCATAGCTCGTTCTGTATTTCAGTTTACCAAGAACCTTCACAAGTTCAGGATGAAGACCTGTCACGCCTACTTCAAATACAGCCTGCTCGCCTTCCTGCCAAATCCTTGCTTCAAGTTCTTTATTAGCTTTTTCCACCATCTCTTCAATTCGGGCAGGATGTATTCGCGCATCTACAATCAATTTCTCAAGAGCAATTCTTGCAACTTCTCTTCTTATAGGATCAAAACAGGAGAGCACAACCGCTTCAGGAGTATCATCTATTATAAGATCCACTCCGGTCAAAGATTCCAGCATTCTTATATTTCTGCCTTCTCTTCCTATTATACGGCCTTTCATTTCATCACTCGGCAAAGGCACGACCGAAACAGTCGACTCTACCACCTGATCTGAAGCCCATTTCTGAATAGCTGTGGAAATTATTCTCTTTGCCTTCAGATCGGCCGTCTCCTTTATGTTTTCTTCCATTTGTTTTACACGCGTGGCAATTTCACGCTCAAGTTCGGTTTCAACTTTTTTCAGCAATACATCTTTAGCTTCATCGGTTGACATTCTCGAAACACGCTCAAGTTCAGCCCGCTGTTTATCCTCCATAAGGGATAATTCATCATTTCTGGAAACCAAAGCCTGTTCTTTCGAATGCAATTCTTTTTCTCTTTTTTCCAGAAGGTCCTGTTTTTTTTCTACATTCTCTTCTTTTTGCACAACTCGCCTTTCAAGTCTTTGAACCTCATTTCTTCGTTCACCCAACTCTTTGTCTACACGTGCTTTTTCTTTAAGAATTTCATCCTTAGATTCAAGAAGTTTTTCTTTTTTGAGAGCAGAAGCTTCTTTTTTAGCTTCTTCTTTTATTTTTTCCGCATCAAGAAATATTTCCTCACCCTTTTTCTTGGCAAAGAAAATAGTTCCAAAAACACCGGCAGAAGCACCGGCGGCTAATCCCAATATAACATATAGCAATTCTCCGATCTTGTGTTCACCTCCATCTTTTTTATTTTTTCTGATTTTCATAGTTCCGCTGTCCATCATAAAATTTTTCTTATTTCAAATTCTGCTGTTTTTCCGGCAAACCCGCAGCAGCTCTAGTTTTCGCAGTAATTTCATTTAGTAAATCATTATGATCTTCAAAATATTTTTTTAAATTTTCATAGCCCTGAGCAAGTTTAGATTCCCCGTAGCTGAACCAAGAACCGCTTTTTATGATTATCCCTTTTTCAACGGCAGCATCTATTATACTGCCAACTTTAGATATTCCTTCGCCAAAAATAATATCAAACTCAATTTGTTTAAACGGAGGAGCCATTTTATTTTTGACAACTTTAACTTTAACTCTGTTGCCGATCTGTTCGTTGCCCTGCTTAACACTATCACATTTTCTTATATCTATACGCAGTGAACTGTAAAATTTAAGAGCGCGGCCGCCCGGAGTTGTCTCGGGGTTACCGAACATCACTCCTATTTTTTCTCTTATCTGGTTTATAAAAATCGCACTTGTTTTAGTCTTGTTTATAGTACCTGTAAGTTTCCGCAGCGCCTGAGACATAAGACGAGCCTGAAGACCTACATGAGCATCTCCCATTTCACCTTCAAGCTCCGCTTTAGGAACCAATGCCGCAACAGAATCAATTATTATGATATCAATAGCATTGCTGCGAATCAGGGCATCAACAATTTCAAGAGCCTGTTCTCCTGTATCCGGCTGAGAAACATACAGATTATCAACATCCACACCTATTTTTTTTGCATATTCCGGGTCAAGAGCATGCTCTACATCCACAAAAGCGGCAATTCCGCCATCGCGCTGAGCTTCGGCGACAATTTGAAGAGCAAGTGTTGTTTTTCCAGTATACTCCGGACCAAAAATCTCGATAATACGGCCTCTCGGGATGCCTCCTATGCCGATTGCAATATCAAGAGAAAGAGAACCGGTTGAAATGGAATTTTCGTCAAAAGATGACTTCATATCGCCAAGGCGCATAAGTGAGCCTTTGCCGTATTGCTTTTCAATCTGACCTACAACAACTTCAAGAGCTTTAATTTTATCCATTTAAATATCCTTTCGGAAAAGTCAAGTTATGCTGATATAAAATTTTTCAAGAGTCTCATATGATGAACCGGCAGATGTAAGAATGCTTCTTATAAGTTCAATGGACCGAACTTTGAATAACGCTCCTCCGGGAGGAAGCTGCACTCCGGCGTTGAGAAAAGAATATCCTGCTTTTTTAATACGGGCCACGGTTATATGAGGAACAAAAGCACCCGATTTAATATTAAAACCATTTTCCCGAAGTGATTTTTCAAGCAACGATACTATAGCTGTCAATTCTGAAGGACACTGACGACTGCCTAACCACAATACGGAAGGATTTCGCAAAGAAGGAAAAGCTCCAAAAGAATCTATCGGTACATCAAAAAAAGAAGCCTGGTGCGCTGCAGACCGACAAAGATTTTTTAATACAGGGAGCTGTAATGCGTCGACATCGCCAAGAAAGCAAAGCGTCATATGACAGTTTTCCGGAGGAACTATTTTAAGTTCCGGGCTCACACGTCTGAGCCCGGCAGTGAAATCCGAAAAAAACTCTCTGAAATCATTATCCGACCGTATAGCATAAAAAAGTCTAAGACGGCACATAAAAATAATATCACCTGAAAAGGCATATTGAGGTATGGCAGAAAAGAGACGGACTCATAAAACTCAAAAACTCATACTAGGCTGTTTGAATTTACAAAGTTATTATTTCTACATAACAGTATTTACTTTATAACACGATTTCTATGAGAGAATTACTCTTTTACGAGCTTAAGCTTGATTCTTTTTATCTGCTCTTCCACCGAATTCATTTCAGTAGGCAAAAGATTGGGTGAAAGAGGAACACGAAAACCGTTGTGCCTCTCTACCATAATGACCTCTTCATCAAAATCGTCCAAATATTCTTCCGTGTCCATGTAAGTTTTTAAAAACTTATAAATTAAGCATACATCGCCATAAGGATTTACCGGAAGTCCACGTCCCCACAGCTCAATCACATGTGTTGCTATTTCATCACAGGAGATGGGTTGAGTAGAAGATTCCATAACTTTTTTAAGCACTCCGCAAAAACTTGAATTTCTGCCGAATTCCTTAATACCCGCCATAAACAAACCTCCTAATGCCGTCTGCATATTGATATCGAGAACGGCAACAAAGAAAATAAATGCCTTCTTAGTCTGAAATTACAGCTCTCCAAACTATTTGAAGAGCTGTAAAATTCAATTACTCGGATTTTTCTTGAAGATATTTTACGGTATCCTCAATGTTTGTAAGACGTTCGGCATCTTCATCAGGAATCTCAAGATTGAACTCTTGTTCGAGAGCCATCACGAGTTCTACTGCATCAAGGGAATCTGCACCCAGATCATCTGTGAAAGAAGCATTTGGTGTAACGAGCTCTTCATCAACACCAAGCTGATCAATAACTATTTTCTTTACTCTTTCAGATATATTTGACATTATAAAAAGCACCTCCGAATATTTTAAATCAATTAATTAAGCTGATTAATTAGAATTTTGTTCTATTCAACTCAAAAATAAAAAATCCTTCAACTACATAACCATTCCACCATCAACATGCAAAACCTGACCGGTTATATACGAAGCCTTGTCTGAAGCAAGGAACGAAACCGCATCGGCCACATTATCAGCCGTACCCAGAAAACCAAGAGGAATCTGAGCAGAAAGCTTATCTTTTGCCTCCACAGAAAGCTTATCAGTCATGTCTGTCTGAATAAAGCCCGGAGCTATGGCATTGGCTGTAACACCTCTGGAGGCAAGCTCTCTGGCTATAGACTTAGTAAAGCCTATAACACCGGCTTTAGAAGCTGAATAATTGCATTGACCGGCATTGCCCATTACACCTACAACCGACGATATTGAAATAATTCTTCCATATCGTTGTTTCATCATAATCCGGGAAACGGACTTTGTGCAATTAAAAACACTTTTAAGATTTACATTTATAACCTTATCCCAATCTTCTTCCGGCATACGCATAAGAAGATTATCTCTGGTTATGCCTGCATTGTTTACAAGCACATCTATTCTTGCAAAGTGTTCCTGAATACTTTTAATCATTGCCTCAACTTCAGAGGCAGAGGAAACATCAGCCTTATAAACCTCACACTTTCTTCCAAGTGCTTCTACTTTAACCTTAGTCTCCGC
>MTLE01000335.1_pt1 | contig 10448 bp, 9 predicted proteins | sample 1982461 | NCBI WGS metagenome assembly MTLE01 (sample SAMN05712605, study PRJNA340218) | biofilm metagenome | isolation source: sample SPL anode biofilm adapted to -200 mV | place: USA | collected 2012-02-03 | reverse complement strand
CCCATCCTCGCGGATGGTTTAGTATTGTCGTGTATCACGTTGATTATGGAGAAAAGTATAACGGCGATGCTGGCGAAGTCAAGCTGCGGCCGCGCGGAGATGGGAGAGGGGATAAGATGACGAAATGATTGATTATGGTCTCCTGGGGAAGGTCCCATAGCCTCCGGCAAAATTTGTGAACCGTATCCGGAGCACTTCGCTGAACATTCTGAACGAATCCCGTACCAGGCGAACCTTTGTCCCCCCCACATCAGACCAGTTCACCGGCACTTCGATGATCCGGTATCCGAAACGCCGGGCCAGGAAGAGGAGTTCCACGTCAAACCCGAAACCGGTAATCCTTTGCCGCGGGAAAATGTCTTCGGCGGCAGAGGCTGTGAACAGCTTGAAGCCGCACTGGGTATCGTGGATGCCCCGTACTGCGAGGGCTCGTATGAGCCCGTTGAAAACCGTTCCCATGATTTTGCGGTGTACCCTTCCCTGTACGATGCACTCGTCGGACTTTATGGCCCGTGAGCCGATGGCGATGTCGGCCCCCTGCTCACGGGCATCGAGCAGTCGTCGGATCTCTTCGACGGGCGTTGCCCCATCCGCATCGGCAAAGACACGGAGTTGGCCCTTTGCGGCGCTCATCCCGGCTTTTACCGCAAATCCCTTTCCCCTGTTGCGGGGAAGTGTTTCCAGCCGCAGGCAGGGATGACGGGCCATGAGTGTTTTCACCAGCACCGACGTCCCGTCGGAGCTGCCGTCATTCACGACAACTATTTCGAATGAATAGGGCTGCCCGGCGAAAAACCCGATTACCCGTTCCAGGTAGGATGGGAGGCGCAGTTCTTCGTTGTAGGCAGGTATGATGAATGACAGGAATGGAGTTTTCATGGGGCCACCAGACAAAACGTCACTGCCGGACAAACCGGTAGACAATATAAGGGAGTCCGCCCGGTTCCTGGCCGATGTAGACCGCTTCAACGCCGGGAAGAGGAGGGGCGCTGCCGCCCGTCCCGAAAAGGGGCTGATAGAGTATCTCCAGTTGGGGGCGCATAGAGAGGAGCTGGATTGTCGCAATTAGGTAGTCTACATCGTTTTTGTCGGCAAAGGCGATTATTTCAGCTAGGCTTCCCTGGGGAGGCATCAGGTAGGCCCGCTGGGAGTAGAAACCGATTCTGCCGGAGCGGGTTATGATTGTCGATCCCTGGGGAATGATGCTTCTAAGCCGGAGCCCGACCTGCTTGTCATCATACCTGGCACCGTCCTGGGTATAGTGATAGGGGGGCTTCGGCGCGGGAATACCGCTGTAGACGTACCAAAGCCCGAGAACCGCAACGATGGGGAGGTCGATCCCAGCTTTCAGGGGGGTAATCCGGCGGACCCATGAATCGATCCGGGAGAGACCTCCCCCCGTTGCCATGAGAAAGACAGGCACATAGGCGTAAAATCCCCGGGGCTGCACAAAATACACCACATACAGGGCCAGTGGTGAGCAGACGGAGGCCAGAAGCAGGCGGTCCGTGAGCCCCTGGCGGCCCGGCGCCGCGCATTCTTCTCCGTCCACCGGTTCACAGCGGGGGAGCCACAGGTACCCGATGCATGACAGCACGAACAGGAACCACGGAAAGGCGCCGGCAAGTTCCCGGGGGAGGGCGTGGATATTGTCGCGGATATTGCCCCAGAAAATATCCGGGGATTCCTTCATCAGGTCCAGCAGCGTCGCATTGCCCCCCCCTACCTCCTGCCCCTGCTCATTGAGCCGCAGGTGCTGGTCGGGAGGGGTTTCGCCCCGGTATTCGCGAATAATGCTGGAGTTCAGGCCCGTTTTGCCGCTCAACTGCCAGGCGCCGGTCACGTTGTGGAGGTAATTCATGTACGGTGCGGCCGGCACCAGGAATCCGCACCAGAGGACCGCCAGCAGGAGGGTGGTTCGGAGCCTTCCCCCCTGGGGGGGGGCTAGGAGCAGCAACAGGAACAGGATGCCGGAAAAAGCTGCGGTAACGATGAACCCTTCGGGGCGCGCCAGGTAGGCGATGCCCAGAAGCGCCCCCGTTGCGAAGGCGGCCCCTTTGCCGCGGCGGGCGAGACAGCTTCTGAATGCCCATGCTGCTGCCAGGGCAAAGAAGGTGTAAGAGGGTTCGGTGATGTCGATGCCGGACATGCCGTGCAGAAAAGGTAGGGTGATGAACAGGATGGCCGCGCAGAGGGCGGCGCGCCGCCCCCATAGCCCCAGGGTGAGGGCGTAGAGGGGGAGGATGGTGAGGGCATTGAAAAAGACGGAGACCATTCTGGCCGAAGTTTCAAGATTGTCGAGTGCCAGATTGAGCAGACCCACGAGAAACGGATACAGGGGAGGGAACACCGTACCGAAGTTCCGGGGATCGCCGGTTTCAAAGAAATTTTTCCCCGAGATGGCATAACCGGCGCCGTCGGCCGATATGACATCGTACTGCCGCAAGCCGTAAATACTGTACGCAGCGGCAAGTGCAATCAACAGCAGCACAAGTGCCGCGTCAACCGGCTTTATCCTGCCGATGCCGGGTATCTGAAAAGTCCGACCACCCTCTGTCATTGTCCCTTGGTACCCGTTTCCTCTCATGAAACTTCGTGTCTGCCCCTGAATCCTTTATCACAGGCACGCCGAAAGAAAAAGGTATTACGCTGGAGTCGCACTGCAAAAAAAGCTTGCTTTTGCAGAATTTGTAATAGTATAAAAAAGACCTATAAAGTCTTTTTAGTGGAGGGTGCCAATGGATGCGTCCGTAAAAAAAGTTGTCATGTTGTTTGGGATTGCAGTCTGCATGATTTTTTCTTCGGCGATGGTTTCCTGGGGAGCCGCCCCTCTGGTGCTGGTGGACCAGGGGCATGGCCAGCGTTTCGTAGTGGAGCAGGAGGGTGAGTTGCACCTGTCCGGACTTGCTGCAATCCTCAAGGAGGAGGGGCTCCAGGTGACGACCGGCCGTGAGCGGCTTACCGACGAGTCTCTCGACAAGGCAGCGGCGCTGGTGATTTCCGGTCCCTTCGCACCCCTGGCGCCGGAGGAGGTGGATGCGGTGGTCCGCTTCCTGGAGCGGGGTGGCCGGGTGGCCCTCATGCTGCACATCGGCCAGCCCCTTGCCGGGCTCATCCACCGGGTGGGTGCCGATTTTTCCAACAGTGTCCTCCACGAGCGCCGGAACGTAATCGATGGCAACGACATCACCTTCAGGGTGCGTGACCTGGCAACCCATCCCCTCTTCGGCGGCATGGAACAGTTCGGCCTGTACGGGGGGTGGGCGTTGAACGGCCTGACCCCACTTGCCCGGACCAGTTCCGAGGCTTGGGTTGACCTGGACGGAAACCGGAAGCTCTCCGAGCGCGACGCAAAAGACCGTTTCACCGTGGTGGCCGAAGGGAACATAGGCGCCGGGCGTATCCTGATCTTCGGCGATGACGCCATCTTCCAGAACCGCTACCTGGACGACAGCAATACCCGCCTGGCCCGCAACCTGGCCCACTGGCTGGCGGGGCAGTAGTTCTCCTTCCAAGGGCGGCCCTCACCGGCCGCCTTGCCTCCCTCTGCCGTTTCCTCCATAATAGGCGGCATGCTCCTCATTCATCCTCCCGTAGCCAAACCGTCCGAGCCGCCGGCCGGCATCGCCCTCCTCGGGGGGGCGCTCCGGGCCAACGGCGTGCCGTGCCGTCTCCTCGATGCGAATCTTGAGGGGCTCCTCTGGCTCATGGCGCAACCGGAGCCCGATGAAGAGACCTGGACCCGCCGGGCGGTAAAACAGAGGGCACGGCACCTGGCCGCACTGCGAGACCCCTCTACCTATCGTTTCCCGGACCGTTACGTCCGATCCGTCAGCGACCTGAACCGGCTCCTCTCCGTGGCCGGACGGGGGAGCGGAGCCACGGTGGGACTTGCTGACTACCAGCAGGAGCACTTTTCGCCGGTCTCCAGCGCCGGCCTGCTCCGAGCGGCGGAAGAGCCGGAGCGCAACCCCTTCTACGGCTACTTCAGCGAGCGGTTGCCCGAGGTTGTGGACGGCATCGGATTTGTGGGGATTTCCCTCAACTACCTGAGTCAGGCGGTCACCGCCTTTGCCCTGATGGGGTTTCTCCGCCGCCGGTTCCCATCCCTGAAGATAGTCCTTGGCGGCGGGCTGGTGACGTCGTGGATGCAGCGCCCCGGCTGGCAGAACCCTTTCGGCGGCCTCGTGGACCGGATGATTGCGGGGCCTGGGGAAGGTCCCCTCCTGGATCTCGCCGGAGTCGCACCGGGAAGCCGGGCGTCCGGGATGCCGGCCTACGATCTCCTGCCGCTTCCGGACTATTTTTCCCCCGGCCTTGTCCTCCCCTACAGCGCTGCCAGCGGCTGCTGGTGGAACCGCTGCTCCTTCTGTCCCGAGCGGGCCGAAGGAAACGTCTATCACCCCCTGCCGGCATCCGAGGCACTGGCTCACTTGCGGGAGCTGAGTGCCCGGTTTGGGCCGTCCCTCATTCATATTCTGGACAATGCCATAAGCCCGAAGCTCCTGGAGACCCTGGCCGATAACCCGCCTGGCGCTCCGTGGTACGGGTTTGCCCGGATCGGCGATAACCTTGACGACCCGGACTTCTGCAGGTCCCTGAAACGCTCGGGGTGCGTCATGTTGAAGCTGGGGCTGGAATCGGGAGACCAGGGGGTCCTGGATCGGCTCCACAAGGGTATCGACCTAGCCATGGCGGAACGGGTGCTGGAAAATCTCCGTCATGCGGGAATCGCGGTCTACGGCTACCTCCTCTTCGGCACCCCGGCCGAGTCCGAGGAAGATGCCCGAAAAACCTTGGAATTTGTGGTCCGCCATCGGGAGGCCATCACCTTCCTCAACCTGGCGATTTTCAATATGCCGGTTTTCAGCGACGAGGCTTCGGGGCTGGAGACCGAATCATTTTATGAGGGGGACCTCCCCCTCTATACCTCCTTCCGCCACCCTGGGGGGTGGGACCGCAGAGAGGTGCGCCGTTTCCTCGACCGGGAGTTCACCCGCCACCCCGCCGTGGCGCCGATAGTGCGCCGCGATCCGCTTATATTCACCTCCAATCATGCCTCTTTTTTTGCTGAATGGTGAACTCCTTGGTTCCGGAGGTGAATGATGATATTGTGCAAACCATGACCGAAAACCCACACCCATTCAGCACCCTGACCCCTGCCTTCATCATGGACGCCGTGGAAAGCCAGGGGTTTGTCTGCGACTGCCGCACCCTGGCCCTGAACAGCTATGAGAACCGGGTCTACCAGGTGGGGATCGAGGAGGGGGAGCCCCTGGTGGCCAAGTTCTACCGTCCCGGCCGCTGGAGCGACGGGCAGATTGCTGAGGAACATGATTTCTGCGCCGAGCTGGCCGCCCATGAGCTTCCCGTGGTGGCCCCCTGGCGCAACGCCGACGGCCGGAGCCTCTTTTGCCACGAGGGCTTCCGCTTTGCCCTCTATCCCCGCCAGGGGGGGCGGGCGCCGGAGTTCGATAATCTGGACAACCTCCTGATCCTGGGGCGGTTTCTGGGGCGGATGCACCGGATCGGCGCCGTGGCGCCTTTCGTTCAACGTCCCGTCCTCGATAGCCGGAGCTTCGGCCACGAATCCGTGGAGCTGATCCGCGACCGCTTCATCCCCCCCGAGTTGCGGGAGAGCTACACAGCCGTGACCGCTATGCTCCTGGAGGCTGTCGATGCTATCATGGCGGAGGCGGGGGAGGTCCGGTACCTGCGGACCCACGGCGACTGCCATGCGGGGAACATCCTTTGGCGCGGCGACGCTCCCCACTTTGTGGATTTCGACGATGCCCGCATGGCCCCAGCGGTGCAGGACCTCTGGATGATGCTCTCCGGCGACCGCCCCCGAAAACTGGCTCAGCTGGATTCGCTTCTGGAGGGGTACACGGAGTTCAATGAATTCGACCCACGGGAGCTGCGGCTCGTGGAGCCCCTGCGGGCCCTGCGGGTTCTCCACTACAGCGCCTGGCTCGCCCGCCGCTGGGAAGACCCCATCTTCCCCGCCACCTTCCCCTGGTTCAACACTCCCCGCTACTGGAATGACCAGATCATCGAGCTGCGGGAGCAGGTGGCCGCCATGGCGGAGCCGCCGCTGGAGCTTCCCTGACCGGATGGCCGGCAGTGTCGCCTGTTGTGGCATCGCTTTTTGTATGTTACAAAAGACGTTGACCTTGACGTGGCGGTTTGCATGCGCAAATGGGGGAATCTGGACATCCTCCCGGAATTTATAGAGAAGAGGAAACTTGGTGCCATGAATTTACTGGACGGGAAAAAGTGCGCCGACAGCCTGGTGGCCGACATAGCCAGAAAGGTTGCGGGATATGTGGAGTCGGGGCTGAGAAAGCCCCACATGACGGTAATCCTGGTGGGGGAACACGCCCCGAGCGAATCCTACGTTAAGTCGAAAATCAAGTCGTGCGAGAAGGCCGGGTTCGACGGGGCGCTCGTGCGGTTCCCGGAAACCGTGACCGAAGGGGAGCTCCTGGCAAAAATCCGGGAGATAAACGCCGACCCGGCCACCGACGGCCTCATCGTCCAGTTGCCGCTTCCCCCCCACATCAACCCCCAGAAAATCATCAACGCCATTGAACCGGACAAGGACATCGACGGTTTTCACCCCACGAACTTCGGTAAGATGACCCTGGGGCAGAAGGCGTTCCGGCCGGCCACCGCCTACGGTATCTGCAAGCTCCTCCAGTTCTACGAGATCCCGGTCTGGGGGAAGCACTGCGTGGTCATCGGCCGCTCCAACATCGTGGGGAAACCCATTTCCATCATGCTAGCCAATGATTTCGACATCGGCAACGCCACCGTCACCCTCACCCATATCGAAACCCCCCGGGAGCTTCTGCTGGACGAGACGCGGCGGGCCGACATCATTATCGTGGCAGTCGGCATTCCCGGCTTCGTCACCGACGATATGGTGAAGGAGGGGGCGGTTGTCATCGACGTGGGGATCAACCGGCTGGATGACGGCAAAATAGTTGGGGACGTGGACTTCGAGAACGTGAAGGGGAAATGCTCCTGGATCACGCCGGTTCCCGGCGGCGTCGGCCGGATGACGGTGGCGGCGCTCATGCTCAACACCCTCATGGCTTATCAGAATAATTTCAACCTGGACTGACACAGCCCGGCGGTTTTCCTCCGCAAGGCAAATCCCGTGAACGGCGGCCCCTGGCCGCCGTTTTTTTGTGCCCGGCTTCCGCCCCGGTGGTTGCGAACGGCGTGGAGGGCGGTAAGGTATAGGGACGCTGCACTCACTCTCGGGGTGGTGACTAATGGAACGGTTGCATGGTGTACGATGGGCCTGGGTGCCTTTCCTCTGCTCTTTGCTGCTGCTTGCGGCCATGTTCGCGTTCGCCCAGGCCACGGCCAGTGCGGAAGAGCCGCTCCATGAGCACGGCAGCTCCGGCATCGACGCCGCAACGGGTGATGGGGCACGTTACGGCCTTACCGAACGCCTGGGGGAGAAAATCCCTCTCGAAGCTACCTTCCGGGACGAAACAGGCGCGCCGATTCGCCTGGGAGAGCTGGTAACTGTTCCGACCATCATCCTGCCTGTCTACTACCACTGCACCAATGTCTGCAATTTTCTCCAGGGGGGGCTGGCCGGAGTCCTGAAAGATATCCGCCTGAAGCCTGGAGAACAGTATCGAATCATCTCAGTGAGCTTTGACGAAACCGAAACGCCGGATCTGGCCGCCAAATACAAGCGAACCTACCTGGACGCCATCGGTGCCCCATTTCCCGAGGACGGGTGGCGGTTTCTGACCGGCGACGTGAAAAACATCCACCGCCTGACCGATGCCGCCGGGTTCCGGTTCGAGCGCCAGGGGAGGGATTTCATTCACCCGGTGGCGAGCATCATCGTAACCAGTGACGGCACCATCGTCCGCTACCTCTACGGTACGACCTTTCTCCCCAAGGATCTCTCTCTGGCCCTGCTTGAGGCCCGGAGCGGAACAGTGGGGGCCACGGTACGCAAGGTGGTGGGATACTGCTTTACCTACGACCCGAAGGCGAAGACCTACGTATTCAACCTGCTGCGGGTGAGCGCAACCATCGTCATTATCTGCACGGGTGTCTTCCTGGCCTTCCTGTTTCTGACCGGGAAAAAACGCCCGACGCCTCCCAGGGGAAAACATGGAACCGACTGAGCCGACCATGACCGCCGCCGGCTTCTGGAGTGACACCGGCAGGCGCGGCATAACTTCCTGGATATTCTCCACCGACCACAAGCGGATCGGCCTGCTCTATTTTTATTCGGTGTTCGGCTTTTTCCTTACGGCGGTGGTTCTGGGCCTCCTGCTCCGCATCGAGCTCATGGCGCCGGGGCGGACCATTATGGGGGCCCAGACGTACAATGCCCTGTTCACGGTCCATGGGGTGATTATGGTGTTTCTCTTCATCATTCCCGGCTTCCAGGGCTCCTTCGGCAACCTCATTATGCCGATCCAGATCGGCGCCAGGGACGTGGCCTTCCCCCGCCTGAACCTCCTTTCGTGGTGGCTCTACATGGCCGGCGCGGCAATTATCCTTACTTCGCTCTTCACTGGGGACGGTCCCCCAGATACCGGCTGGACCTTCTATCTCCCCTTCAGCGGCCGGACCGGTACCAACGTCTCCCTGGCAGTGTTCGGCGTCTTCATCGTGGGATTTTCCTCCATCGTTACCGGGGTCAATTTCGTCACTACGATCCACCGGCTGCGGGCCGAAGGGATGACCTGGGGGCGGCTGCCGCTCTTTGTCTGGTCCCTCTACGCCACGGCCTGGGTGCAGATCCTGGCGACCCCGGTACTCGGCATAACCCTGGTGCTGATCATCGCCGAACGGCTCCTGGGAACCGGCCTCTTCGAGCCGGGACAGGGGGGGGATCCCCTCATGTACCAGCACCTGTTCTGGATTTACTCCCACCCGGCGGTCTATATCATGATTCTGCCGGCCATGGGGGTGATCTCGGAGATTATTCCGGTCTTTGCCAGAAAGCCCATCTTCGGCTACAGGATGATCGCCTTTTCCAGCATCGCCATCGCGGCGGCGGGCTCCCTCGTCTGGGGTCACCACATGTTTACCAGCGGCATGAGCGATATGGCGATCCTGGTCTTCTCCTTCCTCACCTTTGTCGTCGCGATTCCCTCTGCCATCAAGGTCTTCAACTGGATATCAACCCTTTACCGGGGATCCATTTCCCTGGAAGCTCCCATGCTCTTCTCTCTTTCCTTTATCTTCCTCTTCGCCATCGGCGGGCTGACCGGGCTGGTGCAGGGGGCCGCGGCCACGGACATCCATGTCCACGACACCCAGTTCGTGGTGGGGCATTTCCATTACGTCATCTTCGGCGGCTCGGGCTTCGCCTTCTTCGCCGCCATGCACTACTGGCTCCCCAAGTTCTACGGCCGCCGCTATGCCGAAAAGCCGGCCATTATCGCCTGGGCGTTCATGTTCACCGGCTTCAACATCCTCTATTTCTCCATGATCGTGCTTGGCCTGGAGGGGATGCCGCGGCGTTACTACGACTACCTCCCCGAATTTGCCCCCCTGAATCTGCTCTCCACCATCGGGAGCTGGATTCTGGCCACAGGGCTCCTGATCCTCCTGGTGAACCTGTTCCGGGGGTTGCGGAGCGGGGAGCGGGTCGGGAGCAATCCGTGGGGAGGGGCAACCCTGGAATGGAGTATCCCGACGCCGCCACCCACGGAGAATTTTGCCGATGAGCCGGTGGTCACCCATGGCCCCTATGATTTCAGGGGGGCAGGGGTTCCATGAGCCGGCCTGAGCACAGAGACCATGCCGGGGCAAAGCTCGGGATGTGGCTTTTCCTCTTCACCGAGTTATTCCTGTTCGGGGGGATGTTTCTCCTTTATGGGGTTTATCTCGTCCGCTATCCCAGGGAGTTCACCGCTGCAGGGGGGGAGATGCAGCTCTGGTTCGGCACGGTCAACACAGTCATTCTCATTACCAGCAGCCTGATGGCGGCCATGGCGGTCACCGCCATCCAGCGTAACGGGCGCCGTCCGGCCGTGTATATGCTGGGGGGGACGGTCATCTGCGGGGCCGTGTTCCTCATCAACAAGTATCTGGAGTGGAGCCACGAGTTCAGCCGCGGCATCTACCCCGGCTCGTCCCGGCTGGCAGAGGGGCCGCCGGGGGAGTCGGTCTTCTACAGCCTCTACTACGTGACCGTTGGCCTCCATGGGCTCCATGTGCTTATCGGCAGCGTGCTGCTGACGGTGGTGGCGGTCTGGACCTGGCGGGGGACGATCCATGCCGGTGATTTTACCTGGCTGGAGAACAGTGCCCTCTACTGGCACCTGGTGGACTTGGTCTGGATTTTCATATTTCCGCTCTATTACCTGGTCCTGTAGGGTGGGGGGCTGCGGCGTTTACGCCATCTTGCCGCCGTCCTCGTCGCTCCCTTGTGCGGCGTAGCGCTGCTACGCCTCCGC
>MTLE01002760.1_pt2 | contig 10449 bp, 5 predicted proteins | sample 1982461 | NCBI WGS metagenome assembly MTLE01 (sample SAMN05712605, study PRJNA340218) | biofilm metagenome | isolation source: sample SPL anode biofilm adapted to -200 mV | place: USA | collected 2012-02-03 | reverse complement strand
CCGCTGAAGCCTGTAATGGCAGTTTTTCAATTCGCTCAAAACCTGGAGAAGGGACACTGATTAATGCGGAATTTCAACGCAGCCACATCGATCGGATGCCATTGGGCGATTTAAGCGGCACCCTGCTGACTCTTATTGTTGCTAACCCGAATATTCACTGGATTTTCACTTACCGGTTTAATGAAAACGAGTTCGTCCTTGATGACGCGCCGATCAAAAAAGAGCTTGGCGAAATTCCTCTTTCTGATCCGCACGTACTTTCTTATTTGAGAGAATTCCTGGAATCCGGAATTCATTCTGCCGCGAATGCGTTCGTTTCATAACCCACAGGAGAGATGAAATGCCCACCATTAAGAGCCTAGACGATCTGAAGAAGATACGCGAAGAAGCGCTCGAAAAACGGAAAGTAAAGACAGAATCTGGCCAGACCCAAATCATTGTTGGCATGGGCACCTGCGGAATTGCCGCCGGCGCACGTGAAACCATGAAAAGTATTCTTGAGACAATTCAAGCTGATAATCTGGATGGCGTGATCGTTACCCAAACCGGCTGTATCGGTTTATGCGAAAAAGAGCCGATTGTTCAGGTCATTGTTGGCGATCAGCCCAAGGTGACCTATGGCAAAGTAAACGGCGATGTTGCCCGGGAAATTGTGCATGAGCACGTTGAAAAAGGCAAAATTGTTGAACAGAACGTGGTTCAACTTTAGAACCATTTACAGATAATCAGACAGGCAAAATCCTATGAAGTATTTTCGCTCGCACGTTTTAGTTTGCGCGGACCCACAATGTTTGCAAAAAGGCGCACATGAAGTCATGGATGCCCTTCAAGATGAAATTGTTGCAGAAGGGTTAATCGACGAAATTCAAGTGTTGGAAACTTCCCGAATCGGCATGTGCTCAGAAGGCCCTGAAATTATGGTTTATCCAGAGGGCGTTCATTATGTCGGTTTAACCCCTGAGGATATCCCTTACCTGGTCGAAGAGCACTTTCTCAAAGGCCGCACCGTCAAAAAATTTCAGATCAGCCGGCCTGATTCTGTTGACGAAGAATTAGGCGCGCCTACCCCCAAAGAAGTTCGTATCGTCCTCAATAATTGCGGCAAAATCGACCCAGAAAATATTGAGGATTTCATTGCAGAGAATGGCTATATGGCCCTGGCCAGAGTGCTGACCGAAATGAATTCCGATCAGGTGATCGAGACCGTGCTCGCCTCCGGACTGCGCGGCCGCGGCGGGGCTGGTTTTCCCACCGGCAAGAAATGGCAGCTCACTCGCGCCAGTGATGACCCGATTAAATACGTAATCTGCAACGCTGATGAAGGCGACCCAGGCGCATTTATGAATCGCCGTGTTCTTGAAGGCGATCCGCATGCGGTCATTGAGGGTATGGCAATCGCCGGGTTTGCCATTGGCGCCAATCAAGGCTACATTTACTGCCGCGCCGAGTACCCCGTCGCGGTAGCCACCCTGAATATTGCTATCCAACAGGCGCGCGCGCTCGGCTTGTTGGGCAAAAATATTCTCGGCACCGGATTTGATTTTGACTTGGAAGTCCGTATGGGGGCCGGGGCTTTCGTGTGCGGTGAAGAGACCGCTTTGATCGCAAGCATTGAAGGTTACCGGGGAATGCCAAGAATAAGACCTCCCTACCCTGCTCAAAGTGGATTGCATAGCTATCCCACCTGCATAAACAACGTTGAAACAATTGCGAATATTCCACGCATTATCACACAATCTGCGGAAAAATTCAGAGAACTCGGCACAGAAAAGTCCAGAGGCACAAAAGTTTTTGCTCTTGCAGGCAAAATTAAAAAACCGGGACTTGTTGAAGTTGAAATGGGCACAAGTTTAAACGAAATAGTCAATGAACTGGGTGGCGGTGTTGCGGAAGGAACAAAAATAAAGGCCGTTCAAATGGGCGGACCGTCGGGAGGATGCATCCCGGAAAGCCTTCTTGACACTCCAGTAGACTACGAAAGTATTACCGCAACAGGGGCTATTATGGGCTCTGGAGGAATGATTGTAATAGATCAATCAACCTGCATGGTGGAACTGGCTCGATTTTTTCTTTCTTTTACTCAAGAAGAATCTTGCGGAAAATGTACTTTTTGCAGAATCGGGACAAAGAGAATGCTTGAAATTTTAGAACGATTGACAAAAGGAGAAGGAACTCTTCAGGATATAGCAAGGCTTCGTCAACTTGCCTTACAGGTAAAAAAATCTTCTTTATGCGGTCTGGGGCAAAGCGCTCCTAATCCAGTTCTTACAACGCTCCGATATTTCGAAGATGAGTATATAGCCCATGCTGTAGAAAAAAAATGTCCTGCAAAATATTGCACAGCTCTTATGGAATTTATGATAGATATCAATAAATGCAAAAAATGCTCTCTTTGTTTGAAGGCATGTCCTGTGGAGGCAATAAGCAAAGAAGAAAGCGGCCATTACAAAATTAATTCCGATTTATGTATTAAATGCGGCAAATGCCAAAGTGCCTGCCGTTTTAATGCTGTTATACAACTTTAATAATAGAGGTAAAAGCTTTGAATCAAGTTGAAATAACTATAAACGGCAACCGCTACCAGGTTGAAGAGAATATAACGATTCTCGAAGCGGCACAACGATGCGGACAAAAAACAATTCCCACGCTCTGCCATGAAAAAAGACTCGGACAAATCAGCTCCTGTTATATCTGTTCGGTAAAAGTGGAAGGAAGTCCCAAACTTCTTCCTTCTTGCAGCACTTTAATAAAGGCTGGAATGGTTATAGAAACCGAAAATGAAGAGATACTCCAGTCACGAAAAGAATGCCTGTCCCTGCTCCTCTCTGATCACCGGGCCGACTGCATCAGTCCCTGTAATATAAAATGTCCGGCAGGAATAGATGTGCAAGGTTATCTCCGATTATCTTCATCAGGTTTTTTAAGAGAAGCTGCAGAACTTATCCGAGAAAAAAACCCTCTTCCGATAGTTTGCGGAAGAGTCTGTGTCAGGCCATGTGAACTTGTGTGCAGGAGAGAGCTGATCGATGAAACAGTAGCAATCGACACTGTCAAGCGCTCCGCAGCGGAACTCACAGAGCCATATCCTCAACAGAAAATAACTCACAATGGGAAAACAGCTTCAGTCATAGGCTCTGGTCCCGCAGGTCTTTCTTATGCATATTATATGTCACTTGCCGGCTATAAAGTCACTGTTTATGAAAAAATGCCTAAGCCCGGAGGCATGCTCCGTTACGGAATTCCGGAATACCGCCTCCCTAAGCATCTGCTTGACAAAGAGATAGATCATATAAAAAAACTCGGAGTTATATTTAAGACACAAAAAACTGTAACACCGGAGCTTTTTAAAAAAATAAAAGAAAATTCAGATTTTGTTTTTATCGGATGCGGAGCTTGGAAAGCATCAGATCCGGGAATCAGCTCTGCCTCAATATCAGCAGTAAGCGGAATAGATTTTTTGCGTGAGGTAACTCTAGGTCAAATCAAATCGCTTAAAGGAATGAAAGCCGCTGTAGTTGGAGGCGGCAACACAGCAATTGATTCCGCCCGCACAGCACTCCGTCTCGGAGCCAAAGTTAAAATTATATACAGAAGAACTCTTGAAGAGATGCCGGCTCACCATGAAGAAATTGAAGCGGCCGAGAAAGAAGGAGCAAACCTGATGCTCCTCACCTCTCCTAAAATGATTATTGAAAACGAAGGACAAATCGAAGGCTTGCAATGCATCAGAATGGAGCTTGGCGAAAAAGATGCTTCAGGACGCAGAAAACCTGTTGAAATATGCGGCTCGGAATTCATAGAGCAGACCAATCTTATCATCGCAGCTACCGGACAATATTCAGATTTGGAATTTCTTGACGGAATGTTAACCCTAACTAAAGGTCAAATTGCTGCAGACAAAAACCAGCAGACCTCTCAGACGGGAATCTATGCCGGTGGTGATGCCGTCACAGGGCCGTCTACCGTAATTGAAGCCATAGCTGCGGGAAGAAAAGCTGCTATGGCGGTCATAGAGCATAATCCGAAGCCCTATTTCAGAATAGCAAAAGATTACTTCGGAAAAGTAGAAGTTCAAGATATCAATGCCATGCCCTTATCCCAAAAAGCGCAAATGAGGGAACGCCGGCCTCTTGAAAGAGTTAGGGATTTTAAAGAAACGGAACAGACACTCTCGCCTTCACAAACAGAAAAAGAAGCAAGACGCTGCTTGCGCTGCGGCTGCAATGCAAGTGACGACTGTCTGCTAAGGGAATATGCTGCGGAATATCCCCCCGAATCCAATTACACTATTGGTGAGACCATAAAATATCTTCCCGATATTTCACATCCAAATGTGATTCTTGATCCGGGAAAATGCATTAAATGCACAAGATGCATTAAAACTTGTGAAAAAATAAACGGCATTTCCTACCTCGGTCTTAAAAACCGTGGTTTTGCAACCACCATCGTGCCTGAAGGCGACAAGAAATTCAAGGATTCAGGATGTGTTTCATGTGGGAACTGCATAGGTTCCTGCCCTACAGGAGCTTTGACGGCTAAAAATTCATACCTTCCTTTCTACAACAAACAAGCTGTCTCACACTGCCTATTCTGCAATTCAATGTGTGAAATAGATGTAAAATCCTATGGAAGAATGGTTAAAATATCGTCTGCTCGCGACAAAAAATCCGGAGAAGGAGATTATACCTGTGAATACGGGGCTACTGCTATGCCTCATTTTTATGACAGTGATCGCATTACAGAAACTTTTGCGAGAAACGATGAAGGCGTCACACAAAAAATAGCATATGAAGATGCACTTTCCCAGCTATGCTCAAAAATACAGGAAACCTCTGCAAAATACGGACCGGAATCGGTAGGAATATTTTTATCTCCTTTAATGCCTTCGGAAATAATCTATAGTGCTGTTAAGCTTGGAAAAGGCATAATAGGAACCAATAAAGTTCTGTCACTGCGTGACTTTCTTCATGGACAATACTCAAGCCTCAATTGGAATGGCTCGCCTGCGCTCTCAACGGCAAGCTTCAGAGATCTGATCAATACAGATGTGATAATATTGACGGGAGATTCGCCCACAGAAACTGTGCCGGGAATAAGATGGATGATACGTGAAGCGGTTGAAAACGGCGCCACTCTTGTCCACATAGGTAACGAAACTTCTGAATTCCGTGATATAACCAAAGTTAATATCAAACCTCAAAAACTAAATGCAGGTAAATTTTTCCAATTTTTAACAAAAAAAATAATAAATAACAAAAAATTTAGCCATAAAAATATAATTACAAACCATGAAAGTTACGACAGCTTCATCGCATATCTTGAAAAGCTTAAGGACAATCTCTGTCCGAGATCTGCAATTAAAGAAATAGATGAACTGTCAGATCTTCTGACTCATAATACGCCAAAAATAATGGCTCTATATGACTCAAATACAAATGAAGATTTTATCGGAGATATTGTAAATCTCCTTATTGTGACCGATTCATTCCATGGAGAAAACAAAGGTTTACTTATCCTTGAAGACGGAGCGAACTGTCACGGCACAAAAAAATGGGGCGCATGGCCCGGAATGCTTCCAGGCTTTATGAAAGTGGACAACCCTTCTCATCGCAAATTTTTCAATCAAATTTGGAAAACCGAGATAAAAGAGAGTGTTTGGAACCCCTCCATAACGGATCTGAAAATGCTCATATGCATAGGCGAAGATCTTTTGGAGCACCAGATAACCAAATTCAGACATAATATGGATTTTATTGCCACTTTTTCTCTATACCAGTCTGAATTTACAAAAGTATCAAATATCATATTTCCGATAACAACTCTTGCCGAAACAGGCGGTTTTACAACCCAGTCTGATCTTAATGAAAAATACAGAAGCAGTGGAATTGATCTGTTTGCACCAAAAAGCACACTTGATATTCTCAGTGATATTGCAGCAAGATGCGGTTACACATCAAAACTTTTTTCCCAAAAGGAATTTATGGAAACCGACAAAAAATCAAAGGAATTCACCTTCAAACAAGCGTATATTTTAAATAATATTCAAAAAAACTCATTAAAAACAAGCGGTAAATGGCTAGAACAGCCATTCCGAAGATATATAAAATATATGAGAAAAAGGTGATTGTTATGAATAACGAAATTGCTTGCAGCAAAATACTCAATTCTATAAACGAAATAAATGATTTTTTAATAAGCTCTGATTTCTCTCTTAACAGTGTTCTTCATCTCATCATCACTAAGGCATTGGAGCTCTCACATGCAGACTATGGACAAATATTGCTCTATGACGGTTATAATTTGACCATAGCAAGTGCTACAGATAATTCGAGCCTTGATCAGAAGCTCACTCTTGAGGAGTGCGTCTGCGGAGAAGCAATCAAAACAGGGAAATTGATAAATACAGGTGATGTCTATGCATCAGATAATTATAAAAGATTTTTCTCCGACAGCGCCAGTGAGCTTGCGGTTCCCCTCATTCAGGCAGGCAGAGTAATAGGGGTATTGAATCTTGAGAGCCGTCAAAAGAATGCATTTACTCCTGAAATTGAATCAATCACAGAGTCTATTTCCAGACAAGCCGCCTATACTATAAAAATTGCATCTCTTTATCTGCAGCAAAGAACGCTGGCTCAGATAAAAGAAAACCTCTCTTCCCCGGGAAGCCGTTCGGAAAAGATTTACTCACTAATAATCCAAGGTGCTCTGAAACTCATAAACGGCAGATCCGGCCAGCTTCTAATAAAAAAAGGGGAACAACTCATAATTACAGCAACCACAGGAAATGAACTGCCGATGAGTACGGTTGTAAATGTGGATAACTCTATAAGCGGACTTGCCGTTAAAACAAATAAGCCTGTAAACATCGGCAATATAAAAGCTCCAGAGTACAATTCTCTTTATAAACCATATTTAGGGGAGATGAAAAGTGAACTTGCAATACCTATATCCGAAGGGGATAATGTTATAGGAATACTTAATTTTGAACATCCTTCTGAGAATTTTTTCACAGAAGAACATATCAGAATTCTAAAAAGTATGGCGGATCTATCCGCTATTGCAATTAAAAACTTCCGTATTACAGAATCGTTTGAAACAAATGTTTCAAAAATAAAAAATTCTCTAAATGAACTTGAACAATTCCGTGACAATCTCAACTCTTCAATAAATGCAATAAAAGTAATGACAGAGCTTTTTGACGAATCAATAAAAGCAGAAACAAATTCTTACTTTGGAGTTCTGCCTCCCACAGATATGTTCTAGTGTGAAACCGAATCAATGGGTTTAAGAAAAAAGAAAAAATCATTAAAATTTGAATTTTATAGCCCTTCATGCCCAAGCCCTGGCTCAAACTTCCGCACTTCGCCTTTTAAATCCAGTGCTATAATCGGGCAGAGAGGCTATTCTCTCTTCCCCGTTTGCCGTTAGAAGGCTGATTCTGTTAAGAAAATCATTATTGCCCCTTTCAGCTTTTTATGATATAATATAGAAAAGACAATTGGTAACAGTTAGGAAAGTCGGCTGTGCCTACGGCGTCAGGAAAGTTTTCCTGCCGATATGATGAGTTCGCCGCACATCTGCCAATTGTCTTTTTATTTCCCCCCAATTATAATGTTCTTTCCCGGATCCAGGCACGGGATGACGCGTTCCCGGAATCTCATAATGACATATCACGCCCTCTAGCATTCCTTTAAAACAGAAAAAGTTATAACTTTGTCACTATAAGTGAAAAATCATCGGCAAAACTGCGCTTAGTGAATCTATGCACAGAAGTATAAATTTTATTCGCAAGCGATTGAGCAGAGCTGGAGCTATTGCGCTTTACTATATCAATAACGCCTTCCACACCGAAAAAGCCTTCACTGCTGCAATAAGCTTCCGTTATTCCATCAGTATACAAAACAAGAAGGTCTCCCTCACCATAGGGAATTTCTTCCTGTCTGAAAACGGCATCATATTTTATGCCGATCAATACCCCTTCTGCATCAAGTGTATGAATTTCATCATTTTCAAGACTATAAAAGATAGGATTTTCATGGCCTGCATTAGCATATTTAAGAATTTTTCTCTGCGTATCGACCTCAACATAAAAGAGGCTTATAAATTTATCATCAGCTGTTTCCGGGATTATTATATTGTTTACCATTGATAAAATTTCCCTCGGCTGATAGCCCGCAAGTGCATATGCTTTGAGCAGATACTTTACTCTGACAGTATAGATCGCAGCAGAATGACCCTTGCCTGAGACATCGGCTATAACAATTCCGAATTTAGTTTCCGAAAGAGGAATAACATCAAAATAATCCCCGGATATATCGCCTGAGGGAATATACTTATAACCAAAATCCATTCCTTTGAAGGTAAATTCTTTTTGTGGCATAACAATTGACTGCAAAATACCCGCAACCAAAGACTGCTGTTCAAATAATTTAGCATTTTCGATAGAAGTTGCCGCCATATTGGCAAGCACCGAAAGAAGACTGATCTCGGATTCGGTATAATCAATAGGCTCTTTTCTATAAACATTTATAATACCTATAATTTTACCGCGGTAATCCATCGGAACGGAAAGAAAACTGCGCAGCCCCATATCATGCAAAATATCGGGATATTTTCCATCAGGAACATTTACAGTTGTTTTCGATATGGCCCTTCCGCCGATCACTACATCTTCGACAAATCTGTCATGAAGCCGGAAAATCTTTTTTGTAAACTTGCTTTCAAGCCCAATTGAACGGCTTACTGTAAGTCCTCTGTCAAATCCCAATGCATGATTTTTCTCATCAAGGAGCATTATTGAAATTGCATCAGATTCCAAATATTTTATTATGCTGGATGAAATAATATCAAGCACCATAGCGAAATCCAGAGATGAATTCATCTCTTTCCCTGCTTCAAAAAGAACGGCCAATTCTTTCAATTTATTTTTTACAAAAGTCTCATGGCTTGCATTTTTTATTGCAAGTGCCGCCTGATCAGCAAAACTTATAAGAATTTTTATCTGCTCTTTGCGGAAAGATTGTTCAGGAGTTGAGAAAAGATTTAAAACACCAATGATTCTTTTCTTTACTATAAGCGGGATTGCAATTACATGAGCTGTATGATGAAGCAGAGCCTCTTTTAATTCTTCATCAGTTACACGCATGGTTTCAAGAGAAAGATATGACTTCTTGCTTTCTATGGCCTCCAGAGCTATTCGTTTTTGAAGTTTTTCATTTGCAAGGCCAAGAGGAATTTTATCATCAGCATACATTATAAGCTCATTTGTATTTTCATCAAATAAAAGCATTGTGCTTGAAGCCACATTAATCAGTGTGGATGCCTTATCAGCGACCAATCTAACTACCTTGGCAATACTGCGTGTCGTAGGCAGAACAGATGATATATTAAGAAGGGCGCGAAGCTGATGAGCTTGCTCTTCCTGCTGCCTAAGAAGCATTAATTTCTGAAGAGCTATTGAAATCTGCATTGAAATTGTTTTGATAAGCTCTATCTGGTATTGAGAAAACTTTCCCGGCAGTTGCGAATCATAAAGATAAACAAGTCCCATAATATTTTCTCGGGCTATAAGAGGAACAAGCATAGCCTTTGCGGATGTCGGAAATACTCTTATAAAATGTCTGAGCACAGTGGAAATTCGAAGGTTAGAAGAGAATACGAACGGAGATCCGTATGAAAGAACCTGCCACATATCATTGTCAAAATCTTCCGGAGAAATAAAAAATTTGCGAAGAAAATTTGTCTGCTTCTCTGTAACTCCATCAGACGCCGAAGCGAAGAAAAATCGATTCCGCTCTTTATCATAAAGGAAAATAAGACATCGATCGACATGTGCTATTTGAGAAAGCTTTGCTATAATAACCCGAACAAGGTCATTTGGATCCAGTGTCTGCCCTATTGCGCGGACCGCTTCATAAAGCATTGAGGCATCCCGTGCTCTTTTTTGTTCTTTTTCATAATTGCGGGCATTTTCAATGGCAAGTCCAGCTTGTTTGGCAAAAGAATCCAGTAAATCTATTTTATCCAATGAAAAATCACGCCTGCTATCCGTTGAATAAATATTAAGTGAGGCAACAAGCGTTTCTTTCACTCCAATAGGAATACCAAGGTAAGAAACCGCGTTATTGGGGCCTGTCAGCTCGCAGGAAGAAATTGCCGAAGAAAAAGCAGTCTCTCCTGAGGGCGAACATATAATCGAATCATCTTTTTCCGCAGCACTGCCATGAACCTGTATCGACACTTTATTATCCTCTATGAGCGAAAGTGTTGCAGAAGTTGCGCCTGTCAGCTCTATGCCCATATTGACAATAACACGCAAAAGCTGGTGAAGATCAAGCGCGGAGGAAAGAGCTTCTCCCATTTGAGAAAAATAAATCCGTAGCCGCTGAGTTGAATTTTTTAGCTGTTCATGCTTTTTTTCAAGTTCTTTTTTTGAACGAAGATATATTT
>MTLE01001807.1_pt1 | contig 10462 bp, 11 predicted proteins | sample 1982461 | NCBI WGS metagenome assembly MTLE01 (sample SAMN05712605, study PRJNA340218) | biofilm metagenome | isolation source: sample SPL anode biofilm adapted to -200 mV | place: USA | collected 2012-02-03 | reverse complement strand
TCGTCGACGCCGTGATGGGCGTCGGCCGACAGCGCCGAGCCCTGGCCGGTTTCGAGATACATGACGTTGTCGCCAACCGTGCCACGCTTCAGGCTGAGCGCCGCCTCGCGGCCCTCTCGCAGCACATTGAGATCGACGCCGAAGCCGCGATTGGCGGCTTCCGTGCCGGCGATCGACTGAAACACCAGATCGAGCGGGGCGCCGGCTTCCACCGCCTTGATCGACGTGGTCACATGGGTCAGCACGCAGGACTGCATGGGGATGTCGAAGCGCTGGCGAAGCCGGTCAAACAGCTCCATCAGCTGCATGCAGGCGTCCAGGTTGTCGCCGGCCGGGTTGATGCCGATCACCGCGTCGCCACAACCATAGAGCAATCCGTCGAGAATCGAGGCCGTGATACCCTGCGGATCGTCCGTGGGATGATTGGGCTGAAGCCGCACCGCGAGGCGGCCGGGCAGGCCGAGGGTATTGCGAAAAGCCGTCACCACACGGCACTTTTGCGCCACCAAAATGAGGTCCTGATGGCTCATGAGCTTTGCGACGGCGGCGGCCATCTCGGGCGTCAACCCCGGGGCCAGCGCGGCCAATGCGGGGGCGTCCGTCTCATAGCGCAACAACCATTCGCGGAACTGGCCCACGGTCAATCCGGCAACAGGCGCGAACGCGGCGGCATCGTGGGTGTCGATAATAAGCCGGGTGACCTCGTCGGTTTCATAAGGAACGAGGGGTTCTTCGAGGAATTGGCGCAACGGGACGTCGGCGAGGCAAATCTGCGCCGCCGCGCGCTCCTCCAGCGAACGCGCCGCCACGCCCGCCAATTCGTCGCCCGACCGGCGCGGCGTGGCCTTGGCCATCAACTCGCGCAACGAGCCGAACTCATTCGTGCGCGCCCCAACCTGGCATTTCCATCGAGCCATAAAAAAGCGTTAATCCGGGTGGGCAAACGTAATTATGCGCCACGCAGCCGCGCAACTTTGAAAACCTGCGCCGCCCACACCGCCGTACTATAGCGCAAGAACCGTTCCGAGGAAAACGGATTTCGAATCCCGACTACGACACTTCGCATTCACTCCCCAAGGTGTTACCACGGCGTGAAATGCCCGTTTTGTGCGGTATAGGTGGACTACGGTTCCCCAATTATCGGCTCGCATGGCGGCAAGGCGGCGAGTAAATGAAACTTATGGCATGGACGCGGAACAAAGGGCTGGCATTGGGGGCGATTGCGCCAGTGGCGCTTTTGTTGGCCTGGGTCTGGGCAACAAGCACGCCTCGGCCGGTGGTGGTCTCCACCGATCCCCAAGTCCAAGTATTGGCCAGCGCGGTGGCACGCCCGAACGATACCGGAGTGTATCTCGAAAACCCTTGGACGGCACGGCTGCGCGCCTTCCTGCACCTTCGGCTGGGCCTCAAAAAAGTAGCCCTGCCACAAGATGTGGCCCTCCTCGGACATGGGTTGCGGAGCAACACCGAGATTCGGGTGAACGTCCTCGCCGTCAAAGTAAAAATGCCCACCGAGTTGTTAGCCACCAGCCGCCTGGAAGTGCAAGCCAGCCCGGACACTCGCATAAAAAACACTCGGCTGATTCGTTTAACCAAAGGAGTCGATCAGGCAATCCTGTTTTTCGACATACCCGCCATCATTCCCCTGACGAACCGTTATTCCCTCCACCTGGTCCCCCGGGAAACCTTGCCTCCCATGGCCCTCCCACCAAATGAGCCCGAAGGAGAACCGCCACCCCCGAATGACCCCGGGGGCGAAACGGCACCCCAATGACCCTGCGACGGGACCACGCCCTCACAGAGTTGACATGAGATGTATTGGTGTTGCCATGCACATATTTTCACAGATTGGCGGCGTGCAAACTTGGTGAATGCACTGCAATCATTGAAGGTTTTTTGTTTAAACGAACCCTTTCGATCGCGAGTATGGATTGGCTGGCGTTGGATCCTATGGCTTCCCAGGCTGGCAACGTGCCCAACACTTACACCGTGCAAGGCGGCGGTTTCAAAATCAACTATGCCACCAGCGGGTTTGATGGCAAACCGCACTTCAGTTTTATGGCCCACGGCCAATCGCTCAATTTATCCGGCGACGAAATTCGCACCACCAGCACGGATTTGGGCACGCTGGTTTCGGTGACCACCAAGACAACGGTCGACTCCGGCTACACCACCTTTACGCTCATCGTTCCGCACGTCAATTGGGGAACCAGTTTTCCCGCGAGAATTTCCAGCCAAGGCATCATTACGCGGCATAAAACAGGGATGCAGCCGGGGCTGCGGCTGGGCCAGACCGCATCCAACTCCGCCGTCTGCCTGCAAGGCACGGCCAGTTGGATCACTTACTGAGCTTTTTGGAAATTTCAACCCGGTGGATGGAATAACCCTTGCCGGAACTCGCAGATGGATTGGGGTGAAATAGCCATGGGCATCGCGCTGAGCTATCTTAGCACCTCGGATCCGGCGCAACGGCGGATGTATTTCGAGGACCCTTCCAATGCCCAATGTCTGGCCGATAATTTACACTGCGCCAAACGAACCATACAAAAGTTTACTCCTACGGCCTGGCGGGGTTAATCCCGCGGCCCGCAGGAAGGATCATTCCACAAGCTTCACGCGGAAAAATTGGCACCCTGGCGTTTGGGGGGCGACGACCCGCGCCTGGGTGGTGGTGGCGGAAATCGTTTTCAACGTTTTCCAGGTTTCGCTGAGATCCGCGCAGGCCTGCACCTCGTAGCGTTTGCCGGGAACGGTGTTGAAATAGAAGTTCGCATATTTCAAAGGGTCCACACTCACTTGGTCGGCGAGACTCCAGTCGGTGGGGCGGGCGGTGTTTTCGAACCGCAGGGCGGACGCCCGGTTTGCGGGATCGGTGCCGGTACGCATTTCCGCGAAATTGGACTGGCCGTCGCCATCCGCGTCGTCCGTCTCGGCGCAAGCTTTGGGATAAAGCGAGTCGAGTTTATAATACTTCATCCACAGGGCGTAAGAAGGCCACCAGGGTTTGACCGGGTAGTATTTGGCCGCGATTAGCCAACCGCTAGTGGACGGCACGTAGTAAAGGTTCTGAGCGTAAGTGAAAGCAGAGAAGTAAGGTCGCCGCATGAATTCCGGCGCATCGCCCGTGAAATATACGTCTTTCAAGGCGCGGCATTCGTAGAAAGCATAGTCCCCAACGGTACGCACATACCTGCCCAAAATGACCCGTTCCAACCCAACGCAATAGAAGAAAGCCGCATACCCGATGTCCGTGACATTATCGGGCACCACCACCTCGGTGAGCTGCGGGCACTGCGCGAAAGCGGAGGTGTCGAGTTTCACCAAAGAATCGGGCAGGGTGAAATTTTGCAATTGGCTGCAAAAACTGAACGCTTCGTAACCGATGCGATAGAGGCGGGGGGGAAAGGTCACGTTCACCAGGCCGGTGGCGGCTTGAAACGCCCGCGATTCAATGGTGGTGACGCTCGCGGGAATGACATAGCTGTCGGCGCGCGGTTTCGGGTAAAAATAAAGGGCCGTTTTCTTCGCGTTAAACAACACTCCATTGGCGCTGGAGTAACTGGGATTTCCCGCGTCCACCGCAATGTTGGTGATCGCGTTGCACCCCTGGAGAGCGTCGACGCCGATCACGGCCAGGCGGGCGGGAAGCCGCAGGCTTGTCAAACTCCCGCACCCGTAAAACGCATAGTCTCCCACGGCGGCTAGGTTGGGTGGCAAGTCGATCTGCTGCAACGCAGGGCAACGCATAAACGCGGAACTGCCAATGTGAGTGAGGTTCGCCGGCAAGGTGACTTGCGTTAAATTGGAGCAAAAGGCGAACAACGAATAGCTAACATTCGTTAGCGCTGAGGGCAGATGAATATTCGTCAATCCCGAAGAGTAAAAAGCCTCGTTATCAATGCGGGCTAGCGTGTCCGGCAGGGTCACCGTCCCCAGCCGATAACAGCCACTAAAAGCAGACATCCCCAACTTTTGCACGTGGGCGGGCAATTGCGCGCAGGCCAAATTCACACAACCGCCAAAAGCGGCTTCTTCGACCACCTCCAACCCGGCGGGAAAGTTGACATTAGTCAACGAAGCTAACTTAGAAAAGGCGGCCTTCCCCAGAATCGTCACCGGCTGTCCTTCGAGTGTGTCCGGCACCGTCACGTCGCTGGCCGTGCCCGTGTATTTGGTGATCCGGATGGCATTGGTGCCCCCGCCCATATCCACCACTTCATATGTGAAGTCGCCACTTTGTCCCGCCAGGGCGGCCTGCGCCATGAGCATAAGCAGGCCGAGAACGCCCGCCGGCGGCCAGTGGTTTATAAATCTCCCCCATTCCCATGTTTTCATATTTTAAGCTTTATCCGGAGCGCAGCACGGCATCTGAACGAATCCTATTGCGACGGAATAGCATTTATCATGCCATTACCGCGAGGCCCCGGATCGCTTTCGCCCCGGCCGACCGTATTGCTAGCCCACGCTTGCGTCGCATTGAGTGTCGTAAAGCCACAACAACCCGGAGCCTGGCGCGTCACGGTACTAGATGGTGTGATGCCCTCAGGCCCAAAATCGTATTTAGCCAAGGCCGGCTAATGGCTGCCATTTACTTCCAAAAGCATGAGAAAATGGATCAGTCAAAATGCTTCAATCATTTTTTCGTCCTCCAGCAGTGAGCCGCGCACGGATTGAGGGGATTAATTGAACAGAGTGCGGCCTATCCGCGTCTAAAAATGCGCAATCATTTGATGTGGGTTTAGCACCAATCTATGGCACTGATAGCCATTGATATAATAATCACATGGTGTCATCATCTCAAAAATACCATCGAGCGGAACGCGACACTCGTTTACGGGCATTTTTAATTCCGCGTTAATCCGATACCTATGAACACTCACCGATTCTTTCTGGCGAAACTTGGAACTTGGCTGGCGCTGTGGCTGCTGGCCACGGCCGCCCGGGGCGCGGATAACGGGTCGTTCTTTCATCCCGTGGACCTGACGCCTTATTACAACCAACGCCCGGATACCTTTCCCAGCGGCGGGTGCTGGACCAAAGTGCCGATGGGGCCTCAAGTTTTCGCCGGGGTGCCTTTTAAAATGGGGGGCGTGATGGAGTTAACGGGCCTAGGCGCGGCGCGGGACGGCTCGATTTTCCCAGGCCGGCATACGGATATCCCGGTGGGTTGCCAGGCGGCCTGGATTCACTTGGTGCAAGGCGTGGGCTATGCGGCGGACGATGGCGTGGCGATCGCTTTTTTGCGACTACGCTATGAGGGCGGCCTGCGGCGCGAAATCCCCCTCATCTACGGAACGCACGCGCGCAATTGGTGGGTCGAGGAATCGGAAATGTCCAACCAATTGGCGGATGCCAATTCCTCAATCGCGTGGGTTGGCTCCATTCTCGAGGGTAGCCGGGGTCAAACCGTCAAATTGCGGCTGTTCAAAACGAGCCTCCCGAACCCCGAACCCAAACTGAAGATCGAAACGATGGAGCTAGCCAGCGGTTTTACCCGGGCCACTCCGTTTTTTGTGGCGATCACCGTGGGCGACGCCGGCCAAGGGGGGAAACCGCCCGGAGCCGACGCGAAGCCTTACGCCCGGGAGCCCGCCAAATCCGTCGTCATCAAAGTGCGCGATCAAGCCAATGATCGCGCCCTCGCCGGCGCGCGCCTGCAATTGGGGATCCTGTGCGACAAACGCACCTTTGCCTATGGCGAGCAAGTCGCCGACGCCAACGGCTCGGCCCGCGTGGATTGCCCGGACACCAACGTCAAGCTGGTCATTTCCGCCAGCGCGCCCGGCATGGCCCTGCGCCAGCGCGTGGTGGAGTTGAACCAGGCCAGCCAGGAGGTCACGGTGAAATTGGAGCCGGGACAAACCATCGGCGGCGTGGTGCGCGACAAGGCCGGCCAGCCCGTCGCCGGGGCGAGCATCGTGATCAGCCTGACCACGAAAAACGAGCGCGGCCAGCTGGTCAACACCGAGGCCGGACCGTTCACCACCGGCCCCGATGGCCGCTGGCAATGTTCCAGCCTCATGAGTGACGCGGCGGACCTGAGCTTCGAGGTCACGCACCCGAAGTACAAGCCCGCGACAATCGACGAAATCGCGGCGGGCGACCCCGATGAATTCTCCGTGTTGCGCGCAGATCTGAACGCCGCCAAAGCCGTGTTCACGCTGCAACCATTGGATGCAGTCCGGTTCCGTTGAGGCGCCCATTCAAGCCAATAATCCCCCAAGACGCTTCAGGGCCTTCGGCCAAAAAGGAAAGGCCGCGCCCCTTTTGCAGGCAGCGCGGCCCAGTTGTGCCCACCTCCAGTTGGCTTAAATTCGTCTCGCGGCGGGCGGAGTTATATTGCGGAACATCACACCGGTTCCAACGCGAACGCGTGCGGCGCGCCCGAGGCATCGAGCCCGGACAGGCGCGACCAGCCGTTGGTGATCGTGGCGACGACCGTCAAGTTCTCCCCGAACGCGGCCTTGGGGCAACCGCCGCGGATGGCGGCTTCGTCGACCGATTTGGTGAAGAGCCCGCTGGCGTCGTGCGTGTAGCCATTGGGCGAATCGGTGACTAGCGGCGCCACGGACCAGCTCACCGCGCCGGGCGCGGCGGGCGCGCACGCGGGTGCCACCGAGCCGGTGCTGCCCTTGAACACGTTGAATTTAAACCGGCCGAAGCCGTTGGGATGATACGCCTTGAAGGAGAGCAGCACGTCGTCGCCGGGGCCGTACTTGATGAACCCGCACGGGCCGGCGGCCACGGTGTTAACCTGCGCCTCGTAGATAACGGCCTGGCACGGGTTGTTATCGATGTGCAGTTGGAAGACAAATCCGCCACCCTCGATTTCGCCGGCCAAGGCTTTGCGAGCGAGAATGGTGGTGCCATCGGCCGCCACGCCAGTGGGCACGATGAATTCAAAGGTGCCGGGCCCAGGCAGCAGCAAGTTGCCGTTTTTGTCGTACACCACGAGCTTGATCTTGTATTGGCCCGCGGCGCTGGCCACGCCGCCCGGGAGGCTGGGGGATTCCAGAATGCCGGTGTAAATGTCGCCGAACCAATCATCCACCGGCCATTCGCGTTTGTGCCCAGCCAGCGGCGGCGGTTGATGCGGCTTGAATTCGTACACGTGCTTGCTGAATTTCTCCTGCGGCCCCAGCAGGTACGCCGGGAACACGGGCGGCAGTTCCGGATGCGCGAGATCGTAATCCGCGTAGTGCCGCACAACCGAACTGCTCACCGGCGGCGCGAATTCGCGCCACGTGGTTTCATTGCCCAGGCTATCCAACTGATTGTATAGCCAGCCATAAAAAGCCGGTTTGCCCGCGATGTCGTAGGGAATGTTGCTGGAATAACCATGGCGGAAGCCCAGTCCACCGCCGAATGGAATTTTCGCCCAGGTGCCGTTGCCGTCGGTGAAATCGGTGAACCCAGTGGGCTTGATTTGGTCAAGGCGCACGCCGCCCACGGCGTAAGGCATCACCCAATCGGCCACGCCGGGCGGGACATCCACCGGCTCGGTCGGCACGCAAGTGATGGCAGCGGGATCGTCCGTCTCCAGTGTCACCTCGGTTCCGCACACGTAATTCCAATGCGTGTGGCAGGCCACACCGGGATCGTAGAGCATATGGAGCGAGCCGCCGATGCATTGCCAGGCTTTGAAATACAAGTCGGGCTTGTCGCCGAAACAACGATAGTAAATGGTCGTCTCGAACCGGCCCTGTTCATCGGTGCAAACGCACTTGATGAGGTCTTTTTTGAATTTAAACCACAGCCATGGGAAGGCGCAAATGTACGGCGGCAGCAGATGCACCTGGTCCAGCAACGCCGTGCGCAATTGGGCGGACGACGTGGCGCGGAACACGCCGTCCATGGCGGCGAGCAGCGTTTCGGTGGGCTTGGGTGGCGGCAAGGGAATCACGGGCGTCGCCACTTGATTTGCATCCTTGATAATCTGTCGGGATAAGGCCGTTCGCACTTCGGCCGTCGTGCCGAGGCCGAGCGGGTTGAACGGTTCCGGCGGATCAGGCAAGGGCCGGCCCAACGCGACCAATAGATCATCGCGCAGCCGGAACAGATCGCGCTCGGGCAGGCGGTAGATGATCCAGGGGATTTTATCCACCTCGTAAATCATGACGCACGCGTGGCACACGCCCAGATCCTGGGTCGTGCCATCGGGCAAGGCGACGCGTTTGATGAGCCGGCCGCGCACCACGCAGGAGCACAGCAGCCACTTCTTCCAATCGCCCGGCAGCACGGCGATTTCGAAATCGCGCCGCTCCAGCGGCAAGCGCAGGCGCTTTTCCAGCCCGCTATGATTGAGCATCTCCGCCAGCACCGGGGTGTTTTTACGCTCGGGCTGCGGCTGGGCCAGGCGCGCCACCCATTGCGGGACCTCGTCGAAAATGTCCGGCCGTTTCGGCCCGAGCACGACACGCACCATTTTGCCCGACGCGCTGGGTGGCAGCTCGAATTTGACCTGCCCCTTGCCACCGGCTTCCGCCGTGGTGGCGGCCAGGAATTGCCCGTTGGCGTCAAAGGCCGTGACCTTTAAATCCGGCAAACGCTCGTCCTGGATTCCCGCCAATTTGACACTAATCGCCAATCCGCTTTTTTGCTTGGTATCAGCCATACAAATGTCCTCCTTGCCCCAACTCGCGATGAGCCAGGGCGGCTTAATGATTTAAATAAGCAAGGGGAATGATCGGAAATACTCCATTCCCGCATCATCCCCTTGGTTTAACACACCCACCACACACCCATTCCGAGCGCTCGGAGATCCGGCCAGACAGCAACGAATGGCCACTCTATATACTTCGTTGTGGCAGGGAGGAATCTTTCAAGAATTGTCGGAGAAGAGCGCAGTTTCCAAGAATTGCCGGCGCCATTTAGCAGCCCGTTTAAAAAGTTTTTTGAAGAATGTATAATAATGGACATATGTAGTCTATGATTATATATGTCTATTGGCAAGCGCGCTGAAAAGCAAACCGAGTTGTTCATTCCAGCCCAGGATATTGTCCAGGGGCCGGGGCATCCCTTTTATGCCAAGCTCAACGAAGTGCTGGCTCAAATCCGGTTTGACGAATTCGTCGAGGAACAGTGCGCCCCTTATTACAAGCGCGGCGGGCGGCCCTCCATCCCGCCGGGAGTTTATTTCCGCATGCTGCTGATCGGCTACTTCGAGGGCCTGGATAGCCAGCGGGGCATTGCCTGGCGTTGCGCCGACAGCTTGGCCTAGCGCTCTTTCCTGGGGATCACCATTACCGAAGCCACCCCGGTGCATGCTTCGATGACCCTCATCCGCCAGCGGTTGCCCGGAGTGGTGTTTGATACGGTTTTCGCATTGGTCCTGAGCGCCTTGGACCGGCACGGGCTCTTGCGTGGCAAAACCCTGGGAATCGACGCCACCAATCTGGAAGCCAATGCGGCGATGAAAACGATTGTGCGGCGGGATAACGGGGCGGACTGGCCCACCTATTTGCGGCAACTGGCCCAAGCCGAGGGCATCGAGAATCCCACGGAGGAAGAGTTGCGGCGACTGGATCGCAAGCGTTCCGGCAAGCGGGTGTCCAACGAAACCTGGCAAAGCCCCACCGATCCCGACAGCCGGATTGCCAAGATGAAAGACGGGCGTACTCATCTGGCGTACAAAGCCGAGCACGCGGTGGACCTGGAGACCGAAGCGATTGTGGCGGCCCAAGTAACCTTTGCGGGCCGGTCCGATCCGCAGACCGGCGCGGAAACGCTGATCTTTACCCAAGCGAATCTGATCGTGGCCGGATCGGAAGCCGCCGTGACGGAATAGGTGGCCGACAAAGGGTATCACGACAATCGGCTGCTGGCCCGTTGTGCAGAGTGGGAGATCCGGACTTACCTGCCGGAGCGCCAGCAGAAAAACCGTTGTTGGACGAACAAACCAGCGGAGCAAGAAGCGGCCTACCGGGCCAATCGCCGCCGGGTGCGCGCCGCCAAGGGGCGGCTGCTGAACCGCTGGCGCAGCGAACGCTGTGAACGGACCTTTGCCCACATATGTGAGACCGGGGGCGGGCGGCGCAGTTGGCTGCGTGGGATGGCCAATGTCAGCAAGGTGTATGTGATCAAATGCGCAGCTTACAATTTGGGGCTGCTCTTGCGCAAAGTCTGGGGATTGCGGAAACCCCGGAACTGGGAAGAAGGGGCGATGCCCCTTTTTGGGGTGGTTTTAAGCCTTTTGGCCATAGGATTGGCCTGGGTGAATCTGAAAACCGAACCTGCTTCCAACGGTTTCTATAGCGCAACGGAGCTATTGGTATTGGCCGTCATGGGGGCTGCCATATCCGTAAAATTGCTGTTTGCGAAAAAATCACCCCTTTTTAAACGGGCTGCTAGCAGCCCGTTTAAGCGCACCTTTATCACCTTGCACTTAAACAATGCTGTTAGGATAGGACGGTTGCTTCGATTTGACGCACACAGAAAAGCAAACACAGCCATCCCATAGGAA
>MTLE01001481.1_pt1 | contig 10469 bp, 10 predicted proteins | sample 1982461 | NCBI WGS metagenome assembly MTLE01 (sample SAMN05712605, study PRJNA340218) | biofilm metagenome | isolation source: sample SPL anode biofilm adapted to -200 mV | place: USA | collected 2012-02-03 | reverse complement strand
GATTTAACGGATTTAAACGGATTCCAGGGATTGATTTGAACACTGATGAAACAGAATAGAAGGATTTACACAGGATTTAGATAGACGTCCTGTAGAGACGCGTAGAGAGATATGAAAGAGAAATGCCACGCAGAGGGTTGCGTGGCATTTTCAGATTTAACTATTACTATCTTAGGTAAAACTTACAATTACTGAAATTTTACCTGTTTCATCAATCAAACTTCAGGGTAAGTGTTCCATCCTCGTTTATCTCCGGATCAGGGGTATCATCAGCTAAAGCGTCATCCTCCTCATCAGTCAGTTCATCTTCGTTCTCGTAAGGGAATGGCTCAATAAACTCTGTCTTACTGATCACAAAACTACTGATCTTCTTACCCTTTGCCTTGATACTCTTTGTCTCAATAAACTCAGCAACAGCAATATCTTCATCAGGAATCTCCTTCTTATTTGCTGCCGTGTCAAAATGAACGATGAGTCGAGGGAGATAGTCAAAGCTGAAAGCAATCAACTTATTATTAGGATCATCGCCAAGGAATGCACTCTTCTTCTCTGATAGTTCAGGGACAAACCGCTTTATAAAATATTGTCCTGTATCAAGCTGACGATAGACTACGCTGAGTGGTTGTTCAGGCTCAAACTTGTCAATCAGGATAATATCCTCCTCAAAATGGAGGGTAAGTTCAGGAACGATCGTTCGGTAGTGACCGGTTTGATGGATTATAATAATCCTGTCATCCGACTCAAAGGAGCCAAGCAAGCGACCTCTTCCATCGGTATTAAGACGCATTACAGAGTCATCATAGAAGATATCACGTGCCTTTAGAGTAGATACTCCAGCCTCCTTTTTAATGACATTTCTGACGGCATGACGGGTTAATATATTCCCCTTAGCTGTCCTACCCTTAATCTCAAGGGTAGCAAAATCAAAATCGATAATCAGGCGACGAAGCTTGGGTTTAGGACGAAGAGCAATTCTTAACCTCTCAGCCTCTCCGTTTTGATTGACACTCAAATAAAGAACCTTTGTACCCTTCGATTCTGAACCCAAATAATAATCTTTATCACGGGTTATTGAAGTAACTGCAAATCTCTTCACATAGCTAACATGAGTGGCTCCATCAATGTAAATCAGGTTATAGATGGTACGCTCATCGTTACGACGAAAGACATCAGCATGGATCACATTCTTTCCAATAAAGACCTTATCAGCTACTTTAGTGACCATCATAGTACCATCGTTTCTGATAATAATAATATCATCGATATCAGAACAGTCGCAGAGATACTCATCCTTTTTCAGTCCGGTACCAATAAAACCTTCTTCCCTGTTTATATAGAGTTTTGCATTGGCAACTGCCACTGAAGCAGCCTCAATTACATCGAAGTTACGTATCTCAGTCATTCGTGGGAAAAGATGCCCATACTTCTTCTTAATCTGATGGAAGAAGTTAATAGCATAATCAATGAGGTGGGCCAGATGGTTTTTAACCTCATCCATATCGGCATCCAACTGATTTATATGCTCATCGGCCTTAAAAGTATTGTAGGCAGAGATCCTCTTAATACGAATCTCCGTAAGCTTTTCAATATCCTCTCTGGTGATTTCGCGGCGGAACATCGGCTTATAAGGATCGAGACCCTTATCAATCGTCACAATTACATCTTCAAAAGAGGTACATGCCCTGATATCGAGGTAAATCTCCTTCTCGATAAAGATCTTTTCAAGTGAAGAACTATGCCAGTCCTCTTCCAACTCTCTAAGTCTCAGCTCCAGTTCTTGCCTTAATATCTCTACAGTTTGCCAGGTGTTGATCCGTAAGATCTCCTTGACATCAGTAAACATCGGTTTCTTTTGATGAATAACACAGGCATAGACCGACAACGAGACCTCACAATCAGTAAAGGCGTAAAGAGCATCAATAGTAACATCAGGAGAGACACCGGCAGCCAGATGAACCACTATCTCCACATTAGCGGCAGTGTTATCATCTATCTTTCTTATCTTGATCTTGCCCTTGTCGTTTGCCTTAAGGATAGACTCAATCAAAGATATAGTGGTTGAGCCATAAGGAATTTCGGTGATTACAAGGGTCTTCTTATCCTCTTGTTTTATCTTAGCCCGAACCCTCACTTTTCCACCTCGTGCACCATCATTATATCTGTTAACATCGGCCAATCCCCCAGTTTGGAAGTCGGGGTAGATATCAAAGGGTTTATCCGTAAGGATAGCTATACAGGCATCTATTAGCTCATTAAAGTTATGGGGTAGGATACTCGAAGCCAGACCTACGGCGATACCCTCAACACCTTGAGCCAGTAGCAGAGGGAATTTTACAGGAAGCACCACAGGCTCTTCATTTCTACCATCATAGCTTGGACGCCATTCGGTGATTTTAGGACTGAATACCACCTCACGGGCAAACTTTGAAAGTCGCGCTTCAATATAACGAGGGGCAGCAGCACCATCGCCGGTTAAGATATTACCCCAGTTACCCTGTGTGTCTACCAGGATATTCTTTTGGCCGAGGGTAACGAGGGCACCCCCAATAGAGGCATCACCATGAGGGTGATATTTCATAGTATGACCAATGATGTTTGCCACCTTATTATAACGGCCATCATCGAGTTCATCCATAGCATGCATCAGACGACGTTGAACCGGCTTAAGGCCATCTAGGACTTCCGGGACTGCACGTTCAAGGATTACATAGGAGGCATAATCGAGCCACCAGTTCTCGAACATCCCTTTTAGAGCAACAGTTTTAAATTCAGGCTGTACAACTGCCTCTTCTGTTGATTGATCTTCAGGCTGGATGTAATCGTTCGTTTCGTCGTCGTTGTGCATAGTGTAGTTTGGTTATGAGTAGGGAAACAAAAGAACACCATCGGGAAGAGCACTCTTTAAGAGAGACCCTCAACCGATGGTGTTTCGAGTAACTTTAACTGTTACGATACTCTTTCAAGCGGTTAGCCATAGCCTTTGCCATAGCTACTAAACGAGCAGAATCATCATTATTTGCAGAGTGCTTTACCTCAACAGCAGGTGCTACAACCTCCCATTTTATAGCCTCAGCAAACTTATCAAGGGCTCTTACGGCACCTCCACCCCAACTCATTGAACCAAAGTAGCCCAACAGGTGATTCTTAGGCATAATATGCTCTAACTCGCGAATCAGATCACTCATAGGGGTAAAGATACTTCCATTGTAGGCAGCACTTCCTAACATTACTCCGCGATATTTCCACAAAGCATTAATGATATAGCTATTATGAGTCTTAGAAGAATCAAATATCCTAATGTTCTTAATACCCTCCTCTGACAACGTCCTTGCCACGATTTCAGCCATGATCTCGGTATTGCCATACATAGAACCAAAGACAATTACAACACCCTCTTCCGTTTCATAACGACTCCATTTGTTGTAGTAATCAATGACTGTAGCTATGTGCGACCTCCAGATAGGCCCATGGGTAGAAGCTATCATCTTAATATCGAGGGCAGAGGCTTTATCCATTGCTTTCTGAACCTGTAAGCCATATTTACCAACGATATTGCTATAATACCTACGCATCTCCTCTTCGTAGAAAGAGAGATTGATCTCATCGTCAAAAATTCCACCATCAAGCGTACCGAAGCTACCGAATGCATCTGCGGAGAATAGAATTCCGGTCGTCTCCTCATAGGTCATCATCGTTTCAGGCCAATGCACCATGGGTGTCAACACAAACTTTAGCTTGTGGTTACCTAAATCGATGGTATCACCATCCTCGATCTTATAATAGTTCGTTGTGATCCCATAGAAACCCTCCAGCATAGGGAAAGTCTTCAGATTACCCACAATCTTCACCTCAGGCCACTCCTTTAAAACGGCCTTAATAGCTCCCGAATGATCAGGCTCCATGTGGTTAACAACCAGATAATCTATCTTTCCACCCTCTCCGATAATCTCATAGATCTTTTCAATGTAAGTGTCTAGTTTGCTCATCTCAACCGTGTCAACAATGCAGTTAAATTTGTCGACTATCAGATAGCTATTATAGGCAACACCATTAGGCAAAGGCCACTGGTTTTCAAACAGGTGGGTGCGACGATCGTTCACCCCTATCCAATAAATATCGTTGCTGAGCTTAACTTTTTGATGAATCATGCGAATTTATGTTTTGTGATTTTTTCTTTCCTGAAGAAAGAGGCAAAAAACGAAGCAAAATTACTTCGATAGCGAGGAATATCAAAGCAAGTTTAAGAAATGTTTTCCACAATTGCTTGCCCTGAACTTGATCCTCTATGTTGGCTTTTAGTGATTTATCTTCATCAACAATCACATTTGAACTCTTTAAACCATGTTGCTCTGTCCATGCAACAAGCTCCTTCTCACCCATGCATACCCCTGATGACTCAACCGAATTATGGTTTATTGCAAGTTGTGTTAATTGATCCTTTCCCGCCATAACCTTAGCAAAACCCACCTCTTTAATCCCATCGGGCAGTAACAGATTGATTCCGCGTTCGCCGGGGGTTACTACAGGAATCATACCATCTCCGCCTTGAGGAGGAATAATCTTAAAATAATTCTCCTGTCTGGATTCGCCTGACGACTTGAGATCAAGTGAGATGGTCTCTGATGTTTTAAAGTTATCCTTCTGCAAAGGCATACTTAACAAGGCAGCATTGTAAAGCAAAGGAACAAACAGGGTATTCTTCACCATTGAACCTCCGCTTAAATCCAGAGAAGCAAGATAAAGGTAAACAAACCCCTCTCCTACAGGTACTGTAAGAAAAAGTGGATCACCCCCGATCAAAGAGAGGAGTGTCAAAGAACCCTCAGGAGGGGATCCAACCAAACGATAGTGATTTTTAATAACGGGAAGATCGGCATTAGCAGGGATATCCTCAAAGGTTCCTGCAAAGAATGGAGCATTCTTCTCAACCACAGCAACCCTTAGCGATGCTGTATCGAATACCGGATCAATAGTGACTCCAAAGGTATTAAGTAAAGCTGTCGACTTAACCGTACCTCCTAGGCTTAAGAAAAGCGATCCACCACCTTTGACAAATTGAGATAATGCCGCAACCAGGGCCGATGGTATCGTTGCTTCACCATCGACAATCATAAGATTAGCCTGATCAATCAGGCTATAACTAAACTGTTGAGATGAATAACTACCAAATTGCACAGTCGAGTCATTCTGAAAAAGCATCTCTGGAAAACGGTTACCCGATTCACCGGTCAGATGTATCACATTAATGCGATCACTAATTGGAAGTACAACCCGATATTCATTGTCAAAAGTTATTGGGTGGTCTGTAATATGGCAAACCACCAATTGATCTTCGCGGCTGGAAGGAATAAAGCTTACCTCCGTAGAATAACTCTTACCGGCAGGAATATCTATTTGGCGCGCCACCTTCTGTTTCCCATTGACCATTACGCTAAAAGGTAACGCATCGGCTTGTTTGGCCCCATGATTACTAATAAAGATTTTAAGAGTAACCATAAGACCCTCTTGGAGGATTGGAGAAGCAATCAAAACACTATCAATAGAGATATTATCTGATGAAATACTTTTAATCTTGATCAGGTTGAGTCGGATAAGAGAATCGGTAATGGTTGGGACATCCATCATAGGTTCCTGAAAATCTGAAATAATATAGGCCAACCTTCTTTTATCCCCGGAATGAGCGAGAAAACTTTGTTGACGAAGAAAAATCTCCTTTATCGAATGTGAGGCGGTTGAACTGGTAATTGAAGAAACTGCCTTACGAAAGCCTCCTTTATCGAGGGTTTGATTACTCTCTGGCAGGAAGTCATGTGTCAGGATCTGATAACGGGTGTTTATAGGAAGTAAATCAGATAACTCAAGAGCCTTTTGCCTTGCTTCCTCCAGGAGCGAGCCTTTCTCATTGATCTGATTCATACTATACGAATTATCGACAAACACACTAACCATCAGGTCAGATGACGGGGGCAGTTTATCACTTAGTGGAACATATGGACGTGCAAATGCCAGTACAAGAGCAATAATTGCCAGAATACGACTTATTAGTACCAGGATCCTTTTCAACCGCGATGTACTCTTGTTCTCTTGTTGGAGTACCTGCAACCATCTGACATTTGAAAAATAGACCTTCTTGTATCTACGAAAACCAAAAAGATGAATAGCTATCGGAATAGCAATCAGACTCAATGCATAAAGAAAAACAGGGTTTGCAAATTGCATCACTTAGGGTTATTTGGCTTTGTTTTCAACTGTCTCCAGATCGCGAGCAAGAAAGATATAGTAAAGGATATTAGCACCCATCCGAAGTGCATCTATATGCTTCTGTTCAGGATCATTGTGTACTCTAGGATCTTCCCAACCATCGCCTAAATCACACTCATAAGTATAGAGAAGAACCATTCGTCCCTCATAAAAGAGAGCCCAGGCCTCTGGTGGTTTATTATCATGCTCATGAATCTTTGGCAGTCCTTTCGAAAAATTAAACGGCTTGTTAAAAATCGGGTGATTGGCAGGCAGTTTAACCAATTCAAGCTCAGGAAAGAGTTGTTTTATCTGAGGACGAATAAACTCATCCATCCCGTAGTTATCATCAATATGCAGAAAACCCCCTGCTTTAAGGTAGTTTCTCAGATTACTCTTATCGGCCTCAGAAAAAATGACATTACCATGTCCAGTCATATGAACAAACGGATAACTCATAATCGATTTATCTGAGGGAGCCACCTTTGCAGGGTCACCATCGAGGTTCATTTTTAGCTCCCTATTACAGAAACTAATCAAATTCGGAAGAGAGGTCGGATTTGCATACCAATCGCCACCACCTGAATATTGCAACAATGCAATTCTAATCTTTGATTGAGCCTTTACTTGAGGAAGGATCATCAGAAAAAGAAGAAGTGAGATAGCGGTAACCAATCTATTCATTTTCAATCAGCTATTTATCACATTAAACAATGTAACAGCCATAAGACCCGCCGTTTCCGTACGAAGCCTGAAATTGCCCAGACTAACAGGAGTGAATCCATTTCTCATGGCCAAATTAACCTCTTCAGAAGAGAAATCACCCTCAGGACCGATAAGGATGACAGTGTCTTTACCGGGCTTGAACAGGTTCTTAATATGTTCCTCATTTCCAGTCTCGCACCAAGCGATAAAACGTTGTTCCGGCAACGGCTCATTCATCAACTCAGTGAAGGCAATGTTCCCCTGTAAGGCTGGAAGCATCGATCTGTTGGATTGCTTCATAGCTGCTACTAAAAGTCTGTTGAGGCGATCGAGATTAAGACGATCTTTTTCAGAATGCTCACATCGTATCAGAATAATATTCGCTACGCCCAATTCGGTTATCTTCTCAACAAGCCATTCAATCCTATCAGGATTCTTTGTTGGAGCAATTGCCAAAGTCAAGGAGGGTGAATAAGGGCGCTCATCCTTACTTGCACTATCAACCATAACCAGAGTGGCTCGGGAGTCAGCATGCTCAATGATTCCATTATAGAAGTAGCCCTTTCCATCCGTCAAAACAATTGCATCTCCGTTTCGAATACGCAATGCCTTAGTAGCATGAAGCGACTCAGCATCAGAAAGAGTCACAGGGTAACTTCCGCCTGCAGCTAGTTCAGGAGAGAGATCAGGATGATAAAACAGTTGCATGGCCAAGTAAGATTTTTGGTAACTCAGAAAGATTTTTAATAACGATACAGCCATTGGTTTTGTTATCGAAGTTTGATAACAAGATGCCAGGTATACCAGCCGATTTTGCACCCTCAATATCGGCCTCAAAATCATCACCAATCATAAGACTATCCTCACTTGTTGCAGAAGCCTTTCTTAGGGCATAAGTAAAGATCCCGCTATGAGGCTTACTAATACCAGCCTCTTCAGAGGTGGTTACAGTAGTAAAATATGTCAGGAGATTGGATTTCTTCAGTTTATTATGTTGAACCTCGGTAAAACCATTGGTAATGATATGCAGAGTAAAGTGATTCTTAAGATACTCAAGAGTCTCAATAGCATTCTCAATCAATTGGGTCTTAAGAGGGCTAAGTCGGAGGTAATCGTCTCCCATTTTCTTCCCGATATTAGGATGGAAATAGCCAAACCAATTCAGAGTTCTCTCGAAACGGGTAACACTAAGGAAATCTTTGTCGATAAGTCCCGCTTTATATTGATCCCAGAGCTCATTATTAATAAGATGGTAAGTATGAACGAACCGGTCGAACGAGACAGTTACACGATGTATTTGAGGGGTATTAAGCCAGATCTCATGAAGAGTGTCATATGAGTTACGATGGAAATCCCATAACGTACCATCGAGGTCAAAGAAAAGATGACGAATATTTTGCATATCTTATAGTTCACAACAAAGTTATGAAAAAGAGAGATGCTGGTTGTGAAACGGGATAACAGAAACGGGATTGTAGAGACGCGATAATTCACGTTTCTACAATCCCGTTTCTGAGATTCAATAACCGGCAAAACCAAGATGGTTGTCGTATTGGTATTAAATGGAGTTAGTCGCTGAGGAGAGGGTTATGCTGTTGTCTACCACCCTAATCGTGATGAGCATCATAGGTATAGACGTTGTTTGTCCCTTCATGGTGAAGCAGTCTATTGGTTACGTTGTCATAGATATAGCTCCTTGACCACCTCCCCTGACTCTGCATCGTCTGTAGGTTACCCAACTCATCATAGGAGAACATCTGGGTATAGTTCTGCATGGCATTACTCCCTGCATTTGGTACCGACAGATTACTTTAATTTAGTAAAAAACTCTATCAGATAAAATATATCTTTCTTCTCGGACTTCTTTCCTCAAGCGTAGATCGTAAAAAGACTGATAGATAATTATTGTGTCACCTCTAATTTGCCCTTTCCTTCTATTGTAGAACCCAAAATCAGTACATAAGAAATACTCATACTCAATACTTACGCCATTCACTCTCCAATATCCAATAGTTTGAGCATTTTCCCACGTTATCTCCTTCTTGGCTTTGTTTTCATCCAGTGGAGTCCATTGTATCATCCTGCCATCTGGATAAAAACCTATACCATCAAATTTCCAATTTACTTGACGATAAATCCTATTAAAAACCAATTTATCTGTTTTCTTAAAAGGAGATTTAAGTATTCTGAAATTGGGTCTTTTTGGTCTGCAAACACCATCAACCCGATAACCTTTTGGATACCAAAAACAAGAGGCACATATAAAAACCAAGCATGCGACTACTACTACCTTTTTCATCGTCCTAAAGTTCCATTTATATATCCTTTATTATTATAAATATACGTTCCATCATGTGAAATATATTTATGTATTAACCGCTGAAACCAAGCCTCAGAATAGATTCCACAAGAAAGACCATCTTTTCTCACAAAGTTGAAAGCCCTGTTTAAACTTTGATGATAAGCCCCATTTTGTCCGCTTTCCATTCGATTCTCTGCAGAAAAAACGTAGCCATATCGATAATTAGCGCCTCCAAATTCCGGCCAATAGCCACTAAAACTTTGTAAAAAAGCGGTATTCCGTATTATTGATACCATGCTTACAAAATCGAAGTTTAAAGACTTCTTCCAAAAGAATGTATCACTTTTATAAAATAACAAAGCCCCTTTCGGGGCTTTTGTTATTTTAATCATGATTGAGGATAAATATCTATTTCAACGGAAGTGTTTAATTTATGTAAGAAATCAATAAAATCAGGGGTAAGAGTTACACCATTACTTTCCTCATTTTGAGATTCAATAACAATAAAACACTTAGACTTTAGTCCATTCTTTGACATGAAGTCTTTTAATAAACTAATTTTGTCTTTAAAGACCTCTGATAGACTCAGGAGAGATTCGTCAATTCCTTCTAAAACATCTGTCTTATTTAGTTGATATTTCCAAAAAGATTCTTTTAATGCTGCTCCTGATTTGCGCTTGTCGCCTTTTATACCAAAATCCGTTGGCTGTATGTTTATTTGATTAGTAAGCTCAGAAGGAGAGAACTCTTCACCAAATACAATAAAATAAGTATAAGCTTTAGATAAATAAATCATCGTCCAATAATATAAGTGCGTTCAACAACTTTTTGTGTAGTCTTCCTTATTTTCAATAATTCATTAGTCGCCGTATTTTTTACAACATCAAATAGCTTTAATCCTTGGTTAGTTCCAAGCCATTCTGCCTTAAATGCATAAATGTCTTCTATCCCTATACTTTTTAAATATGATTGATTAACTGCTTTAAAGTTCGCTGGATTAAACACTTCTTTACCGGCTGCTCCTACTGACCTAAAGGCGACTGTCCCTGTTTTAGCGGCATTGCCTCCTACCTTTCTCACCATTCCACCCAAGGGAGCTTCTATTACAGCAATAGCTAATAAGAGACTAGAAACAATATTCTCAGGTTTCCATACCTCTTTCCATCCATTCAGAATATTCTCGCGATATGTTGATGTTGGATCTGCACCGAGCATTTCACCA